>ENA-OQAB01000650-OQAB01000650.1-human-gut-metagenome-genome-assembly--contig:-NODE-650-length-18150-cov-3.699939_pt1 | contig 18150 bp, 20 predicted proteins | sample MGYA00242490_ERZ504517 | MGnify/ENA primary metagenome ERZ504517 (study PRJEB26092, sample SAMD00036298) | human gut metagenome | host: Homo sapiens | study: EMG produced TPA metagenomics assembly of...
CGTCTTCGTCTGCGGCACCACCGGAGAGTTTGTCAATCTGACGTTGGAGGAGCGGAAAAGGCTCCTGACGGCGGCGGTGGAGGGAGCGGGGCCGGAGAGCTGTATTCTGTTCAACACCACGGCCATGAATCTGGCGGACATGAAGGAGCTGTTTGACTGGGCCAGGCATGAGGGCGCCCACGCGGCGTCGGTCACCGCGCCCTATTACCACAGCTATGACGCCGAGACTCTGACCGCTTACTTCCGCAAGGCCGCGGAGCTGGCGGAGGGGATGCCCCCTGTATCTGTATAACATGCCGGGGGATGACCCATAACCCCATCACGCCCAAGGTGGTACAGGAGGTGTGCGACACCTGCCCCAACGTGGCGGGCCTGAAGGACAGCAGCATGGATTTCCTGACGTTTCAGGAGTTCCAGTGCCTGGAACTTCCGGAGGGCTTCGAGCTGATTACCGGAAACGACGCCCAGGTGCTCCCCGTCCTTCAGTCCGGAGGAGACGGCGCGATTATCGCCATGGCCAGCGTGTTTCCAAAGCAGTGCCAGCAGCTCTGGGATTGCTACTATGCCGGTGAGCTGGAGCAGGCCCGTCGGATACAGCGGATGCTTCTGAAGCTGCGCGGGCTGGTGCGGAGCGTTATGCCCGTCATGGCCCACAAAAAGATGCTGGAGCTGCAGGGCTTCCACATGGGGCCGGCCCGGTTCCCCTTCCGTGATCTGAGCGGGGAGGAGAGCCGGACAATTGAGGAGGGCCTGGAAAAGCTTCTGGGCCACGTGGGATGACGGCCTTCGGCTTCCGCTGGTACGGGCCCGAGGACGCAGTCACGCTGGAACATATCCGCCAGATCCCGCCGGTGACGGAGCTTGTCACCTCGCTCTATCACATCCCGGCCGGAGCGCTGTGGCCGGAGGAGGACATCGCGGCCCAGGCCGCCCAGGCCGCGGCGGCAGGCCTGCACTTCTCGGTAGCGGAGGGACTGCCGGTTCATGAGTCCATCAAACTGGGCGGCCCGGAGCGAGAGCGGTACATCGGACAGTTCGTGGAAAACCTGGAGCGGCTGGCTCGCCATGGGGTGCATACCGTCTGCTATAACTTCATGCCCCTGTTCGGCTGGATTCGCACAGAGCTGGAGCAGCCCCTGCCGGACGGCTCCGCCACCCTGGCCTTTCACCAGGCTGCGCTGGAGCGCATGAACCCGGAGCGGGATGTCTGGACGCTGCCCGGCTGGAACTTTTCCACCCGGCAGGGGGAAATCCGGACGCTGCTGGGCCAGTACCGGGCCTTGGGAGAGGCGGGGCTGTGGAACAACCTGCGCTATTTCCTACAGGCTGTGGCCCCAGAGGCGGAGCGGCTGGGAATACGCCTGGCCATCCACCCGGACGACCCGCCTCTTCCGGTATTTGGTCTGCCCCGGGTGGTATCCACGCTGGAGGATCTGCTCCGCCTGACCGGCGCGGTGGATCTGCCATCCAACGGTGTGACGCTGTGCACCGGCTCCCTGGGCAGCAGCAGGGCCAACGATGTGGTCAAGATTGCAGACCGCCTCTGTGCGGAGGGCAAAATTCCCTTTGTCCACGGGCGGAATGTCCGCTGGGAGGGGGAGGAGGACTTCTGTGAGAGCGGACATCTGACCGCCTCGGGAAGCCTGAATATGGCGGCCATTCTGGCGGCCCTGCACCGGAGGGGCTTTGACGGCGTGATACGCGCCGACCACGGCCGGATGGTGTGGGGCGAGCGGGGCCGCCCTGGTTACGGCCTCTACGACCGGGCGATGGGTGTATGCTATCTGGCCGGCCTGTGGGAAGCGCTCTGTTATTCCTGTTAACCCGCCGCCTGTGCGGCAAAAATCATAAGAAGAAAAGAGGTATTCCTATGAAAAACCTGAAGAAAGTCCTTGCACTGTCCCTGTCCCTGTCGCTGGCGCTGCCTCTGGCGGCCTGCGGAGATCAGGGCGAAACCGGAAAGGGAGGCGGCAGCACCGGCAGCTATCCAAGCAGCACTATCACGGTGGTATGCCCCTGGGATGCTGGCGGAACCTCCGACGGCCTGTGCCGCATTGTCTCCGAGATCGGCGCCCGCGACGAGTACTTCGGCGTCAATATGGTGGTGCAGAACAGCGGCGGCGCGGGCGGCACCGTGGCTACCACGGAGTTCAAGAACGCAGCCCCCGACGGCTACACCCTCTGTCAGGAGGCCATCGGCGTGTTTACCCTTCAGCCCTTCGTCCGCGAGGTCAGTTACACAATTGACGACTTTATCCCTGTGGCGGCCCTGTCCAATGAGCCCATCATTATGATTGCAGGCAAGGACTCCGGCATCACCAGCGTTGACGATTTGCTGGAGATGGACTCCGTGACCTACGGCTTCTCCGGCAGCGGCAGCCTGATGGAGCTGTCCCAGAAGCAGTTCTTCGGCATGGCCGGCGTGGAGGCAACCGGCATCTCCTATGACGGCAGCTCTCCCACCATCGCGGCCCTGCTGGGCGGCCACATTGACGTCTGCACCGGACATCCCGGCGAGGTCATGCAGTATGTGGAGTCCGGTGACGCCGTGGCCATCGGCATCTTCAACGACGAGCGGGACCCACGTGAGAACCTGAAGGATATCCCTACCTTCAAGGAAATGGGCTATGACGTGACGATGAGCGTCTGGAAGTTCCTGATGCTGCCCGCCGGTACCCCCGAGGACGTGGTGACCAAGGTGACCGAGACCCTGACTGCCATCACCGAGACCGACGAGTACAAGGAGTTCTGCGACGCCAACCAGCTCCTGCCTCTGACCCTGACCACCGAGGAGATGGTGGAACGTATTAACGAGGAGGCGGCCGTGAACCAGGAGCTGCTGGCCGGCTGATCCCTCTGCCAAACACATAGCAAGCGCTCTCCGGGCCATGGACCGACGGCGGCCCGCGGCCCGGAGAACAATACCTTAACAAAGGAGGGAGCTTATGAGTCAATACAAAAAGGATATGATTGCTTCCTTTTTCTTTCTGATACTGGGAGCGCTGGTATTGATCTCGGTTCCGCTGACCATTCAAGATCCGGGCGTGTCCGTCATGGGCCCGCGCGTATTCCCCTATTTTATCGGGGCCTGCATGGTGATTCTCAGCCTGGCGCTGATGCTCACCACCATTGTGAAGCACCGCAAGGCGGGCGGCGCCGACAGCACGGGAACCTTTGCCTCCGAGGAGGAGAGAAAGCGGGCCCTGCGGGACGAGCTGCGGGCGCTTCTGCTGGCCGCTGTGATTCTGGTCTATGCGGCACTGTTTCAGATTCTGGGGTATTTTATCTCCACGCTTCTGGCAGCCACCGTTATTCTGCTTATTTTCCGCGTGAAAAAGATCTGGGCCTACCCGGTGGTCTATGCCGCGGCGGTAGCCATCTGGGCGGGATTTACCTTCCTGCTCTCCGTGAGACTGCCTTAAGAGGAGGAGAGGAGCATGATTGAATCCGTTTTGAGCAGCCTTTTTACCCTGGAGAACCTGCTCTGGATCAACGTTGGCCTGGCCGGCGGAATTATGGTTGGCGCGCTGCCCGGCCTGACTGGTACCATGGCCATGGCGCTGCTGCTGCCGCTTACATACGGCCTGGCGTCCATCCCGGGGGTTATGCTGCTGCTGGGCGTCTACTGCGGCAGTATCTACGGCGGTTCCATTACCGCCATCCTGATCAACACGCCGGGCACGCCGGCCTCGGCTGCCACCTCGCTGGACGGCTACCCGATGGCTCAGAAGGGGCACGGGCTGAAAGCGCTCCATGTGGCGCTGTCTGCCTCCACCATCGGCGGCCTGTTCAGCTGTGCGGTTCTGCTGTTTGCCGCGCCGCCCATTGCCAGCTTTGCGCTGAAGTTCGGCCCGGCCGAGTATTTCGCCCTGGCTCTCTTTGGACTGACGATTATTGCCAGCGTGGGCGGAAAGTCCCAGATCAAGGGCCTGCTGATGGGCTTTGTAGGGCTGCTGATCTCCTGCATCGGCATCGATCCCATGGATGGCGTCAGCCGCTTCACCTTCGGTATCAACCGCATGGAGGGCGGTATTGATACCATTCCCGTGCTCATCGGCCTGTTCGCCATCACGGAGATCATGGCCAAGGCCCGGGACATGAACAAGGCCACCGGAACGGCGGTCAAGGTGGAAAAGGAGAAGACCCGCTTCCGCGACGTACTGAAATACAAGATGGTGCTGCTCAAGTCCAGCATTCTGGGCGTGTTTATCGGCGCGGTGCCCGGCACCGGCGCGGCCATCTCCTCTTTCTTGGCGTACAATGAGGCCAAGCGGACCTCCAAGCATCCCGAGGAATACGGGCACGGTTCCGAGGAGGCGGTTGTGGCCTCCGAGTCGGCCAACAACGCCGTTACAGGCGCCACCCTGATCCCCCTGCTGACCCTGGGCATTCCCGGCGACACCAACACGGCCGTGCTTCTGGGCGCTCTTACCATGCAGGGTATCGCCGCCGGTCCCCAACTGTTCACCCAGCACGGGGAGTGGGTCTACACCATTATGCTGGGCCTGATCGCCGTCAATATCTTTATGTACCTCCAGGGCCGGGTATTCATCCGGGGCTTCGTCAACATCACCCGCGTCCCCACCAGCACCCTGGTCCCCATTCTGGTCATGCTGTGCGTGATTGGCGCCTATGCCATCGACTACTCCGTGTTCAACGCCATCTTTATGGTGGGCGTGGGTATCTTCGGCTACTTCATGACCAAGCTGGACATGCCCATGACGCCCATGGTCATCGGCCTGGTGCTGGGCAAGCTGTGCGAATCCAACCTGCGCCGTGCGCTCATCGTGTCCAAGGGAAGCTGGGCGACGTTCTTTACCTCCCCCATCAGCCTGTTCTTTATTCTTCTGTCGCTGTTTATGTTGTTCTTCCCCTATATTAAGAAGAAGCTGGCGGCCCGCAGGGCTGCGGCTTGATCAGAGGCGTACATATGAGAAATGGGAATTTGATTCAGCTCTGTTCAGGAAGATACTATCAAGGCAGCGGCGTCCTCTCTCATCTGGGAGGGGACGCCGTACTGCTGGGGCGGCGCGCGCTGGTGGTGGCGGATGCCGCCGTGTGGCCCAAGGTGGAGGCACGTGTGCTCCGCAGCCTGGAGCAAAGCGGTGTGGATACAAAGATCTGGCTCTTTTCCGGCCACTGCTGCCCCGGCAATGTTCGAAGTGCGGCCCAGGCCGGACAGGCATACGGGGCGGAGCTGGTGGTGGGCGTGGGCGGCGGCCGCGCGCTGGATACGGCTAAAATAGCGGCTGACCATATGGGGGTGCGGGCGATCAACGTCCCCACCTCTGCGGCTACCTGCGCCGCCTCAGCGTGGCTGGCGGTAGAGTACACCGACGATGGCGCGTTCGTGGGGAACAACTGGACCCGGTACCCGCCCTTTGCCGTGATAGCCGAGCTGGACTTTATCGTCAGGGACTGTCCGGCCCGTCTCTACGCGGCAGGCATAGTGGATGCCATGGCGAAATACCCGGAGATCAGCTACAACATTCAATTCTCCAATCAGTGGGAAAAGAACCTCTTCTCCCAGAGCGCCCAGCTCCTGTCTGAAAACACCTACCGGCTCTTGCTGGAGCATGGGTGTGAGACAATTGAGCAGCTTCGGGCCGGAAAGATCACACCGGCGCTGGAGGACTGTGTCTGCGCGGCCCTCCAGGTGACAGGGGTGATTTCCGCCATGGCCTGCGGCGGCAAGCAGGCCGCCGTGAGCCACACCCTCTACAGCTACTTCTGCTGTGTGCACCCGGAACTGGCCGCCGGATTCCTCCACGGGGAGCTGGTGGGCAGTACGCTGGTCTACCAACTGGCGGTAAACGGGGCCCCAAAGGAAGCGCAGGAGGCGCTGAACCGGGTGCTGCGGGCGCTGGGTATGCCCACCTGTCTGGAGGAGCTGGGCCTGAAGGAGACTCCGGAGGAAGCCGACCGGATTTTCGCCTTCCTGGCGGAACGCATGCCGGTGGAGACGCCGAAAGAACTCCAGCGCCTGCGTGGGGAGAGCGATGTTTTGTTCCACGGCCTGCGGGACAGCGCCGGGAAACTGCAAACGAAAAGAGGAGAAGCCCATGAAACTGGAATTTGAGTACGGGCAGGGCCTGCTGGGCGCGGAGCTGCCCGACAGCACGGACATCTTCATCCCCGGGGAGACGGTAGCGGATCCCCCCTGTCTGCCCCAGGACTGGGACAGCCTGTACGCCGCCACCCTGGCGTCCATCCGCAACCCCATCGGCATGCCCCCGCTGAAGGAGCTGGCCGGGCCGGGCAAGTCGGTGGTCATCGTCATTCCGGACATCGTCAAGGGGGGCAACCAGCCTACCAGCCACCGGAAGGTGGCCATCCGTGCCTGCCTGGACGAGCTGTACGCCGCCGGGGTGGAGCAGAAGGACGTGCTGCTGCTGTTCTCCAACGGCCTGCACCCCCGGGCCACCGTGGCCGAGATGCAGACCATCCTGGGCCCCGAGCTGTTCGGCGAGTTCTACCCCACCGGCCAGATCACCAGCCACGACAGCGAGGACTATGACCACCTGGTGGACCTGGGCTACACCGCCCAGGGGGACCACGTGATCATGAACAAGTACGTCTACGACGCGGACGTGGCGGTGCTCATCGGGCACACCCAGGGCAACCCCTACGGCGGCTACTCCGGCGGCTACAAGCACTGCGCCACCGGCATCTCCCACTGGCGGAGCATCTCCGCCCACCACGTGCCCCAGGTGATGCACCGGCAGGACTTCGTGCCCGTGTCCACGAACAGCGAGATGCGGCACAAGTTCGACCAGCAGGGCATGCACATGGAGGAGAAGATGGGCAAGAAATTCTTCTGCTGCGACGCCGTGCTGGACACCAAGAGCCGCCAGATCGAGATTCACTCCGGCTGGGCCAGGGAGATGCAGCCCGTGTCCTGGAAGACGGCGGACAAGCGCACCTACGTCCACTGGGCGGAGAAGAAGTACGACATCATCGTGTTCGGCATGCCCACCAACTTCCACTACGGCAACGGCATGGGCACCAACCCCATCCAGATGATGCAGGCCCTGTCCGCCCAGGTCATCCGCCATAGGCGCATCATGAGCGACCGGTGCGTGTTCATCGTGTCCTCCATCTGCGACGGCTACTTCCACGACGAGCGCTGGCCCTACCTGCGGGAGCTGTACGACCTGTTCCAGCACGACTACATGAACATCCTCCCCGACATGAACCGGTACGGCGAGTACTTCGCCACCAAGGAGGAGTACATCCGCAAGTACCGCTTCGCCAACGCCTTCCACCCCTTCCACGGCTTCTCCATGATGAGCTGCGGCCACCTGGCCGAGGAGCACACCAGCGCCATCTACATCGTGGGCGCCCGGGAGCCGGGCATCGCCCGCAGCATGGGCCTCAAGACCCGCGCCACCTTCGAGGAGGCCCTGGCCGACGCCATGCGCAAATATACCGGCCCCAACCCCAACATCCTGGCCCTGCCCCGCACCTTCACCACCGCCGCCGTCCACCTCTGCATGAAGGACCCCGCCCTCAACTTCGCCCCCGTGGGCGGCTGCCCCTGCGGCGGCTGAGCCGCAAGGAGTGACCGAGGAAAGAGGGGTGAGGAACCAAACATTGCTCCCGGTCTATTGGGTTCCAATAATTGAAAGGAGAATGATTATGAAAAAGCTGTTGTCTCTTGTACTTTCGTTTGCTCTTGTCTGCACACTGATTTCCGGATGTGGCCCGAAAGGGGGAGGAGGAAACTCGAGCAACCAGCCTCTGGACGCCGCTGAAACGACCTTCGGCCTGACGCCCCTGCCGGAGCGCACCACACTGACCATCGGTTTTTTCTCCGGCTCTGCCCACTCCATGCCCTGGTATATTGCTGATAGAATGGGATTTTTTGATGAATTAAACATCGATGTGGAGTATGAGTCCTTTATCGGCGGCCCGGCGATGATGGAGGCCAGCGCCAGTTGGGACATCTGTGATGTGGGTGCTCCCGGTATTCTGAACGGCATGAAGAACTATGATATCCAGATGCTGGGCCTGTGCGACAACGAGTACAATACCGCCCTGTTTGTCCGTCCGGACAGCCCTCAGGCCGCCGATCCTACCAATCCTGAAATATGGAAAGGGATTGAGTGCATTCTGCCCACCGGTACGACCCTGCAGTACATGTTCCTCAGCTATCTTCAGTCACTGGGACTTTCCGCGGATGACGTGACAATTACCAATATGGATGTTACGCCCGCGCTGACCGCCTTCAATGCCGGAGAGGGCGACGCACTGTGCGTTTGGAATGCCGTGGCATACAACGCCGAGGACAGCGGACTCGTCCGTATTACCGATGTCAGCGAATTGGGCATCAACAATGTCTGCGGCCTGGCGGCCACAAAGGATGCTATGGAGAATAAGAGCGACCTGATCGACCTGGCCTGGATGGTCTATTATCTGACTTGGGACTGGTGCCAGCAGAGCGAGGACAATATGGCGCAGGCGGTGGAACTCTATGTGGAGTCCTGCGAGGACGAGGGTGTGGTATCCAATGAAAGCATCTGTCAGCGGGCTTTGGATATCTTTGCCTGCCCCAGCCCCTCTGAGGCCGTCAGCGTGATGACTACAGAGGAAGAGGATCGCCTTAGCTTGGCGGATCGTCCGGTGTTGGCCGCTGAAAACGATCTGCTGGAGACAATGGACTTTTTCATCTCCATCGGCAGCTATACTGAGGAAGACCGTACCGCCATCCTTGATAAGGAGCTGGTGAACTCCTCTGTGGCGGAGCGGTGCGCCGAGACGCTTAAAACGCTGGGCTATCTGGAATAATCAGCTGCACATCTGCGCAACCCGGGGCTGCATTGTCGTTCCGCTTAGGCACGCAGTGCAGCCTCCTTGCCTGCCAAACGGCGGGGAAACTTGTTGTAAGGGGGAAGTAATATGCAAAATGCTTCCAGCGCGGGCCGGAAGCTGACCAACGAGGAGCGCGTCGAAGTGGTCAAGCGGCAGAAAAAGCGCAACAGCTTCCAACTGGCCATGCTGTCGGTCATCGGCATATTGGGTTTTCTACTTCTCTGGCAGGCAGCTGTTCTGGCGGGTGTTCTGCCCAGCCGCTACGTCCCGGCGCCTACGGAGGTTATCGCACTGTTTGCTACAAAGCTGGTGGATCCCAATCCGGACGGCGCGGTACTGGGGGTTCACATCATGGCCAGCCTCCAGGTGGCCCTGACGGGTTTTCTGCTGGCAATTGTCATCGGAATTCCTCTGGGGCTTTTTATGGGCTGGTTCCGGGGATTCGACAAATTTATGCGGCCCATCTTTGAAATTCTGCGGCCCATACCGCCGGTTTCCTGGATTCCGCTGACCATCATCTGGATGGGAATCGGCCTGCAGGCCAAGGCATTTATTGTATTCTTTTCAGCCTTTGTACCCTGTGTTATCAATGCATATACCGGCATTAAGCAGTCCAGCCCGGTGCTGATCAATGTGGCCAAAACCTGCGGAGCCTCCAATTTTACGGTGTTCCGCAAGATTGGAATTCCGTCTGCCATGACCATGACCTTTGCTGGCATCCGCGTGGCCCTAGGAAACGCATGGGCCACGCTGGTGGCCGCTGAGATGCTGGCGGCCAATGCCGGACTTGGGTACATGATCCTCCAGGGCCGACAGTTTGCCCGGGCCGACATCATTATCCTGGGTATTGTTGTCATCGGCGTGATCGGCGTCATTTTCACCTCGGTCCTGGGACTGCTGGAGAAGAAAGTGCTGAGGTGGAAACGATGAAACAGAGCAGTACCAGTGTTGTTGTCATGAGCGACGCGGAGCGCCGTGAGAGACTCCGCAACCGGATTTACGCCGTGTTTCCTGTAGTTTCCGTCCTGCTTCTGATCCTGCTGTGGTTTTTGGCCGCGGGCGCGGAAAAACAGCACCTTTCCCTCTCCTGTGGATATTTGGAATCGATTCCTGCTGCTGATGGAAAAACCGATCAAGCAGCTCAACCTCTTTGGCCACATTTGGGCCAGCCTTCTGCGCGTATTTATTGCCCTGGCCTTTGCCTGGCTGCTTGGGATCTCTTTCGGCATTCTGATCGGCTGGAACAAGAAGGCCAACGCACTACTGGGGCCCCTCTTTACCGCCTTTCGCTCTGTGCCGCCCCTGGCCTGGGTGCCATTGATGACCATGTGGTTTGGCACCGGTGAATTTCCCAAAATTCTGATTGTATTTATTGGCGCGCTGATGCCGGTGGTGGTCAACACGCAGGCGGGCATTTCCAATGTGCAGAACATGTACCTCAATGTGGGTACCATTTTCCACGCCAACAAGCGGCAGATGCTCTTTGAAATCGCTATTCCATCGGCTCTGGACGCCATTTTTGCCGGTGTGAGAACCTCTACCTCTGCCGGCTGGATGGTGGTGCTGGCTGCGGAGATGCTGGGCGGAAAGTCCGGCATTGGTTTCCTCATTACCCGCGGTATGGACTCCGGAGACTATGCCCTGTGTCTGTTGTCCATGGTGTGTATCGGTTTGGTCGGCGCGCTGCTGGCCATCATTACCCAGCTCTTAGAAAGGATGGTTTGTCCATGGACGGCAAAAAAGTCAAACTGAGACTGGAGCATATTTCTCAAAGCTACATTGTCAAAAATGAGGTGTCAGACGCCGTGGTTGACGTGTCTCTGGATGTGTACGACAATGAGTTTCTGGTCATACTCGGCCCCGGGCGCTGCGGTAAAACTGTACTGCTGAATATGATAGCCGGGCTGGAAAAGCCGGTGGACGGGAGTCTCTTCCTGGATGGAGAGGAGATCCATGGGAGCGACGAGCGATTGGCATGGTGTTTCAGAAGCTGGCGCTGATGCCGTGGAAAACCGTAATGGAAAACGTAGAGTTCGGCCTCAAGATGAAGGGTGTGCCCAAGGCTCAGCGCCGGGAGACGGCCCAGAAGTACATCAACCTGGTGGGCCTGCAGGGCTTTGAAAAAAGCTATCCCAGCCAGCTCTCCGGCGGCATGAAGCAGCGGGCAGGCATTGCCCGCGCCTATACCAACAATCCGGAGATTATGCTGATGGACGAGCCCTTCGGACAGCTGGACGCCCAGACCCGATATTCCATGCAGGACGAGGTGCTGCGAATCTGGGAAAGTGAAAAGCGCACCTTTATCTTCGTCACCAACAATATCGAGGAGGCGCTCTATTTGGCCGACCGCATTGTGTTGCTGACCAACTACCCTGCGCAGGTCAAGGAAATCTATGACATCAACCTGCCCCGGCCCAGAGATACGGTCAGCCCTGAGTTCCTGCGCCTGCGGAAAATTATTAGTGACAACACGGATTTGGCGCTCTGACGGAGGTGGTTAAGGATGAGCGAACCAAAGAGTGAATACAAGGTGGAGGTTAAGAACCTCACAAAATATTTTGGGGATCTGCACGTGCTCAACGACATCTCCTTTAATGTCAGAAAGGGTGAATTTATCTGTATTGTGGGCCCTACCGGCTGCGGTAAGACCACGTTTCTCAACCTGCTGACCCGCATTTACATGCCATCCAAGGGCGACCTTCTGATCGACGGAGAGTCCGCCGACCCCAAAAAGCACAATTTGGCCTTTGTGTTTCAGGAGCCGTCCTCTATTCCCTGGAAGACGGTGGAGGAAAACCTGCGCTTTGGGCTGGAGCTGAAAAAGCTGCCCAAAAAAGAGATCGACGAGCGGGTGGAAAACATTATTAAGCTGATGGGCCTGCAAAACTTTCGTGACGCCTATCCGCACCAGCTGTCGGTGAGTACCGAGCAGCGTATTATCATCGGCCGGGCCTTCGCCATGAACCCGGATCTGCTGCTGATGGATGAACCCTATGGGCAGATGGACATCAAACTCCGCTTCTACCTGGAGGACGAGGTGGTTCGCCTTTGGAAGGAGACAGGCAGTACGGTGCTGTTTATTACCCACAACATTGAGGAGGCTGTTTACCTCGCCGAACGCATTCTGATCCTGTCTAACAAACCCACTACAATTAAAGAGGACTTTAAGGTAGACCTTCCGCGGCCCCGCGATGTGACTTCGCCGGAGTTTACCAAAATCCGCCAGTATGTTACCGATCAAATCAAATGGTGGTAAGGGAGGCTTTTCAAACTAATGTATGACGTTCTGATCATCGGCTGCGGAGTAATTGGGTCTGCCATGGCGTATACGCTGTCACGGTATCAACTGAAGGTCTGTGTATGTGAACGGTTCAACGATGTGGCCAACGGAGTAACCAAGGCCAACAGTGCCATTCTGCACGCCGGCTTTGACTGCCCGCCCGGCAGCCTGGAGGCCCGCATGAACCTGGAGGGCATTGCTATGGCCCGGGAAATCTGCAAGAAACTAGATGTAGAGTACCGGGATATCCCCTCGTTTGTGATCGCCTTTGACGAGCGGGAGATGGAGTATGTAAGGGAGCTCTATGACCGCGGCGTGGCCAATGGCGTACCGGGCGTGCGTATTATTGACCGGGAGGAGGCGCTCCGGCTGGAGCCTGGCCTCAATCCCAAGCTGATCGGCGCCCTGTATGCCCCTGGCTCCGGTATTATTAATCCCTGGGAGTACGCCGTCGCCATGGCGGAGACGGCAGTACGCAATGGCGTGGAGGTGAAGTTGTCATCCCGCGTAACCGGGATTGAGCGGAATGAGGATCACTTTGTGGTGACAACCAGTTCCGGAAGCTATGAAGCCCGCTATGTTATCAACGCCGGAGGGGCCTTTTCCGCCCAGGTTTATGAGCTGGTGGGGGGCCACGGGCTGAAACAGACAAATTTTTGCGGTCAGTATTACGTTCTGGACAAAAGCCAGGGGGGCATCATTAACTCCGTGGTATTCCCCTGTCCCGACGAGCACGGCTTCAAGGGAATCCTGGTGGCCCCCACGGTTCATGGAAACCTGATTGTGGGTCCCGACGCATATCAGGTGGAGGATGGCGACCATGTGGCCACGGTCGAACCCTATCTGAGTCAGGTGAAGAGCGGAGGACTGCGCTCTGTTCCGGGCATTGACTTCCGTCAGACGATTCATGAGTACGCCGGAGTGCGTCCCAATACGCAAATACCAGACTTTGTTATTGAAGAGTCCCCCATTTGTCCTCATTTCATCAACCTGGCGGGTATCAAGTCACCCGGACTCTCCGCAGCTCCGGCCATTGCCCTGGAGGGATTGCGCATACTGTCCGGGTGCGGTCTTGAGCTGACGGAAAAGGAGACGTTTATCGACCGGCGCAGGCGCATTAAGTTCCGGGAACTCAGCAATGCGGAGAAGGCCGCGGTGATTGCCGAAGATCCGCTCTACGGCCGGGTTATCTGCCGGTGTGAAACCGTGACGGAGGGGGAGATCGTTGAGGCGATTCACCGTCCCATTGTCCCCCGTTCCATTGACGCCATCAAGCGCCGCTGCAACGCGGGTATGGGGCGCTGTCAGGGCGGATTCTGCGGCCCCCGGGTGCATGAGATCCTGGCCCGTGAGTTGGGTGTTTCCCCAATGGATATAACAATGGATGAGGAGGGGACCTGGCTGCTCAGCTCCCCCATCAAGGAGGTGTCCGTCCATGACGCTTAACTATCAGGTGGTAGTGGTCGGCGGCGGCCCTGCCGGACTGGCCGCGGCCTGCAGCGCGCGTGAGGCGGGAGCGGAGCGGGTGCTGGTTCTGGAACGGGACAAGGAACCGGGCGGCATTCTGAATCAGTGCATTCACAACGGCTTTGGACTGCACTATTTCAAGGAGGAGCTGACTGGCCCTGAGTACGCGGGACGTTTTATTCAGCGGGCTTCTGAGCTGGGAGTAGAGATCCTGCTGGATACTATGGTGCTCTCTGTGGAGGAGGATCACACGGTTCGTGCGGTCAATTGCCGGGACGGACTGCTGGAGATCCAGGCGGGTGCTGTCGTGCTGGCCATGGGCTGCCGGGAGCGTACCCGTGGGGCCATCGCCATTCCGGGAGACCGTCCGGCCGGAATTTTTACAGCCGGTACCGCCCAGCGATACATTAACATTGAAGGCTGGATGGTGGGCCGCCGGGTGGTTATTCTGGGCAGCGGAGACATCGGCCTGATTATGGCGCGCCGCATGACGCTGGAGGGGGCCAACGTATTGGCCTGTGTGGAACTGATGCCCTACTCCAATGGATTAAACCGAAACATTGTGCAATGCCTGAAGGACTATGGGATTCCCCTTTACCTCTCTCACACTATTACGAATATCGTGGGGCGGGAGCGGGTGGAGCAGGTTGTGGTCTCTGAGGTAGGCGCTGACCGCAGGCCAATACCAGGTACGGAAATCAAGTTTGACTGCGACACCGTTCTGCTGAGCGTTGGACTTATTCCTGAAAACGAGCTGACCCGCGCCGCAGGAATTCCCATTGACAGCCGAACCAGCGGCGCCGTAGTTTTTGAAAACATGGAAACGGTGACTCCCGGAATTTTTAGCTGCGGTAATGTCGTCCATGTCCATGATCTGGTCGACTTTGTCACGGCGGAGAGCCGGCGGGCCGGTGCAGCGGCGGCCCGGTATGCGGCGGCAGGTCAGAGCTCCCCTGCCCTGTCCTGCCTGGAGGTGCAGAATGGCGCGGGGGTCACTTACACAGTGCCGCAGAAGATACGGCCCGCCCATGTGGAGAAGGGCGTGGATCTCTTTTTCCGGGTTGACAACGTGTACCGGAACCGTCGTATCTGCGTGACCTCTGCAGGGGAGGAGCTATGCAGCTTCTCCAGGGAGCACATGGCTCCGGGTGAGATGGAGCACATTCTCCTGCCCAAGCGTCTGCTGGAGCGGGCGGGGGACGGGGAACTGACGGTTTCCCTGGCGGCGGAAAAGGGGGCGAAGGAATGACGGAGCTTACCTGTATTGTGTGCCCCAAGGGCTGTCGCCTGAATGTGGATGAGGAGAACGGGTTTCTGGTTACGGGGTATGGATGCCCCAGGGGAAAGGAATATGGACATAAGGAGCTGACAGCGCCCACCCGGACGTTGACCAGCATTGTTCGGATAGAAGGGGCAATTCACCCCTGCTGTCCGGTCAAGACCTCGGGGGAGATTCCAAAGAGATTGATTATCCAAGCCATGAATCTGTTGAAAAAAAGTCCGCCTCAGCGCTCCGGTGGCCGCCGGAGCGGTGGTGGTTCAGGATATCTGCGGAACGGGTGTGGACTGGATTACCACAAAGAATATGTAGACAGTCAAGGTGCTCAACAGCCCAGAGGCCCCGGAACCAGACGGTTCCGGGGCCTCTGTTATGCTGATTGCAGTTCGCCCGCCGGAGGCGGGGGTCATGAAGGACAGCGTTCCAGATTACACGTTAAACCGGAACAGGACGATATCGCCGTCCAGCCCCGCGGAATACATTCCGCGGGGGCCCCGAATTGAAAAACAGCCGGTGGAAGTGAATTCCACCGGCTGGCAGGGTTTTGCGGGCAAAACGCCTGCACGGCGCAGGGGCGCCGCGCCGCCTTTGGCGGGATTCATGAAGGACGGCGTTCCAGATTACACGTTAAACCGGAACAGCACAATGTCGCCGTCCTTCATGACGTACTCCTTGCCCTCGGAGCGCACCAGGCCTTTCTCCTTGGCCGCGTTCATGGAGCCGCAGGCCATCAGATCGTCGAAGTTGACCACCTCGGCGCGGATGAAGCCCCGCTCAAAGTCGGTGTGGATCTTGCCCGCGGCTGGGGGGCCTTGGTGCCCCGTTTGATCGTCCAGGCGCGGCACTCGTCCTCGCCGGAGGTGAGGAAGGAGATCAGGCCCAGCAGGGCGTAGCTGGCCCTTGATGAGCCGGTCCAGGCCGGACTCGGCGATGCCCAGATCGTCCAGGAACATCTTCTTCTGCCTCCGCCATCCAGCTCGGCGATCTCCGCCTCCAGCTTGGCACAGACGGGGATGACCTGGGCCCCCTCCTTGGCGGCCAGCTCCTCCACCACCTTGTAGTAGGCGTTGGCGTGGCAGTCGGCAAAGCCCTCCTCATCCAGGTTGGCGGCGTAGATGATGGGCTTGAGGGAGAGCAGCTCGGCAGTGGCGATGATGGCGGCGTCGTCCTCGTCACAGTCGAAGGAGCGGGCGGAGTTGCCGTCGTTGAGCCAGTCCTTCAGGGCGGAGAACACCTCCACCTCGCGGAGATACTTCTTGTCCCCCTTGGCGGCCTTCTGGGCCTTGTCAATACGGCGCTCCACCATCTCCACGTCGGCCATGATCAGCTCAATGTCGATAACGCCGATGTCCCCGGCGGGGTCCACGGGCACGTTGGTGCTGGTGTCAGCTACCACATGCATGATGTTCTCATCGTCGAAGCAGCGCACCACATGCACAATGGCGTCGCACTCCCGGATGTTGGCCAGAAACTTGTTGCCCAGGCCCTGGCCCTTGGAGGCGCCCTTGACCAGGCCGGCAATGTCCACAAATTCCACCACGGCGGGGGTGGTCTTCTTGGGGTGGTACATCTCGGTCAGCGCGTCCAGCCGGTGGTCGGGTACGGCCACCACGCCCACGTTGGGGTCGATGGTGCAGAAGGGGTAGTTGGCGCTCTCAGCGCCGGCGTTGGTAATGGCGTTGAACAGGGTGCTCTTGCCCACGTTGGGAAGGCCCACAATGCCTAATTTCATCGGTAAAAACCCTCTTTCGGTATGTTCGTTTCCACATTATATCCGATCCCGGTGGAAAAAACAAGCGCGCCGGGCCAATTCAAACAGCCGCCTGCGCAGCGGTGGGGTGTTCTGGCCGTCCGGGCATTTTTGCAGGGGAAAACGGCGCGCCCCCCTTGCTTTTCCGACAGGAAGCGTGTAGAATCTTAACGCTCCTTTAACGATACGACAAAATATGGAGGGATCTCCCATGGGACTGCTGCGCCAGCCCACCAGTGATATCACCAAGGGCGTGATCTGGAAACAACTCCTCGCCTTTTTCTTCCCCCTGTGGTTCGGCACCTTTTTCCAGCAGCTCTACAATACGGTGGACACCCTGGTGGTGGGCCGGTTCGTGGGCAAGGTGGCCCTGGCCGCCGTGGGCTCCACCTCCGTCATCGTCAACCTGACGGTGGGCATCTTCACCGGACTGGCGGCCGGTGCGGTGGTAGCCATCGCCCAGCACTTCGGTGCCCGCCGCTGGGATGAGGTGCACGAGTGCGTCCACACCGCCATGCTGCTGAGCATCCTCATCGGCGCATTTTTTATGGTGACGGGCTTTGTCCTCACCCCCTGGGCCCTGCGGGCCATGGGCACCACCGAGGAGGCCCTGCCCGGGGCCATCCTCTATCTGCGGGTCTATTTCCTGGGTATGGTGCCCAACGTCATCTACAACATGGGTACCGGCGTGCTGCGGGCCATCGGCGACTTTCGGCGGCCCCTCTACTTCCTCATGGCCGCATCCCTGTGCAACATTGTGCTGGATCTGCTGCTGGTGGTAGTGTTCCATATGGGGTGGCCGGCGTGGCCATCGCCACCATCTGTTCTCAGCTTCTGTCCGCCGTGCTGGTGGTGATCTCACTCATGCGCTCCGAGATGACCCCCTATCAGCTCTTTCCCAAGCGGCTGCGCATCTATGCCATGCCCATGCGCAGCATCCTGATGATCGGTGTGCCCACCGCCCTCCAGTCGGTGATGTACAACGCCTCCAATATCGTCATCCAGGCCTCCATCAACTCCTTTGGCACCGACGCTGTGGCCGCCTGGACCGCCTACGGCAAGATGGATATCATTTTCTGGATGACCATTACCGCCATGGCCCAGTCCATCACCACCTTTGCCGGGCAGAACTACGGCGCCGGGGAGTATGAGCGCCTGAAAAAGGGTGTCCGGGTGTCGGTGGCTATGACGGCGTGCTTCACCGTCCTGCTCAGCACTGCCTTTTTCCTGCTGGCCCGGCCCCTGCTGGCCATCTTCTCCCCCGACCCCGACGTACTGGAGGTGGGAGTGGAGATGGTGCGCTTCCTGGCCCCCTGCTATATCACCTATATTCTCATCGAGCTGCTCACTGGAGCCATCCGGGGGGCGGGCAAGTCGGTAGCCCCCATGCTCATCTCGGTCTTCGGGGTGTGCGGCCTGCGGCTGCTGTGGCTGTTCACCGTCGTGCCCGCCCACCACACCCTGCTGGCTGTGGAGGCCAGCTACCCCATCACCTGGGCGGTCACCTCCGTGGCCATCCTGCTCTACTACCGCTTCGGCCGGTGGCTCCACCCGCCCAAGAAG
>ENA-OQAB01000651-OQAB01000651.1-human-gut-metagenome-genome-assembly--contig:-NODE-651-length-18130-cov-3.939232_pt1 | contig 18130 bp, 15 predicted proteins | sample MGYA00242490_ERZ504517 | MGnify/ENA primary metagenome ERZ504517 (study PRJEB26092, sample SAMD00036298) | human gut metagenome | host: Homo sapiens | study: EMG produced TPA metagenomics assembly of...
GGAACCTATACAGGCGTGGCATCGGGAACCTATAACTATGGATCCATCCAATGAGGCATTAAAGGAAAGGGTGGAAACAGCTGTAACAGAGTTTAAGGCAGAATATAAAAAAGCCACAGGAGAAGAACTGACAGAGGAAATCCCGACAGATCTTTTTAACTGCTTCCGGTTCTGGACTGGATCCCCATATCAGCCCGGCATCAGCCAAGATCCAGGTTCCCATTGTGGCAGCCAATACAGGCTTTGAGGAGGAGGAGCTTTACCAGATGGTAGAGGCCCACACAGAGCATAAGGTATTTGGGATTTTTTGGAGAGGAACGGGTCAATGTGCTGAAGCTGAATCTGGACCTGGCAAGGAAGCTGGGAGTGACAGCATAAGGAGGCTTAGATGGAAGAGAACAGACCGAACCCGGAGCTTCTTTTAAAAAAGCTCCGTAAAGAGGAAGAAAAGCGGGAGAAGGAGCGAAAGGGAAAGCTTAAGATCTTTCTGGGATATGCGGCCGGCGTGGGAAAAACCTATGCTATGCTGGAAGCAGCCCAGACCCTTCGCGACAGAGGACAAGAGGTGGTAGCCGGATATATTGAACCCCATGACCGCCCGGCCACTCTGGCTATGGCAGAGGGGCTGGAAACGCTTCCTCCGTTTATGGTTGAATATAAAGGCATCCGTTTAAGGGAATTTGATCTGGACGGAGCCTTAAAGAGAAAACCAAAGCTGATCTTAGTGGATGAGCTGGCGCATACAAATGCTCCCGGACTGCGGCATGAAAAGCGGTATCAGGATGTAAATGAGCTTTTACAGGCCGGGATCAGCGTATATACCACCTTAAATATCCAGCATCTGGAAAGCCTCAATGACCAGGTCGGAAGCATTACGGGAATCCGGGTCAGGGAAAGGATTCCGGACGGGATTTTTGATCAGGCAGATCAGGTAGAACTGATCGACATTGAGCCTTCGGATCTGCTTCAGAGACTGAAGGAGGGAAAAATCTATCATGCAGCCCAGGCAGAACGGGCGCTGGATCATTTTTTTGCAGAAGAAAAGCTGATTGCCCTGCGTGAGATTGCACTGAGACGCACTGCAGACCGGGTCAACCGTCTGGCAGTAATGGAGAGGGAAAACAGAGGTGGAGCAGATTACTATACAGGTGAGCATGTGCTGACCTGTATTTCGCCGTCTCCGACCTGTGCAAAGGTGATCCGTACAGCGTCCCGTCTGGCCTATGCATTTCGGGGGGAATTTACAGCCCTTTATGTGGAAACGCCTTCGTTACAGCATGCAGATCCGAAGGTCAGGCAGATGGTAGAGGAAAATATCCATCTGGCGAAAGCTCTGGGAGCCAGAATTGCTACGGTTTTTGGAGAGGATATTGCAGGGCAGATCGCAGAGTATGCCAAGCTTAGCAATGTATCAAAAGTCGTTCTTGGAAGAACGAATCACAAGATTTTATTTGGACAGACAAAGGGAACACTGGCGGATCATGTGGCTCAGTATGCTCCTAAACTGGATATTTACATCATTCCGGATATAGAAAACGGAGGGACGAAAAAGAAAAGAGGTTTTTACGCCGGATACGGCAGAGGAAAGAGAAAGAAACCGGAGACTTTTATGGAAGGGATCGGAGGAGACTGCGTGAAATGTTTTCTGGCTTTGGCAGTATCTACAGGGTTTGGAATGATGTTTCAGCATTTTCAAATGTCTGAATCCAATATTATCATGCTCTATCTTCTGGGGATTCTTTTAGCGGCTATGACTGTTTCCAGACGGGGGGCAGTGGTCATATCTTCTCTGCTCAGCGTGCTTTTGTTTAATTTCTTTTTTGTAGAGCCTCTTTACAGTTTTCAGATGGATGGAAAAGAATATCCGGTTACGATCGCCGTAATGCTGGCGGCTTCCCTTATTACTTCCTCTCTTATGAACCGTGTCCGCAGCCATTCCAGAGAAATGGCAAAAAAGGCATACCGGACGGAGATCCTTTTAGATAACAGCAGAAGGCATGCGGAGAATCCGGGATAAAAAGGAAGCGGTAAAGGAGGTGAGCGGACAGATCAAAAAAGGCTTCTGGGGGCTGCCCGTGCTTTTTTATCTGTATTCCGGAGGCGGACTGGAAGGGCCGTTTTTCTTCCCGGCTGACGGAGAGGGCCATATGCAGGAGGAGGAATTTTTAAATCAGAAAGAACGGGCAGTGGCGATGTGGAGCGCCGCACGGGGAAAGAGGGCCGGAGCATGTACCCATACGCTGCCGGATGCCAAAGCGATTTACCTTCCTGTTAAGAGCGGTGATAGAGTATATGGCGTAGCGGGAATTGCTCTGGAGGAGCGAAGGGAGATCCCCCCGTTTGAATACAGCCTTTTAACCGCCATGTTAAATGAAGCCGGACTGGTATTTGAACGTATGGAAATGATGGCGGCTTCAGATGAAATGAAAGAAAGGAAGGGGGAAATTATATGACTCAGGGAGAGCATATTTTAGTTTGTCTGTCCTCTTCTCCGGCCAATGGAACCATTATCCGGGCTGCTGCCCGGATGGCGGAGGCCTTTAAGGGGGAATTTACAGCGCTGTATGTGGAAACTTCCCAATCCCAGAAAATGGACGAGGAGGACAGGAGCCGGCTTCGGGGGCATATCCGTCTGGCAAAGAAGCTGGGAGCCAAGATTGAAACCACCTGCGGGGACGACATTGCGTTTCAGATATCTGAGTTTGCCAGACTTTCCGGCGTGACAAAGATCGTGATCGGAAGAAGCATGGCGGAGCGCAGGCATCTGTTTGGAAAGCCGCCTCTGACGGAAAAGCTCATTACCAATGCTCCCAATATGGATATCTATATTATTCCCTGTCAGATGGCGGAAAACCGCAAGTTCAGCCGCAAAAACTGGCAGAGCGCTCTTGTATTATCTGTTGGAGATATGATAAAGAGTGTTTTGGGACTGGCAGCGGCAAGTTTCATCGGTATCCTGTTTGAACATTTGGGCTTTGATGAGGCTAATATTATTACTGTTTATGTGCTTGCAGTATTGATTATATCTGTGGTGATCCGCAATCAGATCTACAGCCTGATAGCGTCGATTGTCAGTGTTTTAGTATTTAATTTTCTGTTTACAGATCCCAAATATTCGCTGATGGCTTATGACAGAGGCTATCCAGTGACTTTTTTTGTGATGTTTATTGCGGCTTTCCTTACGGGGACGTTAGCTTCCCGGATGAAAAACGGTTCCAGACAGCTGGCCCATGTGGCTTTTCGGACCCGGGTGCTGTTTGAGACGAACCAGCTTTTACAGCAGAAAAAGACCCGGACTGAGATTGTATCTGCCACGGCCCACCAGCTGATGAAGCTTTTAAACCGGGATATCATTTTTTATCTGGCAAAGGACGGGAAGCTGGGAGAAGCTCAGGTATTCCGGATAGAGGGAACGGACATACCGGAGGATTATGTATCGGAAGAGGAAAAAAAGGCCGCCCAGTGGGCGTTTGACAATAACCGCCATGCAGGAGCCACCACCAGAACCCTGTCCCATGCAAGCTGTCTGTATCTGGCGGTGCGGATTAACGACGTGGTATACGGAGTAGTGGGAATTGTCATAAAGAAGGATCCTCTTGCCATGTTTGAAAACAGTATTCTCCTTTCAATTTTAGGTGAATGTGCCCTGGCGCTTGAAAATGAAAAAAATGCATGGGAAAAGCAGGAGGCGGCTGTCCTGGCAAAAAACGAACAGCTGCGCTCCCAGCTTTTAAGGGCTATTTCCCATGATCTGCGTACCCCTCTGACCTCGATCTCCGGCAATGCGAGCAATCTTTTATCTAACGGCCCCTCCTTTGACGAGGCCACCAGACAGAGTCTGTATCAGGACATTTATGACGACGCCATGTGGCTCATTAACCTGGTAGAAAATCTTCTTTCCGTCACCCGGCTGGAGGAAGGGAGGCTGAATTTAAATATGTCTGCGGAATTGGTAGATGAGGTGATAAAAGAGGCGCTTAATCATGTGGACCGGAAATGCACGGAGCATATTCTTACGGAACGCTGTGAGGACGAACTCCTTTTGGCAAAAATGGATGCCAAGCTGATCGTCCAGGTGGTGATTAACCTGGTAAATAATGCCATCAAGTATACAGAGCCCGGTTCCCATATTTCGGTTGAAGCAAAACAGGAGGGAAAATGGGCGGTGATTTCCGTGGCCGATGACGGACCCGGCGTTCCGGATGAAAATAAAGAGAAGCTTTTTGAAATGTTTTACAGCGGGGCCAACCGGATCGTGGACAGCCGCAGAAGCCTGGGGCTGGGGCTTTCCCTGTGCAAATCCATTGTAAATGCCCATGGAGGCACCATTTCTATACGCGATAATGAGCCTCATGGGGCCGTGTTTACTTTTACGCTTCCCGTAGAAGAGGTACAGCTGACAGAATAAACCGGAAAAAATGTGTATTTTTGATGATACAAGGCGATTGTATGCTTAAAAAGGCTTGCAATCGCCTTTATCCATGCCTATAATATGTTTGATAAAAAATAGACAAGTGAGGATACAGAATATGAGAGGAGTAGAGACCAGGATCCAGGAGATCCGTCACAGAATTTTCCGTGAGGTTGCCCGCATGGCTTATCACACCGAATGGCCGGTGGACAAGCGGATCGAGGAGCTTCCCTACAAGATCATTCCCGGCGAAGTTGGGAATTTCCGCAACGATGTATTTTTAGAGCGCGCCATTGTAGGAGAACGTCTTCGTCTTGCCATGGGTCTTCCCAGCCGCAGTGCAGCAGAGCATGCGCCTCTTTCCGATAACATAGAAGCAGCCGATAAGGCGGAGACCTATTATACGCCGCCGCTGATCAATGTGATCAAGTTTGCCTGCAATGCCTGCAAGGAAAAACGTGTTATGGTAACAGACGGCTGCCAGGGCTGTCTGGCCCATCCCTGCGTGGAGGTCTGTCCCAAGGATGCCATTCATTTAGACCGTACCAACGGCCGTTCCCATATTGATGAGGACAAGTGCATTAAGTGCGGCAAGTGTGCAACCGTATGTTCCTATAAGGCGATCATCATTCAGGAGCGCCCCTGCGCCGCTGCCTGCGGAATGGACGCCATCCGCAGCGACGCAAACGGCAAGGCGGACATTGATTACGAAAAGTGCGTGTCATGCGGACAGTGCCTTGTAAACTGCCCCTTTGGAGCCATTGCAGATAAGTCCCAGATCTTTCAGGTCATCCGCTCCATCCAGTCCGGAGAAAAGGTGTATGCTGCCGTTGCTCCGGCCTTTGTAGGCCAGTTCGGTCCGGAAGGTAACACCGGGAAAGGTTCGTGCGGCGATGAAGGCCCTGGGCTTTACGGATGTATTTGAGGTAGCGATCGGAGCGGATCTGTGTGCGACCCAGGAGGCCATTGACTTTTGGAGGAGGTACCAGAAAAGCTTCCGTTTATGGCAACTTCCTGCTGTCCGGCCTGGTCTGTGATGGCAAAGAAGCTGTTCCCGGAGTACGCTAACTGCATTTCCATGGCATTGACCCCTATGGTTCTGACCGCCAGACTGATCAAGAGAGAGCACCCGGATGCCAAGATCGTATTTATCGGCCCCTGCGCGGCAAAGAAGCTGGAAGCGATGAGAAAATCTGTCCGCAGCGAGGTGGATTTTGTCCTGACCTTTGAAGAAATGGATGGAATCTTTGATGCAAAGCATGTGGATATTGAGAATATCGAAGAGGATCCAGAGGGCGTAAATGACGCTTCCACAGACGGAAGAAACTTTGCTGTGGCAGGCGGCGTGGCCAAGTCCGTAGCCGATGTGATCCATGCAAAATATCCGGATAAGGAAGTAAAGATCGCCAATGCAGAAGGCTTAAAGGAATGCCGTCAGCTTCTTAAGATGGCAACTCTTGGAAAGTACAACGGTTATCTGTTAGAGGGTATGGCCTGTCCCGGCGGCTGTGTAGCCGGAGCCGGAACCATGCAGCCTGTGAAAAAATCCCAGGCAGCCGTAAATCTCTACGCATCCAAGGCAAAGCATAAAAACTCAAATGAAACAGAGCATGTAAAAGAGCTGGATAAGCTTGTATATTAAAAAGATAAAATCCCCGGACAGCGGCTGGAGACGGCCTTTTGTCCGGGGATTTTTCTGTTTTTGCCCCCAGGCCGTTGCTTAAAAGAAAAAATTTCGATATAATGGACAGATAAAAGAAAAAATCTGCAAATGGAGAAGGATGCTGTTTTGGAAACGGAGAAGAAACAGACCGTGCACACGAACGTTAAATGGAAAATTTTAGCTGCCACCGCTGTTTTCCTTACTTTGATCCTGGCGTTTCCTGGCTATTGTCAGGAGAAAAAACGGATCATCCGGGTGGGAGTATTCTCCATGGAAGGCTATCATATGACGGATGCAGATGGAGTGCGCAGCGGTTACGGCTATGACTTTCTTCAGAAGCTGAGCCGTTATGGAAATGTAGTTTATGAATATAAAACTGCAAACGCTGAGAATGGCGGCGTCCTAAAAATGCTGAAAAACGGAGAAGTTGACCTTGTGACATCGGCGGTAAAACGCGGGCAATGGGAAGAGGATTTTGTGTTTTCAAATCAGCCTGTAGGTACCTGCGGCACCATGCTGACGATAAAGGCGGGAAATGAACAGATCATTCCTCAGGACTATTCTACCTATGACGGGATGAGGGTAGGAATGATCCGTCAAAACATCAGAAATGAAAATTTTAAAAAATTTGCCGAAATGAAGGGCTTTTCCTATGAAAGTGTTTATTATCCAGATGCAGCCGCTCTTTATGACGGACTTCAAAGCGGTGAGGTAGATGCAGCAGTTACTACCAGTTTGCGGGCAGTTAAGAATGAATGGATGCTGGATATTTTTTCCCGGGAACCATTTTATGTTATGGTACGCAAAGAAGATACAAAGCTTTTGCAGTGGGTGGATCAGGCCATCGCGGCTATGGATCAGGACGAACCGGGATGGAGAACGCTGCTTTCCAGTCAATATTATGAAGATCAGCTCCATGGATCGCTTCATCTGAGCCAGAATGAAAAGAAATATCTGGATCAGCTGGAAAAAAATGGAAGTGTTTTTACGGTGGCGGTAAATCCGGACCGCTTTCCCTATTCCTACTATGAAGACGGACAGATAAAGGGAATCCTTCCGGAGCTTTTTGCGGATATTGCAGAGCGGGTGGGGATACGGTATCAGATTTTGATATCCAGGACCAGAGAAGAATATAAAACTCTTTTAGATGAAAAAAGGCCGGATTTGTGCATTGACTGTCATGACAGCTTTTCGCGGGCAGAGGATCTGGGCTATAAGCTGACTGATTCCTATGTAAGTGCAGGTATGTCCTGGCTTGAATTTAAGGATTCCAAGGGAGAAAAAGAGAAGATCGCTGTGATCGGAAATTCTGTTTTTCCTGAAAGCCTGCCTGAAACTCTGGGAAAGGACTGCCTGGTATACTGTGATTCCTTTGCAGAATGTTTAAAGGCGATGGAGACGGGAAGAGCAGATGCTTCCTATGCGTATACCTATCAGGTGGAAAAAACTGTGTTTGACGATATAAAGGATAAATATAAGACATCGTTTACATCGCATTATCAGTATTTTAATATTGGTATTTCCGAGGATCTTGACAGTATTCTGGTCCGGATCCTGAATAAGGGTATAAAGAGCATGGATTCTGATTTTGTAGATCAGGTTATCAGCAGGAACACCGATTACGTACCCGCCTTTTCCATGCCAGAGTGGCCTACCAGTATCCTGGACTTATGATCCTTTTATGCGTTATGATCGCAGCGATCATTGCAGGGACTTGTATGGGTCTATGTACAGTATAAGTATCACAGCCGTTTGATGACAGCCCTGGAGGAGGCCAAAAGCGCCAGTAGGGCCAAGTCGGAATTCCTCTCTAATATGTCCCACGATATCCGTACGCCGATTAACGGGATTATGGGAATGCTGGAAATCGCTCGGCGCAGTATAGGGAATCCGGAGCGGATGGAGGATTGTCTGAATAAAATCCAGGGAGCTGCGGGTCATCTGATGGCTCTGATCAACGATGTGCTTGATATGGCAAAGCTGGAAAGCGGAAAAGCAGAAAGCAGCATGGAATCTTTTTGAGCTGCAGGAGATCCTGGATGACTGTATTTCCATTACAGAGGGACAGCTTACAGGCAGGAGGATAGAATTTATAAAAGAGACGGATTACGCCAGAGGGGAGCGGGCAGTGGGAAATCCTCTTCATCTGCGCCGGATCCTTTTAAATCTTTTAAGCAATGCAGTTAAGTATACAGAAGACGGCGGAAGGATTCGCTTTTGCGTTCATAAAGAGGCAGAAGATGAAAACAGCATGCTTTTTGTATTTACAGTGGAAGACACCGGGATCGGCATGAGTCCGGAATATATGGATCATTTATTTGAGGCGTTTACCCAGGAGCATCGACAGGCCAGAACTACCTATCGGGGCACCGGCCTGGGAATGGCAATTACCAAAAAACTGGTCGATCAGCTGGGAGGAGTAATTGAGGCAGAAAGCCATCAGGGAGAAGGAAGCTGCTTTACCGTCAGGCTTTCCTTTGAAAAGGGAGAAGCTTCAGATGTGCATGAGGAAAGGAAAATGACATCTTGCCGGGCTGTTCTGAATGGTCTTAAGATCCTGGTGGCTGACGATAATGAATTGAACAGGGAAATTGCCGTATGCCTTTTGGAAGAAGAGGGTGCGCATGTGACGGCTGCAGAGAATGGAAAACAGGCTGCAGAGGTGTTTGAAAATCATCCGCCAGGCTGCTTTGACGCCATTCTTATGGACATTATGATGCCGGAAATGGATGGGCTGGAGGCTGCAAAAAGGATCCGCTCCTGTAAAGGACGGCCGGATGGAGAGACGGTTCCCATTATCGCCATGACAGCCAATGTGTTCGCAGAGGATATCGCAAAAACGCATGGTGCAGGAATGGATGCCCATCTTATAAAACCCATCGACTTGGATCAGGTATGCAGGGCACTGCACAAGTTGGTTAGAAAAGAGAAGAAGGATGAAGAGTACGGAAATAAGAACAAAACAGAGAATTCTGATCGTAGATGATTCGGAAATGAACCGGGCGATCCTTGCGGATATGCTGGGAGAGGGATACGAAATTTTAGAAGCGGAAAATGGTCTTGAGGCGGTAGCGTATTTAAAAAAGCTTACTACCAATATTGACCTGCTCCTGTTGGATATCATGATGCCTCTGATGGACGGATTTGAGGTTCTGGCTGTGATGAATAAATATCATATGATTTCCGACATTCCTGTGATTATGATTTCTGCAGAAAGCGCTTCCTCTTATGTGGAGCGTGCGTATGAAATGGGAGTTACAGACTATATCAGCCGCCCCTTTAATGCGCTTGTGGTTCAAAAGAGGGTGGAAAATACGCTCATGCTTTATGCCAAACAGAAGCGTCTGGTCCACATGGTGGCAGACCAGATTTATGAGAAGGAAAAGAATAACGATATGATGATCAATATTCTGAGCCATATGGTGGAATTCAGAAATGGAGAAAGCGGACTTCATATTCTTCATATCCATACAATGACAGAAATCCTGCTGCGTCAGTTATGCTCCAAAACAGACCGCTACGGCCTGACAAGAGAGGATATTGAGCGTATCAGCACAGCCTCAGCGCTGCATGACGTGGGAAAAATCAGTGTGCCTGATTCAATTTTAAATAAGCCGGGCCGTCTTACAGATGAAGAATTTCAGATCATGAAAAGCCATTCTGTGATAGGAGCCCAGATGCTTTCCCAGCTTCCTGTTTATAAGGATGAGCCCTTTATCCAGACTGCCTATGAAATCTGCCGATGGCATCATGAGCGCTATGACGGAAAAGGGTATCCGGACGGTTTAAAGGGAGACGAGATCCCGATTTCAGCTCAGATCGTATCTTTGGCGGATGTGTATGACGCCCTTACCAGCGAGCGCTGCTATAAAAAGGCATTTTCCCATCAAAAAGCCATGGAAATGATTTTAAACGGAGAGTGCGGCGCCATAAATCCCTTGCTTCTGGAGTGTCTTGAGGAAGTGCAGGAGCTGATCCGCGAAGAACTGCAGGTTTATTCTCCAGGCATCAGGCATAACCGGCAGATCTATGAGACAGTGGAGCGCAAACTGTATAATAAAGAACTTCGGATGGTGGGATACAATGTAGGCCAGATAGAGATCCAGGAGGAGAAAAAACAGTTTTTTCTTTCAAAAATCCCCATAGTCAGCTTTGAGTACAGCGCAGTGACAGGTATTACAGAGATGTCCGGTTATGCGGCAGAGGTTTTTGGAATGGAACCGAATGTGCTGGATATAAGAGATGAATCCTGGATAAATTCGTCAGGTACAGAGGCTGGGAAAATTGTAAAAATGGTTCGCGAAACAACGCCAGAGGATTCTGAGCGGGAGGATGAAATAGAACTCCTGTTTAATAATGTACTCCATAAGTGCCGTGTGACGGTACGTACTCTGTGGTCGAAAGATCAGAAACCTCAGTATCTGGGTGCGGTAGGAGTGGCTGTAAAAATATGAAAAGGCGTAATAGAGGTGGTATTTATGACAATAAAAGAATGCTATGAACAAATAGGAGCCGATTATGAGGATGTGCGTTCCAGACTGCGCAGCGATCTGCTGATCCGTAAGTTCTTTTTAAAATTTCCCGATGATAAGAGCTTTGGACAGTTAAAGGAGGCGTTAAAATCCGGGGATCGTGAGGGAGCCTTTCGAGGGGTCCACACCTTAAAGGGGGTGGCGCAGAATCTGGGATTTGTTCCGCTTTATGAGGCGGCGGACCGTCTTACAGAGGATCTGCGTCCTGAGGGAAAAGGAGCGGCTTTGGAAGAAGTAAACGATGCTTTTGCGGTGGTAAATGAGGCGTATGAGAAAATTATAAAGACGGCAGAGCAGTTTATAAAAGAAGAATAGAAGAATTAAAAGGAGGACGGAAAAATGAAACTGGTCATCATAGAACCTTTGGGTGTAGAAAAGGAACGGCTGCTTTCCATGGCAGAGGAGGCCCTAAAAGGAAGGGCAGAGATTATTTATTATGATACAAGAGCAACGGATACGCAGGAGCTGATCCGAAGGGGGCAGGATGCGGATGTGATCGTGGTGTCGAATCTGCCTTTAAATGGAGAGGTGATCCGGGGCTGCAGAAATCTGAAGCTTTTATCCGTGGCATTTACAGGGGTCGACCACATTGACATGGAGGCCTGTAAAAAACAGGGGGTAACGGTGTGCAATTGCGCCGGCTATTCTACCTGTGCGGTGGCGGATCTCGTCTTTGGCCTGCTTATCGGCCTGTACCGCAATCTGATCTCCTGCGACAGCGTCTGCCGCAGGGAAGGGACGAAGGACGGCCTGGTGGGCTTTGAACTGGAGGGAAAGACTTTTGGCGTCATCGGAACAGGAGCGATCGGCCTGCGGGTAGCAAAGATCGCAAAGGCATTTGGCTGCCGGGTGCTGGCTTACAGCCGTACCGTAAAGGAACTTCCAGGTATAACCTATGTGGATATGGACAGACTCCTGGAGGAAAGTGATATCATTTCCCTCCATGTGCCATTAAATGACAAAACACGAGGCATGATCGGGGCCAAAGAGATTGGAAAGATGAAAAAAACAGCCGTACTGATCAATACGGCCAGAGGGCCGATCGTAGATTCGAAAGCTCTCGCAGAGGCATTAAAGGAGGGGCGTCTTGCCGGAGCCGGTGTGGATGTATTTGAACAGGAACCTCCGGTGCCGTCGGATCATCCGCTGTTTTCGGCGCCCAATACGATCGTGACGCCTCATGCTGCCTTTGCTACGAAGGAAGCCATGGTAAAGCGGGCTGTGACTGTATTTGAAAATGTGGATTTCTATTTAAAGGGTACGCCACGGAATGTGATGTGAGAAAGGGCCATATAATGAGGAAACAGATCCGCAGACATATTTATTTTTCCGGACGGGTTCAGGAGGTGGGATTCCGCTTTACCGCCTGCCTTCTGGCCCGCCGCCTGAGCCTTACCGGCTGGGTGAAAAACCTGTGGGACGGCCGGGTTGAAATGGAGGTTCAGGGAACAGAGGATGAGATCCGCCGTCTGATCCAGGGGCTGCAGGAAGGACCTTATATACGAATTGAGGGGATGGAAGCAGAGAATCTTCCTTTAAAGGAGAAAGAAAGGGAATTTCGTGAGACCTGGTAAAAAATGGATATTGTATGAAGGGAGAGAAGGATGGTAAAATGGATTGCTGCCGGAAGAGAAATTTACCGGAAGTACAAGGAGGATGAGATGACCGTCTATGCGGCTCAGGTCTCTTTTTTTGTGCTCCTGTCCTTCGTACCCTTTATTATGCTGCTTCTTACTGCGGTCCAGATGATACCGGCCATTTCGCAGGCGGAATTTATGGAACTGGTCGTAGCATTTACGCCGGAGGATTATAAATCTCTGGCGTTTCGCATGGTAAATGATCTTTCTTTAAAGTCTCCGGCTACGATGGTTTCCCTTACAGCGGTGACGGCGTTATGGTCGGCCGGAAGGGGGATGTTCAGCATGGCAAGAGGGCTGGACCGCGTATGGGGAAAGGAGGAGAAATACTGGTACATTATCAGCCGGCTGATCTGCTGCGGCTACACCATTGTTTTTGTGGCTGTGTGCATCCTTTCTCTGATCCTTCTGGTGTTTGGCCAGCTTCTTCGGGGGTTTTTGAACACACATTTTCCCTTTGTGGGAGCCGTGATCGGCCGGCTGATCGATTTCAGATCCCTGTGGTTTTTTCTGGTTCTGTTTTTCTTTTTCTGGGGGATTTATACCTTTGTGCCGGAAAAGCGCTTAAAGGCGGCAAAGCAGATTCCGGGAGCGCTCTTTTCCGCTTTGGCATGGATGGTTTTTTCTCTGGGCTTTTCCATTTACTTTAACCGGATCGGAGGACGGGGATATTCGTATATGTACGGCAGCCTTGCAGCCATTGTGATCCTCCTTTTGTGGCTGTATTTCTGTATGTGCATTCTTTTTATGGGGGCAGAGCTGAACTGGTTTTTTGTACGGCTGTGCGGTGTAGAATGGAAAAAATTCGATAGAAACAAGGAGAAACGGCAATGAAACGATTGCTCAGTTATATGAAGGCGTACAGGACAGAAAGCATCCTGGGGCCTCTTTTTAAGATGCTTGAGGCCAGCTTTGAGCTGTTTGTGCCTCTGGTGGTGGCAAGTATGATCGACGTTGGAATAGGGGGGAGGGATACGGGCTATGTGTCTCTTATGGGAGGCCTTCTGGTGCTCCTTGGAATGATCGGCCTGGCCTGCTCCCTCACCGCGCAGTATTTTGCAGCCAAGGCAGCCACCGGAGCAGCTACGGCTCTGCGTAATGATCTGTTTACGCATATTTCAGGCCTGTCTTATAAAGAAATCGACCAGGTGGGAGCATCTGCCCTGATTACCCGCATGACCAGCGATATCAATCAGGTACAGAACGGCATCAATATGACTCTGCGCCTGCTTCTGCGGTCTCCGTTTGTAGTGTTTGGAGCCATGGTAATGGCCTTTACGGTAGACCGGAAGGCGGCCATGGTTTTTGCAGTGACGATCCCTCTTTTATGTATCGTAGTATTTGGGATCATGCTCATCAGTATGCCCCTGTATCAGGCGGTACAAAAAAAGCTGGACCGGGTACTGATGACTACGAGAGAAAATCTCATGGGAATCCGGGTGATCCGTGCCTTTAACCGGCAGGAAAGTGAAAAGAAAACGTTTGAGAAGGAAAATGGTAGCCTGGTGCAGATGCAGGTATTTGTGGGAAAAATTTCTGCTCTTTTAAATCCCGTTACCTATGTGATCGTCAATCTGGCTGCTGTGGCTGTGATCTGGGTGGGGGCAGAACGCACCGATGCAGGCATCATTACTCAGGGACAGGTCATTGCGCTTGTAAACTATATGTCTCAGATCCTCACAGAACTGGTTAAAATGGCCAATCTTATTATCCTGATCTCAAAGGCAGTGGCCTGCATGAAGCGGGTGGACGGAGTATTTGAGCTGGAAAGCAGCCTAAGGGACGGCTCCGGTTTGAATCCTGCCGGGGCAGAAAAACAAAGCGGTCCAATGGTGGAATTTAAGCGCGTAAGCTTCTCCTATGGGGAGACTCAGTCGGAAGTCCTTACAGATCTTTCATTCTGCGCCATGAAGGGGCAGACGGTGGGAGTCATAGGAGGCACCGGTTCCGGCAAATCTACGCTTGTAAATCTGATCCCCCGGTTTTATGATGTGGGAAAGGGAATGGTTCTTGTAGACGGCCGTGATGTGAAGGATTATTCTATGAAAGAGCTACGTTCCATCATCGGAGTGGTGCCTCAGAAGGCGGTGCTTTTTAAGGGGAGCCTTAAAGACAATATGCGCTGGGGAAAGGCGGATGCCTCGGATGAGGAAATCTGGGAGGCATTAGAAATTGCCCAGGCAAAGGAAGTGGCAGAGAAAAAGGGACAGGGACTGGAGTTTATGATCGATCAGGGAGGCCGAAATCTGTCCGGAGGCCAGAGGCAGCGTCTGACCATTGCCAGGGCTCTGGTGCGCAGACCGCGGATCCTGATCCTGGATGACAGCGCATCAGCCCTTGATTTTGCCACAGATGCCAGGCTGAGAAGAGCGATCCGGGAAAAAACGGGGGATATGACGGTATTTATCGTATCCCAGAGGGTATCGGCTATCCAAAGTGCAGACTGTATTCTGGTACTGGATGACGGGCATCTGGCCGGTATGGGAACCCATAAAGAGCTTCTTTCTTCCTGTGAGGTTTATCGGGAAATCTGTCTGTCGCAGCTTTCAAACGAGGAGGTGGAACGGGATGAGCAGTAAGGGAAAATTAGATAAAACAAAAAGCATACAGACCCTGAAAAGGATCCTGCTCTATATAAAAGATTACCGTGCGGCAGTGCTTTTGTCCCTTTTTCTGGCAGTGACAACGGTGGCTTCAACTCTCTATATCCCGATCCTTACGGGACAGGCTGTGGATCAGATCGTGGGAAGAGGACAGGTGGACTTTCAGCAGCTGATCCAGATACTGAAACGGATTTTGATCGTTATGGCAGTGACAGCAGTAAGCCAGTGGCTGATGAACCATATCAACAATACCATTACCTACCGTGTTTCCATGGATATACGTACCCGGGCATTCGATCATCTGGAGGTTCTTCCTTTAAGTTACGTTGATTCTCATCCGGCGGGAGATATGATCAGCCGTATTATTACAGATATTGACCAGTTTTCAGAAGGCCTGCTGTTAGGCTTTACCCAGTTATTTACCGGTGCTTTAACGATTTTGGGAACTCTTTTATTTATGCTGTCGATCCAGCCATTTATTACTGCTGCGGTGGTGGTGTTGACGCCAGTATCCTTTTTTGTAGCCAGCTTTATTGCAAAAAAGACTTTTGTGATGTTTAAGCAGCAGTCTGAGGCCAGAGGTGAACTCACAACACTCACAGATGAGATGCTGGGAAATATGAAGGTCGTTCAGGCCTTTGGATATGAGAAGGAGGCTGAAAAACGTTTTCAGGAGATTAACAGCCGGTTGGCCGGATGCAGCCTTAAGGCCACCTTCTTTTCTTCCATTACCAATCCGGCCACCCGTTTTGTTAACAGCATGGTCTATGCGGCGGTTGGGATTACCGGAGCCTGGGGAGTGATCCGTGGGCTTTTAACCATCGGGCAGCTGACCAGCTTTTTAAGCTATGCCAATCAGTATACAAAGCCATTTAATGAAATTTCCGGAGTAGTGACAGAGCTGCAGAATGCGTTGGCCTCTGCTGCCAGAGTTTTTGAACTTATGGATGAACCAGCCATCCCGGAGGATGGACCGGAGGCTGTTGTTTTAAAGGATGTGGATGGAAATGTAGCTCTGGAGCATGTGAGCTTTTCCTATCAGCCGGAGCGTCCTTTGATCGAGGATCTGAACCTGAGCGTCAAACCGGGGCAGAGAGTGGCGATCGTTGGGCCGACGGGCTGCGGAAAGACTACCGTGATCAATCTTCTTATGCGTTTTTATGACGTAAAATCAGGAAGCGTACGGGTAGAAGGAAGAGATATCCGGGATATAACGAGACAGAGTTTAAGAGCCAGCTATGGCATGGTTCTTCAGGAAACCTGGCTGAAGGCCGGAACCATCCGGGAAAATATCGCTTACGGAAGGCCGGAAGCTTCAGAGGAAGAGATCATCCGTGCAGCAAAAGAGGCACACGCCCACAGCTTTATCATGCGTATGCCTCAGGGATATGATACGGTCATAAATGAAGATGGAGGGAATCTGTCTCAGGGACAGAAACAGCTTTTATGCATTGCCAGAGTGATGCTCTGCCTACCGTCTATGCTGATCCTGGATGAGGCCACCTCATCCATTGATACCCGCACAGAAATCCGGGTACAGAAGGCATTTTCACGGATGATGGAGGGAAGAACCAGTTTTATTGTGGCCCACCGTCTTTCTACCATCCGGGAAGCGGATGTGATCCTGGTCATGCGTGATGGCCGTATTGTGGAAAAGGGCCGTCACAAAGAGCTGCTGCGTAAAAACGGCTATTATGCAGAAATCTATAATAGCCAGTTTGCCCCTTCCGCGGGGGAATGACCGTTTACTCTTTACATGGAGCGAAGAAGGTCCGGTAGCTCGCTAAGAGCTTTGATCGTATGATCGGGGCGGATTTCTCCGGAAGATTCTTTTAAGTCCTTATTAAACCATATGGTGCGGATCCCTGCACGGATTCCGCCTAAGATATCAGAGGTTAGGCTGTCACCGACCATGACAGCCTCCTCTTTTTTAAAATCAGGGATTGTTGCAAAGCAGCGTTCAAAAAATGAGGTTTCCGGCTTGTTGCAGCCCAGTTCCTCGGAGATGAAGATCTGTTCAAAAAACGGTTCGATCTCTGCACTTTTGAGTCTGCTTTTCTGCACAGATGCTGTGCCGTTTGTTGCCAGATAGAGATGAAAGGAGCCATAAAGCGCCTGAAGCATTTCCACAGCCCCGTCCATAAAGTAATGGCCCTGTCCTAAAAGGCCTTCATAAATACGGGCGGCTTCCTCAGGGGACGCATCCGTTTTAAGCTCGTCAAAGAGAAGCCGGTAGCGGCGCACCTTTACCTGTTCCCTTGTAAGCTTTCCCTGCTCCAAAAGCTTCCACTGGGCCAGATTGAGCTGGCTGTAGCGGCGGATCACCTCTGGAGAATGTGGGACAGACAGGGCGGAAAGGGTCTTTTCCAATGCTATAGCCTCGGCTTTATTAAAATCCAGAATGGTATTATCTACATCAAGAAAAATATGAGTGATCATTTTTACCTCCAAGTATGTATCATTGATGTTACTTTAACACAGTTTTAACGCTTCGTAAATAAAACTTTTAGCTGACAAATTCCTCCTTTTTCAGTATAATGTACCTTATACCATCAAAAAGGAGGAATTTTTTATTATGGAATCCGATCCGCAATCGGCCAGTATCATCACACAGCTTCTGATCCTTCTGGTGCTGACTCTTGTCAATGCATTCTTTTCAGGCTCTGAGATGGCTGTGGTCTCTGTCAACAAAAACAAAATCCACCGTCTGGCGGAGCAGGGCAATAAAAACGCTGCTCTGATCGAACGTCTGATGGAGGACTCTACGGTCTTTCTTTCTACGATCCAGGTCGCGATCACTCTGGCAGGCTTCTTTTCCAGTGCGTCTGCGGCTACCGGTATTGCTCAGGTACTGGCAGTAAAAATGAGCCAGTGGAATGTGCCCTATAGCCAGACGGCAGCAGGAGTGCTTGTTACCATTCTTTTGGCCTATTTTAATCTGGTTTTCGGTGAGCTTGTGCCAAAGAGGATTGCTCTTCAGAAGGCAGAGGGCTTTAGCCTGTTCTGCGTAGGCCCGGTATATTTCATTTCCAGGCTCATGAATCCCTTTATCCATCTGCTCACCTTTTCCACCAGCGGTATTTTAAAGCTTATGGGGGATGCACAGTGAAACTCTGGAGACATGACGTATCAGAGGAAGAGATCAATCCCTTCTGGAAACAGGAAGTGAGACAGGGGTATTTAATGAAATTGAAAAGGGAAATGATCACATCCATTTTTTCTTTTGATGAGCTAATGAAGGCCAGGAAGAGTCATCGGTTGCCCAGTGACCAGGAAAATGGTGG
>ENA-OQAB01000652-OQAB01000652.1-human-gut-metagenome-genome-assembly--contig:-NODE-652-length-18129-cov-2.334852_pt1 | contig 18129 bp, 12 predicted proteins | sample MGYA00242490_ERZ504517 | MGnify/ENA primary metagenome ERZ504517 (study PRJEB26092, sample SAMD00036298) | human gut metagenome | host: Homo sapiens | study: EMG produced TPA metagenomics assembly of...
TCCCGGTTGATATCATCCTCGAGGTATTTACGGGTCTCATCCAAATTCCAGATTCTTAGATACTTGGCGCAGGCTTCTTTTGACAGTCTCATTGAACTGTTCGCTGCGTGTCTTAAGTATAATGCTCACATAGTTTACCTGTAGGTATAATAACCCCGGCGAAGGCAAAAAGCCTAATACCGCAAAGCAACCAAATTGTCGACTTCCTCATATCAATATCTTTCTCTTAATATTGCAACAAATAACGTATGTTTTAGTTTAATATTTACACAAAAAAGGTAAAAATAATCCGTTTAAAATGTTAATAATACTTTGTGGGCATAGAGGATATATGTTAGCTAAGCATTGAAACTCCGCTGTTAATGCGCTAGTTAGCGTTATTTATCCTAAGTTTTTTATATATTATCCTAAGTAAAAACAAGTCCGGTGCGTTTTTTGTTGCGTACGGACTTTATAAAGTCTCCACTTAGGGGATTAAAATCGATGTCCCGGAGGAGGACCCATCGGACCTCTTCCCCGTCCGCTTCTACCCGGCGTTTTCACGTCGCTGGCACTGGCTCCACCTTTGAAGATGCTGAACCGATAGATGAAGTGTACCATGAAATAACTGCCTAGCGTGTTATATTCTGAGTCTTGTATATAGCTAGCGGTAACGGAACGGGAGATATTGCTTCGTTGTTGCAGGATATCGTAGATCTTGAAACGGAGCGTCCCTTGGTTATTCTTTAAGAAAGACTTGGAGGCTGAGGCATTCCATAGGACTTCGTTCTGTTTGAATCCGTCCCCGTAGCCAGAGTTGGTAGACCAGTTCACGTCACTCTCTATCTTGAAATTGAGGGGCAGATAGATTGTCGTGTAACCGCCGGCTCCGTAATTGAAGGTGTTTTGGTTATTTTCCTTTTGCAGGGAGTTGCTGGTGGCATTGTAACGAATATTCCCGTTTACGCCCAGATCCAGATAAGAGGAGCGGAAGTCGATACCACCACGTTCGGACAATATGAGATTCCGGTTCGTATTCTTCTCCTCGTTGATATATCCGTTGCTATTAGCGAACGAGGCCATTGTCATGGAGTTGATGGAGAATTTCTTATTCTTCAAGGGGGTATTCAACATCATACGGACGTTGCCACTATAGTTGCCATTTACGTTTTTGTAAGTGGTGGTCTTTACACCTGTCTCTTGGTTATAAGAGGTATAACTTACGATATCGTTGATGATATAACTACCGTTTGCCATGATCATAAAGGCCCGTTGTTTCTCCGGCGTGAACTGTTGGAAACGAATAAATACGTTGTTCGTATAGCGGGGATTCAAATCCGGGTTACCGATCGTGATATTCGTCGGGTCCGAGATATCCGCTACCGGTTGTAATTGAGTCATGCTCGGTTGGCTGGTACGGCCATTATACATGATACGAAGATTCGTACGCTTATCGAACATATAGTTGAATTGAGCCATCGGGAGAGTTGACCACCTTACGGGTTATCTTGGATAAGGTCGTGTCGCCAACGAAATTCTCGCTGCTGGAATAGGATGGGTCCAGATTCAAGCCGATCGTGTAGTTGAACTTTGCCCGTTGAGACTTGAAGCTCAAGCTGGCCCGCTGGCTGATAAAGTTATTGCGATAGCTTTGGCTGTAGGCGGAATCTAATACATTATATATACCATCAGCGTCTTGGTTGTAAACATTCTTCAAGGCTTCTTGTTTCCGTTGGCTGATGCTATAAGTGGCTTGGATAAAATTATTATGCCCGATCGGTTCTACCCACGATACGTAGGCCCGGTAATTGAAACCTTTGTTGTCGTAACGTGAGCGCTGGTCGATAATGCTATTCTTCAAGGCATCAGTCTGGTTGAAATAAACGATGTCGGAACGGTTCATGCCGTCACTGTACGAATCGCTATTGCCTCCAGAAAGGGTGGCGCTGAACACACGTCCTTTGTTATTCAGCTTACGGCTGAAATCGATGCTGGCATTTAGGTTGTACCCGTTACTTTCCGAGTAATTACTGGATTTGTTGGTATTGACCGTATCCCGTTCGTTATCCAAGGTGGTAGCATCACTGAAATTGTCGTTCATGCTGTGGCTGAAGCTGAAACTCGGGCGGAAGATAAGTTGAGTCATCGTATCCGGTTTCCATTCCAAGCGAAAGTCTACGCCAAAGTTATCGCTCTTCGTACGGCTCATCGCCTCGCTATTATCATAGGAGGAACTATCTCCGGGAAGGATATTCTGCCGATCACTCTTGCTGCGAGCGTCATTGTCGGAATGGGAATAACGAGTATTTCCCCCAAGAGTTAGTTTATCCGGCTTGAATTCCTTGCTGAAGTTCAAACCTGCGTTTCCGGAAGAGGTGATACCGCTACCCGCTCCGAAACCTCCTCGTCGGCCTCCACCGCCTCCCATACCGGAGAACATTGTTGAGGCTAGATCGGAAAAGCCCATATTATTCGTGTTATTCGCTCCCCCCATGAACGTGATCTGGTCATTATTCACGAAACGATTGACCATGGCGTTGCCTTCATACCGATCTTTACTTCCGTATCCGCCATATGCGTTGCCAAACCAACCTTGCTTCATGCCGGGTTTCACGGTTAGGTTGTGAGCTCTCTTCCTCTCCATCGTCGAAGCCGGTCATTTGGGCCATATCGCTTTTCTTATCAAGTACCTGTAATTTATCGATCATCTTGGCTGGAAGATTCTTGGAGGCCACTTTCGGGTCATCGGAGAAGAACTCCTTTCCGTCTACCATTACCTTTTTCACCTCTTTTCCATTGACGGTGATCTTGCCTTCGCTATCTACCTCCACACCGGGCATCTTTTTCAATAAATCCTCCAAAACGGAGCCTTCGGTTACTTTATAAGAATCTGCGTTGTATTCCACAGTGTCGTTGCGAACGGTAACCTCGGGTGCCTTACCTATAACTACGGCTTCTCCCAACTCGATCGCTCCGTCGCTTAATTCAAGTTTACCTACGTTTACGGGATTTTTCTTTCCGGTGATTTGCAAGGGTTGGTACAATGGATCGTATCCGATGAATGTGATGTGTAGTAAATAACTTCCTTTCTTTACGTTTTTCAAGGTAAAACTACCATTACGGGCGCTCACCACACCTCGTACCATGGCACTGTCTTTTACGTTCAGCAATCGTACCGTTGCTTGCTCGATGGGGGTATCACTACCTTGCTCAACGACAGATCCGGTAACATTAACACCGCTTTGCTGTGCGAAAGCCATCGGTGAAAAAAGGATCATCAACAACATCAAAAGGCACTTTCCCGATTTCATAACTATATGGATTACATTGTTTACAATTACGAAAAGATAGACATGGTTCATTCAAAATAGTTTAATATAACTTTTATGGATTTGATATTATTAACAATCGTGCAGGCCTTTGGATTTATGGAGAGTATTCTTAGAACAAGAACATTATAAAAGGTAAATAGTCCTTCAACTTAACTCGCAATATTTTCAAGGATTGTGTAATCCGGTATTCCACGGTTTTTATAGAAACCCCCAAGGCCTCTGCGATTTGGGGATTAGATTGTTCTCCGAATCGGCTAAGTTTAAATGTCTCCCGGTAATTCTCAGGCAATTCTTCGATTGCTTTCGTGATATTCTCTGTAAGCTCGTTTACGAAATAGGTATCAGGATTCTCAAATTGATCTTTAATCTTATCATAAATCAGGCTATGTACTCGCTCATGATACAATTGCCTTTTGATCGCATTGAGGCAACGATGTTTAACAGCCATAAAAAGATAGGATTTCAAGGATATCTCTACAAATAAGGAATTTCGGTTTTCCCATATAAATAACATTAGCTCCTGAATAAGTTCTTCGGCATCCTCATCAGAAACATATTGGGAAGCATATTCGCATAGTGGCGAATAAATTTGATAAACATCTGTTTAAAAGCGTCTTTACTTCCTAATTGTATTTGTTCAATTAAAGTAGAATCATCCATAGCACCTTCTTCATCCTTTCTTTTCTGTAAGCAAAGATATATTTTATCTTGGATATTCAAGGTTAAAATTAGGGTAACCACATCGAAATATCACTTTTAGGGCACCCTTATCACAAGATATACTTACTTTACCGATGAAGTACTACTTACTTTACTGATGAAGTATATATCCTATGGGAAAGTAAGTAGTAAAAGTCTAACGGTCTTCCGTAAAAAAATTGATGCGGTTACCCTGGGCTAAAAATGAGAAAGTTGAAAAAATTGCTTTTAAGTTAAGGGTGTGCTCTTTCAGGATTGTCTTAGTTATAGAAACAGATAAGATGAAAACTGAAAATAGACATATTAATTTCCAAGAGCCGGAAGGTATGATGCTTTTACGGTATATAAAGGACACAGCTTCCAATGAGGAAAAATCTTATATTGAAGCTTGGCTGGAAGCGGATGAAAAATAATCAGAGAATCTTATTACAGACCGCCCGTATATATTATGCGAATAATGCGATGGAACGGATCGCTAGCCGAAATCCATTGATTGCCTACGAAAAAGTTGGAACAACGATTAGCAAAACGGACCCGTTTATATTGGCTGAAGAGGTTCTCTGTCGCTGCGGCTTGTATAATTGCTATCATTGGGCTATCAAGCTTAATCTCATATATAAGGGTAGGTTCGAGTGCCGGTGCTCCTCAGCATATAACGCTTGAAGCCAATGCGGGGATACGTACTCATTTTAATTTACCAGATGGCACAGTCGTGTATTTAAATTCAGGAAGTAGCCTGTCCTATCCAATGCCATACGATTCCAAAGAGAGAAAAGTATGTTTATCGGGAGAAGCTTATTTTAAAGTTACTCATAACGAAAAACAGCCTTTTATTGTTAGTGCTTTCGGTGATCGATATAACGTGAGGGTATTGGGGACAGAATTTAATATGCAAGCATATGCGAGTGAAGACCAAATATCGACAACTTTAGTAAAAGGTTCAGTGAATGTAGAAGTGAAAAATAAGATAGGGAAAATTTATAAATGGGAATTAAAACCTTCAGAGAAAGCTGTTTGTGATATAGATGAAGGAAAGGTCTTAATAACGAAAGTAAATACGATTTATGAGACAGCTTAGATGGAAGGGAAACTTATGTTTAAGAATATGCCTCTACCTCAGGTACTAAAGAGATTATCTTATTTTTATAATGTCAAATTTGAAATACAAGATCCAGTGATTAATAGCTATTACTTTAATGGAACATTTGAGAATAAACAATTATCTCAAGTTTTGGATTATTTGAAGATTTCTTCACGGATAGACTATGAGATCAAACAAAGCTATGACGGATGACAGCCAAGTTCCCAAGTACAATGGTTATATTGAGAAAGAAAAAAGGAAATGAGTGAAATTAAAATAGAAGTTTAACCTTAAATGTATTGCTTATGAGAGAATAGAACCTTCAAACTCTATTAAAAACATACGGAGAGATGTTACCAGCATCTTTTCCGTATGAAATCATCAATAGTAAGTCTTTAAACAGTTACTAAAGAATTTATTTTTTTAATCTTAAATCAGTTACAAAAGTATGGTAAAAAAATTATTATTACCAACAGGGAAGGCATATTCCTACCCTAGGGTTGGTTCCCAAAGTCGCAAGAACCATGAAGTTAACCTGTTTGTTGCTTTGTTTATCTATTGGATTTGTATTTGCCAATCAGTCACAAGCCCAAAGAAATGTATTATCTCTAGATCTATCAGAGACTACTGTTTCTGATGTTTTGGAAACTTTGGAGAAGCAAACCGATTTTCATTTCTTTTATAATAGTAAACTAGTTGATGTCAATCGTAGGATATCGGTGAATGTTAAAGGACAAGATCTTTTTTCTGTCCTAAATCAAATCTTTAAAGATACAAATATTCTTTACAAGGTGGTCGATAAAGACGTTATACTTACAGTTGCGGACTCCAAGAGTAAAGCTCAAGATGGTCGTAAGGTGACAGGTAAAGTAACGGATAGCAGAGGTGAAGCTATAATCGGTGTGAATGTTATTGAAAAGGGAACTACAAATGGGACGATTACAGATATTGGCGGAAACTATAGTATTGATGTTCCTTCTGGAGCTGTATTGGTGTTTTCATATATCGGGTATGTCTCTAAAGATGTATTAGTAGGGAATAATTCTGTTGTGAACGCTACGTTGTCTGAGGATATGCAATCGTTGGATGAAGTGGTTGTCGTGAGCTATGGTACACAAAAGAAGAGAGACTTGACTGGATCTGTTTCTAAGGTCAATGCGGACGAGTTATCAAGTATACCGGTAGGGCAGCTTGGGCAAAAATTACAAGGGCAGGTTGCAGGTGTGCAGATCAATCAAGTTTCAGGAATGCCGGGTCAAGGTATGGCATTCCGTATTCGTGGGGCTGCCTCTATAAATGGAGGTAATGAACCATTGTTTGTGGTGGATGGACTACCGATATCAACCGGGTTAAATAATATCAATCCGGATGAAATAGAATCTTTCTCTATATTGAAAGATGCTGCGGCAACTTCTCTGTATGGTTCGAGAGCCGCAAATGGAGTTGTCTTGATTACCACGAAACGAGGAAAACAAGGTCGGACGGAAGTGAGCTTAAATGCTTCGTATGGAATACAATCGATCCGGGGATTAAAAGAACCAGATGTAATGAACGCACGTGAGTTCGCTCAATTCCAAAAAGAATTTTATGAGGACAAGGCTAAATATGAAGGCTATACGGAAGGTGTCCCAGAGGCTTATCAACATCCAGAGCAATATGGAGAAGGAACGAACTGGTATAAAGAATTAACTCATTCGGCTCCTGTTCAAAATTATAGCTTAAGTATTTCGGCAAGTAAGGATAAATTCAATTCTGCGATTGTCTTAGGTTACTTCCGTCAAGATGGTGTTTTGTATAATACTAATTTTGAGCGTTTCTCTCTTCGTGCGAATAATGATTATCAAGTGAATGACCGTTTGAAATTAGGCTTGAATATAGCTCCGACATTACAATTGGCAAAAAATCAAACGATTGACGGGCAACGTAATTTGCTGAGTGCAGCTACATTAGCTTCTCCATTGTTAAGTCCTTATGATGCAAATGGAGATTATGTTTTGGCTTTGAATGCACCTAATATGTTTCCACAACCAAACTGGCGAAGGGTATTAGATGAAAAGATTGATCAGAGGAAAACGATAACGGTTTTGAGCAATATGTTTGCGGAGCTGGATATTTGGAATGGCATCAAGTATAAATTTCAAGCTGGAGTAGATATTGGATCGAATAATTTACGTGACTTTACTCCATCCACTGCAGGAGGCGCTTTTAATATTGCCCCCCCTCAGAAGGCAACGGCTAATTTTAATACGGGCTTCTATTATAACTGGACGGTTGAAAACATGTTGATGTATAATAAGACAATTAAAGATCATAGTATAGATGCTTTGATTGGCTATACTGCACAAAAATATACGTGGGAAGGTTCAGATTTGTCAGGAACAGATTTTCCAGATGATGATATCTCTTGGATTGATGCCGCAGCTACTAAAAATGGAACTAGTACGATGCAACAATGGGCGATGGCTTCTTTCATTGGAAGGGCTAACTATAGCTTTAAGGATAGATATTTGTTGCAAGTAACTTTCCGTCGTGATGGTTGTTCTCGTTTTGGTTCAGGAAATAAATATGCGAATTTTCCTTCAGTCTCTGCGGGATGGATTGCCTCTGACGAGGCATTTATGCAGCCGATGTCTCAAATATTGAATTATTTGAAGGTCCGTGCGAGCTATGGTTTGACTGGTAATTATAATATTGATAATTATAATTATCTAGCTCGGGTTGCTAAGGCAAATTATGTTTTAGGGGGAGCTTTAGCTCCGGGTAAAGCATTGGAAAGCCTGAGGAATAATGAATTAACTTGGGAAGAGACAAAACAGCTGGATTTGGGTATTGATCTTGGTTTCTTGAATGATCGTATTTTTTGTGATGTATGATTATTATTTTGAAACGGACGGACGGAATGTTGTATCAAACGGATATTCCTGCAGCTACAGGTTTTTTGGGATATACAATCCAATATGGGGGATTTCAAGATATGGGGGCATGAGATAACCATTACATCTCGTAATCTTGTAAATGAATTTAAATGGACTACTAATCTTAATGTTTCTTTCAACAGAAATAAAATCTTAAAATTAGGTACGGAAAATGCTCCGATTGGAGGATATGAGACTTATGGTGATTTTAATCGATTAGAAGTTGGACAACCGATTGGTGCTTTGTTCGGGTATATTTATGATGGAGTATACATGACGGAACAAGAATTAAATTCCCAACCTAAACATGCTACATCGGAGATTGGAACCGCTCGGATGGTGGACGTAAATAATGATAAAAAAATTGACGCTGATGACAGGACGATTATAGGAAATCCTACTCCTGATGCTATTTTTGGTATGACTAATGAATTCCAATATAAGAATTTTGATTTGAGTATATTACTTCAAGGTCAGATTGGTGGAGATATAATGAATGCCAATTATGAAAATACGGAAAATCTAGATGGTGTGTTCAATGTCCGTAAATATGTACAAGACAGATGGCGTTCACCGGAGAATCCGGGCAATGGTATTGTTCCGCGTACAAAATCAGGGACTACAGAGTTATTCCGTTTGGGGCATAGTGGACAAGTGTATGACGCTTCATATTTGGCGATCAAAAATGTTACTTTGGGGTATACGATTCCATTTACTCCTAATCATTATATATCGAAACTTCGTGTGTATTTGACTGCCCAACAACTTGCCGTTTTTACGAATATCCGGTCTTAGCCCAGAAGTTAGTCAAAATGGAATGGATTGGAGAGGATTAGGCGTAGATCGTACGGCTTATCCAGTTCCTAGAACATTTAGTATTGGGTGTAATATAACTTTTTAAGAATCTGTATAAAATAAATGAATTATGAAGAAGTTAATAAGTATATGTATAACTACTTTGTTATTAAGCTCTTGTTCTGGTGATTTTTTAGATTTGGCACCTCAGCATACAGGTAGTGAATCTACTTTTTTCAAGACAGAAGAGCATTTTACGCAAGCCATTAATGGAGCATATCAAAGATTACGTGATGTTCATGGCGTTTATGGGACATTAATGTCCGAAATGCGTGCCGATAATACTCATTATATCCGCTTTGAGGCGGATAGGGCACAACGTCAATATGAGGAAGTGGCAGATTTTACAAATGATGAGCAGAATATTGTAACTGATGATATGTATTATAACTGTTTTTCTGGCATTTCTAGGGTAAACTCTATATTGGATCGTATCGAGGGAATGGAATTTTCAGAAGAATTTAAAAATCATATAATAGGGCAAGCGAAGTTTTTGAGAGGGTATTACTATTTTCAATTAGTTCAGTATTTTGGAGGAGTTCCTTTATATTTACATGAGGTAATCGGTGTTAATGATGCGTTTTTGGCTCGTTCTTCTGAGGAGGAGGTTTACAAGATAATTTTGAGTGATGTAAATGATGCCGTTGCTAAACTTCCTGTTGTTAGTTTTCCACAAAATGGTTCTGCTACACAAGGTTCTGCACGTATGCTATTGGCCTATGTCTTGATGACAATGCCCTCTCGGGATTATGTTGGAGCAGAGGCTCAATTAAGGGAAATACTGAAGATGGGATATGAATTACAAACAAATTATGCGTCAGTCTTTGAACCCTCGAATAAGAATAGCAAGGAATCTATTTTTGAAGTTCAGTTTCAACAGGGGGATCAAGGACAGGAAAGCAACTGGTTGTATTATTTTATACCGAGAACAAGTGAGGCTGAGATTATAACAGGCGTTCCCGCAAGTAATACACTTAGCGATGCTGGCTGGAATATACCCACACAGGAGATGGTCGATTCTTATGAAGAGGGGGACTTGCGTGTAGATCCTTCGGTTTCTGTAATAGCAGGACATAATGATGAGTATGGACGTTTTGTATATGATAAAGTTTTTAATGTAGGGGATCTTGGAATTAAGGACTATCCTATATCTTATTATTTTATCAACAAATATCATCATGCTCATTCAAAGGTGAAAAATACGGATGATAATTGGCCTGTTTATCGGTATTCGGATGCTCTTCTTTTACTAGCGGAATGTTTGGTAGAACAAGGTAAGGCGGGAGAAGCTGTAACATTCGTAAATCAAGTTCGCCAACGAGCAGGATTAAAGGCTTTGTCTATGGTAAATGCTGATATTGTCGCGAAAGAGCGTCGGCATGAATTAGCTTTTGAAGGTCATAGATGGCAGGATTTACTCCGTACAGGAAAGGCTATAGAAGTAATGTCTGAATATGGAAAACGTATGAGTCTTATATCCGTATTTAACAGAAAAGAACTTATCAGGTAACAAAAGAAAAATTAGTGTTCCCGATACCTTATCGTGAACTTCAAATTAATTCTTTGCTTGAGCAAAACACGGGATATTGATTAGTGAAAAATGAATTTGTTCCGGAGACACTTTGTTCTCCGGAACGAATAGAAATACTATCTTTACCATTATTTGTTAACTGAAAGGTCTCTAGGGGCTACTAATTATTTAAAGTTTATGAAACAACGACTTTTCTTACTGTTCTGTTTACCATTTCTTATGCCTTCCATAAATTTTGCACAATCTCAAAAGTATAAGGGATATCCAAGACGGGGAGGAGATATTGATGTCTTATCCGGCTTTCAGAATCCCCCTAAAGGATATGGGAATGTTCCTTTCTATTGGTGGAATGGAGACCGTTTGGATAAAGAGCGGTTAAAAGAACAATTGGATATCCTTTCTTCTTCTGCGACAGACGGCTTTGCGGTTAGTTATATACATACAGATCCGAAAGTGGATACCTTGTTCAATAAAGACGGGTATGGCCTATATGGACGGACTGAGCCCGGTGAACCTGCTGTATTTTCAGATGAGTGGTGGAATATCTGGAAATGGTTTTCGGGAGAATGCGCTCAACGTGGATTAGGGATTGGACTAGATGATTATACAGTTGGCTGGATTGGAAACGGCTATTATCCGGATGAATTGGATACTATGGATATCTTTAAAGGATATAAAGGAGAGTTGGAGATAAATGCAATTCCTGTAAAAAAGGATGAGGTTTTCAATATGATGTTCCGGCGGATTTAGTGGCTGTTGTCGCTTGGCCCGGTAAGTATTAATCTCGAAACTAGCATTAAGAATGGGCAGATTATTTGGAAATCTCCTATAAGAGAGGATGTGAATGTCTATGTTATTAAGGCAAAGAATAAATATCTCCTTCATCCGGATTATGGGAAGACTTTTGGTTGATGTCTATTTTAACGTTTTTGAAAATAAGATGGACTCTGTGGGAAAGGCTGGCATGAATTATTTTTTTCAGGATGAATTATCATATCCAATCAGTATGATGTCTTGGTCTGATGATTTTCAGTCGGAGTTTCAAAAACGAAAAGGATATGACATAACCCCGTATCTACCCGCATTGAAAGAATATATAGGCCCGATTACTCCCAAGATTCGATTAGATTATGCAGAGGTTTTAATGGATTTGTCTGAAGAACGTTATTACCAACCAATTTATGAATGGCATGCTAAGAGAGGGCTAATATATGGCTGCGATAATTTAGGACGTGGACGAAATCCATTATCTTATGTTGATTATTTCCGTGCGATCAGTTGGTTTACTGCTCCGGGAAATGATGCTCCATCTATGGGTTCCAGCTTTTTGGAGACGAAAGTTTCGAGTTCTATAGCGCATTTATATAATCGTCCAAGAACTTGGCTAGAAGCTTTTCATAGTATGGGTTGGGGGAGCTCCGGTGCATGGTTGACTCAACAAATAGATCATCATTTTATGGCTGGTGGTAATTTAGTTTGTATGCATGGTTTGTATTATTCAACTCATGGTGGTTGGTGGGAATGGGCTCCGCCTTGTTTCCATTTTCGTATGCCTTATTGGCCTCATATGAAAACTTGGTTGAAATATACGGAAAGAATGAGTTATCTGTTGAGTCAAGGAGAGCATGTTTGTGATATAGCCCTCATGTATCCGACTGAATCCATGCAAGCATATCCAGATATGACAGCCGATACAACATTTAATTTGGCTATGAAGTTAAGTGCTGCTGGATTGGATTATGACTTTATTGATTTTCGTTCTTTAAGGCAAGCCTCTTTTGACAAAAGTTCGTTGCATATAATGAATGAGAAGTATAAAGTAATGGTTATAGCAGGAATGAAAGCGATGCATTTTTCTTCTTTGCAAAAACTTAGGGATTATTACAGGGCTGGTGGCATTATTCTGGCAACAGGGGAGTTACCCTCTGCTAGTAGTAGAGAAGGTGAACAAGATAAGGAGGTCGACGAAATAGTAAAAGAGATATTCGGTTTGACTGCGATGGAGGCTCGTTCAGGTAAAACGGGGCAAATGCAAAGGAATGTGGCAAATGGATTGGGTGGTATATTTCAGATGGTTCGATTGAGAAATGTATCCCTCAATTGATTACACCAGATTTTATTCCTAATGAAAATGGAGGTAAAGTGTTGCATCGAAAAGTTGGTGATCGAGATATTTATATGGTAATGAATGTGGATAAGAACTCTGAGTGTTTTTTTCCGTAATACAGGCAAAGTGGAATTGTGGGATGCTCAAAAATGGGACGATACACCTTATCCTGATTCTTCGCCAGAATGAAAAAGGTACTTGGTTGAAATTGAAAAAAGATATACCAAATTCTTATTTAATTGTATTCTCACCGGGTACACCCATTCTAGAAAATATTTTGGAAAAGAAAGAATCCCTCGACTCTGAAAATTTTGTTAGATGGAGAATGGACTGTCAATTTGCTGCCGACATTAAATAATAAATGGGGCGATTTTCGTCTACCCGCATCCAATGAATATATTGGAGCTGAAGCTCGTGATTTTTCGTTTTATGGCAGAGAACCAAGCTCCTAAGTCTTGGATGGGAAAAAGATTTTAAGGATGAGGATTGGGAAGAAGGAATTTATGGATATGGACCTCAATATGAGACTTATTCGGATTCATTCCCCAATTGGAAAACCGTTTCGTTTCTTGGCAGTATGGAGTATGGGATAATCCGGGTGCTCAAGGATATCATGGGCTGAAAGGTAAGATTAGTGATGGCTTCTTTATTTTGGATCGAGGAGGATTGCAAAGGTTTAGGACTTATGTGTATGTAAAGGAGAGTGGAACTTATCGGGTGGAGCAGATTGGGACATTAGCGGATGTTGTTTTAATAGACGGTGTATTTACCCATGAAAAAATAGAATTGACGCAGGGATGGCATTCTTTGCTCGTTGAGTATGCGAATACTTGTAAAATAGAATATAAATCTCAAACTGGAGCTTACCATGATGATCGTCCTCGAGGAGCCGTAGTTCTGTTACCAGAGAAAGTAGCAAAACCAATAAAAACCATCTGCTTATTCGGATGAAATATCGATGTGTTGGGCTAAAACGGAACATTTGTTTTTGATCCGTACCAAGGAAAGTATAATAGATGGGAATTACCGCTTTCAATCAGTTCCGGGATTACAGGAAATGGATTTTGCGATTAGGGGTAAAGATTTGAAAGTGTGGGTTGATGGAAAGGCACTTCCGGATTCTGCTATACATCTTCTGAATGAGATGAGTCTGGATGGTATTAACCGATACAAGGTGATTTTTTCGGAGAAAAGGCAAAGAATAGGAACTATCGCTTTTTCAATCGCAGCTCACATAGGAAATCAAGGGACAGCGGCATTGGCAGAACCTGTAAAATTGAAAACAGGAACAGGTCTGCTTTTGAGAGGAAATTGGGCAAAAACGGGAGCTCTGCGTTGCTATTCTGGAGGTATGATTTATAAACAAAATGTTCGTTTACCAAAGAAATGCCCAGATAAAAAAGTTTATTGGATTTAGGGGACGTGGTAGCTACTTGTGAGATAAAGGTTAATGGCCATTCTGCTGGGATTTAATGAGTCCTCCATACAAAGTGGAGATAAGCCACTTCCTAAAGGAAGGTGCAAATGAAATTGAGGTATTGGTTTATAGCACATTAGCTAATCATTATCAAACTCAGCCAACGCCCTATCGTGGAGACCCTAAAGCCGGACTTATAGGCCCGATATCTTTGTTGATTTTTAATTAATTTAAAAGGATTGTACAATGAAATATTTTATATTATCACTGATTTTGCTATGTTGTTCGGTATTTGTGAAAGGACAAAATCAATATAGTGCGGAACCATCTCCTGTATTGTTAAAAGAACGTTGGGAAGCAGAATGGATTACTTGTCCGGAAAGTTCATTATATGATTACGGCGTTTATCACTTTAGGAAAACATTGACATTAGATAGTCAACTAGATTCTTTTATTATAAATATATCCGCTGATAATAGATATCGTTTATTTGTAAATGGGAAACCGGTTTGTTGGGGACCGGCAAGGGGGGATATTTATCACTGGTATTTTGATACGGTAGATATTGCGTCGTTGTTAAGACCCGGGAAAAATGTATTAGCGGTGTTGGTTTGGAACTTTGGAAGCTATACTCCGGGAGCACAGATGACTCTGAAGACAGGTTTGATTGTACAAGGAAACTCTTCTTTGGAGGTACAAGCAAACACGGATAAATCTTGGAAAGTTTATCATGATCCTGCTTATTCTCCTTCTATAGAGTATTTACAAGATGTTGGATGCAGTGATATTTTGAATGCGTCATTATATCCATGGGGCTGGGAAAATTTGGATTATAATGATACCGACTGGATAGAGGTTCGTACGATAGGCCGTGGACAACCTTATGGAATAGGTTCTGGATATGATTGGATACTATGCAAAAGAGATATTCCATTTATGGAAGAATCTTTATTACGTATGAACCGAATACGTAGGGCGGAAGGTATTGATTTGCCATCTGATTTCTTAAAAAGGTAAAGCGGAGCTTAAAGTCCCAGCAAATCAGAAGGTATCTCTTTTTATTGATCAGGATTTTTTGACAACGGCTTATCCTGAATTGATTGTTTCGGGGGGGAAGAATAGTCTAGTGAAGTTTACTTATAGTGAAGCCATGTTTAAGGACGGAGAAAAAGCGAACAGAAATGAGATTGAAGGACGGGATGTCATAGGGTTTGTGGATAAATTTTATCCGGATGGAGGCTCGAATCGTCTTTTCCGCCCTTTATGGTTTAGGACTTATCGGTATATTAAACTGGATATCGAGACTAAGGATGAGCCTTTAGTTCTCCATGATTTGTATGGTATGTATACCGGATATCCATTTAAAGAAAATGCTTCTTTTGATTGCGATCTGGATTTTATGAAACAAATTTGGGAAACTGGTTGGCGTACTGCACGTTTATGTGCGCACGAAACTTATTTTGATTGCCCATATTATGAGCAGTTACAATATGTGGGCGATACACGTATTCAAGCTCTTATTTCTCTTTACGTAGATGGGGATGATCGTTTAATGCGAAAAGCAATTAAGATGTACGATTATTCTCGTTCTTACGAGGGAATTACGACAAGTCGTTATCCGAGCCGTGTTCCTCAATATATTCCACCATTCTCTTTATACTGGATTAATATGGTACATGATTATTGGATGTATCGTGATGATCCTGCTTTTGTGAGAAACTGTATTTCAGGGGTGAAAACAATACTGGAGTGGTTTGCGGATAAAGTGGATAAGAAAACTGGGATGCTAGGGGCTATTCCTCATTGGAATTTTGTGGATTGGCCAACTCAATGGCCATGGAGCAAAGATAAACCGACAGGTGGAGTTCCTCCGGGAGGAATGACTGGCGGGTCCTCTATCCTTACTTTGCAGTTAGCTTATACATTAAAGGATGCCGTGGAATTGCTGGATCATTTTGGTGAGAAAGATTTGGCCGCTCAATATGACTCATTACGGATTTCTTTATGTGAAAATACATGGAAGCATTGCTGGGTTGAAAAAAAACAATTGTTATGTGATGATATATTGAAAACAAGTTATAGCCAACATGCTAACATAATGGGGATATTGTCTGATGCTATTCCTGTTAAACTTCAGCAAGACTTATTGACACGCTTAGATACGACTTCTTCTTTAATTCAGGCAACTTTCTATTATCGTTTTTATTTGTTTCGGGCTTTAAAGAAAGTGGGCCTAGCTGATCAATATGTATCTATGTTGAAACCTTGGCAAGATATGTTGGGTATGGGATTAACCACTTTTGCGGAGAATCCGGAGCCTAGCCGTTCGGATTGCCATGCTTGGAGCGCAAGTCCCGTTTTGGATTTTCTAGCGACAATTTGTGGAGTGGAGCCGGCAGAAGCAGGTTTCCGTTCTGTAAAAATAGAGCCCCATTTAGGTTGTTTGAATAGAGTAGAGGGAAAAATACCTCATCCATTAGGAAATATTTCTATAATATTAGAAAGGGAAAATAAAGGCATTAATGGTAAAATTGTATTGCCGGAGGGTTTGTCTGGTCGTTTCATCTGGAATAAACAAGCCCTAGTTCTTCATTCTGGACAAAATCTGATAGATCTATGAATATGAAAATTAATTATTTGATAATATTAGGATTGTTCTGTATACAAGATATGATGGGACAGTCAGATTTTGGATTGGCACCTATTCTGCGAATAGATGATAATACACTTATGGAGAAGTTTAAATCTCCACCGGGGGAAGCTCGGATGTCTTGTTATTGGTGGTGGATAAATAGTATGGCGACCAAAGAGTCTATAACAAGAGATCTTGAAGAAATGAAAGCTAAGGGATATGGTTCCGCTACATTAATTGATGCGGGAAGCTCTAGTTACGAGATCGCTACGAAAACAGCACATGGACCAGTATTTATGTCTCCTGATTGGATGGGTTTATATAAACATGCGGTACGAGAGGCTGATCGACTGGGGATAAGTTTGTGTGTCAATGTACAAAGTGGTTGGAATCCGGGAGGACCTTCCATAACCCGGAACATGCATTGAAAAAGTTAACATATTCTGAGTGTAATATTAGTGGATGGAAAGATACTTCATATAAAATTAGCACTTCCAGAATCAAAATCTTTTGTATCGTGATGTCTGTGTTCAAGCAGTGAAAACAGTTGCCAGAAGGCACACCGATAAAGGATGAGGCAAATTCCTTATTGGTCTGCTAAATCAATTTAACTCAGTGCTTGGTTTTGCAAAGAAATATTTCCGCTAGATAAATTGAGGGAGGGATTCCTTTTTGACTTAAATGCAGAAGTGATAAAGAAAAGTGAGATTCTGGATTTGACAGATTCTTTTGATGGAGAAACTCTAAATTGGGATGCTCCAGAAGGTAATTGGACTATTATACGGTATGGCTGGACTTGTACGGGGGTGCGTACTTCGACAACAAGTGATGGGTGGGAAGGTCTATCGGTAGATCACTTAAGTGCGGAAGCTTTTGATGTATTCAGTAAAACTGTCATAGAACCATTGATTTTTACGGCGAAAGAGGCCGGTAATAGTGTTCGTTTTCTTCAAACGGATAGCTGGGAGATGGGAGTCGTGAATTGGACAAATCGTTTCCCCGAAGAATTTAAGAAATATCGAGGATATGATATATTTCCTTATCTTCCGGTTATGACTGGTCGCATTGTAGAGAGTCCAGAACTTTCAAATCGATTTTTTACAAGACCTTCGAAGAACTGTGAGTGATTGTATCTATGAGAATCATTATATGTTATTCAAAGAGTTGGCTCATAAACATGGACTGATGATTGACCCGGAATCGGGAGGCCCTTGTTATACTCCTGTTGATGCGTTACAGATTAATGAGTATTAGCGATATACCTCATGGTGAATATTAGGGCACGATCTATTTCTCATGTTGCGTCTGAAGGAGCGAGACTATCAGTTAGACAAAGTGCTTGTGTAGCGCATACGAATGGAAAGAGATTTGTGGAAGCTGAAGGGACCAACGAGTATTGGCCCCCCAATGGGAAACGATCCCCTAAAGATTTAAAGGGAATTCTAGATCGAATTTTTTGTTCAGGGGTTAATCGTTTAGTTTGGCATCGCAGTTTGTTTCCTGCTCCAAAAGAGTATTGGCGTGCCCGGAAATGCATATTTTGCGGGAACACATTTTAAATCCAAATGTAACTTGGTGGGG
>ENA-OQAB01000653-OQAB01000653.1-human-gut-metagenome-genome-assembly--contig:-NODE-653-length-18119-cov-4.266674_pt1 | contig 18119 bp, 16 predicted proteins | sample MGYA00242490_ERZ504517 | MGnify/ENA primary metagenome ERZ504517 (study PRJEB26092, sample SAMD00036298) | human gut metagenome | host: Homo sapiens | study: EMG produced TPA metagenomics assembly of...
CGGGGATATGTTAGGCTTTACCGGTCCCCGGGCCAGCGTGTTTGAAATTTTCATCCAGTTAGGTGCCATTCTGTCGGTAGTTATTATTTATAAAGAAAAATTTACCCGTATGCTCCATCAGTACCGCTGCTGGAACCTCCTGCAGCCGAAAAACTGGTTCCGCAATGATACCGGACTGACTTTGGCTCACATCGCAGCCGGCATCATCCCCGTCATGGGCATCGGCTATTTTGCGCATCACGCCATCAAGACCTATCTCTTCTCGACCGGAACGGTCATCATCGGCCTCATCATCGGGGGTCTGTTCATGCTGATGGCCGAAAAGCACGGTACGAAAACGGTCTGTGACGATGTCGAAAAGATGACCGTTGCGCAAGCCTTTTTAACGGGAATCTTTCAGATTTTGGCTTTGTGGCCCGGCTTCTCCCGGTCCGGATCGACCATCGCCGGCGGTCTGTTCTTAGGCCTCAGTCGTAAGGCAGCGGCCGACTTTTCCTTCATTATCGCTGTACCGGTCATGATCGTGGCCTGTTTCTACGACCTGTTGAAGAGCCTGAGCGATCTTAACAGCAATGATTTGATCATGATTGTCATCGGCTTTATCACGGCCTTTATCGTAGCTTACGTATCGGTCTTGTGGTTCCTTAAATTCATGAATAGGTCGACACTGGCCTCTTTTGCTTACTATCGGTTTATCGTTGCCGCTATTTCTTTCATTTATTTCTTTATCTTTTAACCAAAAAGACTGCCTCCTGTGGAACTCTATCTTGACCGATAAAGTTTCCCGGGGGCAGTCTTTTCTTATGGCGTTTTTAGGAGCCGCTGCTCGATAACTGTTCGAACTCGGCGATGAGTTGGTTTAAGACGGAGGCGACGTTGTCGTCATCGATGTCGGCATGAAAGGCTTCCATCATATTGGGGAAGAAAATATAGAGTCCCTGCATGTAAATATAGTAGTAATACTGCAGGTCGTCATGACTCATGATGGTTGCCGATAAGGCGTCATTGACGGCAAAGTTCAGGTCATAAAAATCGAGGATTCATTTTTGAAGCGGTCTAAATCGAGTTCTCCCCGAGCGTAATCGTCCATGAGGTGTCCGCCCATCTCACTGAGAGCATCGGTGACATCGGCGAGATTGTCCGGGACGGTAAGTCCTTCGTCCTCCATGATGTGCGTCAAGGTGTGGAGCGATGTAATCAGGGATTCGCAGAAAAAATTGAAGGTCAGGGCTCCTTCTGAGCCCTTCAGATTCGTAAAAACAGTAGATTCCATGGAAGCCTCCTTGAGAGTAATTTTTTTCATTATACCATATTTTAGAAGAAATGAATTGAATCATGCCCCTTAATATAGTACGATAGTAAGGAGAATCCCATGTAGGAGGTAGTTTTGGTGGCTCAAAAAAATCAAAAAGATTCAACTAAAGAAACGTTCCCGCCAGTCGGCCCGGATTCATCGCGGCTTTGCCATGCCTGTCGGTCCCGGCAGTGAAAACAGTTTGGTCAGCTTTCGCGACTTTGCCGACCTGAAGGCTAAATATTTCCGTTTTTACCGGCCGCATTCAGCGCCGCCCCTTTTTGGCGCGGACTTTGATTTTGATGGTGGCCCAATTTATGTTTTCGCTTATCCTTTACAGCAAAATCATCGAATCCATTTTAATTGGTCATGAAGATTATGCCATTATTTTCGGACTCATCTTTTTTGGTATTGACGGTTCCCACGGTGTGGGCCCATATATCCCTCGGTACCCGGCGCTTCCACGACCTCAATAAACCAGGTGCCTTGTTTGCCATTCCGTATATGGCGTATTTGGCAAGTTATATACTGCCGGTCCTTGCTTTGGATACGGCAGCGTTGGCGGCACAGTCGATCATGGCTGTTTGCTACTTAGGGCTGGCGACGGTGAAGGGGACTGACGGTGACAATGACTATGGTCCCGAACGGGCGCGGTAATAATCTGTATGATCCCTTGTTTATAAGCTGGTTTGAAAAGGCCGTGCGTCGTGAGGCGCGGCCTTTTTGCGTGTATCTATGGACAGGGAGTGCTATTGACTGTATAATATTCAAGAATATAGCCTTTTTTCTTACGTGAGGAGACGTAGTATGACAATACCTATGATAAAGACAGACCGCCTGTGCCATACCTATGAAGATGAGGACGGCAAGGTCGTCTATGCTTTAAAGGACATTTCGCTGACCGTCGATAAAGGGGAGTTCGTCGCCATTATCGGCACCAACGGCTCAGGTAAGTCGACCCTTGCCAAGCACTTTAACGTCCTGCTGACGCCGACGTCAGGCACGTGTGAAGTCTGTGGGATGCGGACTGACGAGGCTGAGAATATATGGAAGATACGCCAGCACGTCGGTATGGTTTTCCAAAATCCGGACAACCAAATCGTAGCGGCTGTCGTCGAAGAAGATGTAGCCTTCGGGCCGGAAAACCTGGGCATTCCGTCCGATGAGATAAAGTCCCGTGTCAGCGAGGCCTTAAAAAGGGTCAACATGACGATTTATGCCAAACACGGCCCGCACCTCTTGAGCGGCGGCCAAAAACAGCGCATTGCCATTGCCGGCATCCTCGCCATGCAGTGTGACTGTATCGTCCTCGATGAGCCGACGGCTATGCTCGATCCCGTAGGCCGTAAGGAAGTCATGGATACCCTCCATCAGTTGAACCGTGAAGGTATTACGGTCATCATCATTACACACTTTATGGAAGAAGCCGTCCAAGCGGAACGGGTCGTCGTCATCGACAAGGCGGAAGTCAAGATGGACGGTGTGCCCCGCGAGGTTTTTTCAAAGGTCAAGGAACTGAAAGATATGGGCCTTGATGTGCCTGTTGCCGCTGAACTTGCGGAACGGCTGCGCCAAAAAAGGGATAGCCCTTCCGGCATCGATTATAACGGAAAAGGAATTGGGAGACGCATTATGTCAATTAAGTTAACGAACGTGACCCATACATATGGCTTGGGAACGCCTTTTGAAAAGACGGCCCTCAGCGATACGAATGTAGAGATTCATGAAGGTGAATTCATCGGTATCATCGGCCATACCGGATCGGGCAAGTCGACGCTGGTTCAAATTTTAAACGGCCTCATAAAGCCCACGAACGGTTCCGTAACCGTCGACGGTACCGATATCGGGAAGAATACGAAAGAAGCCTTGGCGGTACGCCATAAAGTGGGCATGGTCTTCCAGTATCCCGAATATCAGCTCTTTGAAGAAACGATTGCTCGCGACATCGCCTTCGGCCCACGCAATTTCGGACTTAGCGAGACCGAGGTGGAGGACCGGGTCAAGGAAGCCATGGATTTTGTCGGCCTTGACTACGATACCTATGCCAACCGCTCGCCATTTCGGTTAAGCGGCGGTCAGATGCGGCGCGTTGCCATTGCCGGCGTCATCGCCATTCATCCGGCTTACCTTATCCTCGATGAACCGTCCGCCGGTCTGGACCCTGTCGGGCGGCGGGAAATATTTTCTGAAATCCAGCGCTGGCATAAGGAAAAGGGCGTTACCGTCATCTTGGTGTCCCATAATATGGAAGATATCTCACAGATGGCCAGCCGCCTTTTGGTACTCTCTCAAGGAAGCATCGTCCTTGACGGCGACCCCTTGTCGATTTTTGCGCAGTACGGTGATGAACTGCAAAAAGCCGGCGTAGCCGTCCCGCCAGTGAACGGTGTGCTTCAATATCTGAAAGGCCGGGGCCTTGCCGTTGACGACCGGGTACGGACGGTAGAACAAGGCGCCGCGGCTATTTATGACTGCCTGAAGGGAGGGACGGGTCATGCTCACTGATATTACACTGGGTCAGTATTTCCCGGGGACGTCTTTCCTGCACCGACTCGACCCGCGGGTAAAAATAATCGCCGTTATGATTTTCATCGTCGCCATCTTTTTGGCCAATTCCTTGGAGTCCTACGGTATTGTCACGGCTTTTGTGGCCTTGAATTTTGCCATTTCCCGACTGCCCGTCCGGTTTATTTTTAAGTCTTTAAAGCCTTTGTGGGTCATCATTATCTTTACCATGGCCGTCCACGTCTTTGCGACGCCCGGCGAAGTCCTTTGGGAGTACAGTGTACTGCACATTACCAAAGAGGGTCTGTATCAAGGCGCTTTGATGACGGCCCGTTTAGTCTTCCTCATCGTCTTTTCATCGCTCTTGACGTATACGACGTCGCCCATCGTATTGACCGATGGCATCGAACATCTCTTGAATCCCTTTAAGCGAATCGGTGTGCCGGCGCATGAACTGGCTATGATGATGACCATCGCTCTTCGCTTTATTCCGACCTTGCTGGAAGAAACGGACCGCATCATGAAAGCCCAGACGGCGAGGGGGGCTAACTTTACCAGCGGCAGCCTCATTCAGCGCGGCAAGAGCATGATTCCTCTCTTGGTACCTCTCTTTGTCAGTGCCTTTCGGCGGGCCGATGACCTGGCGACAGCCATGGAAGCTCGCTGCTATCGCGGCGGCGAAGGGCGGACGCGGATGAATGAATTGTCCTGCACGTATCGCGATGCTATTGCCATGGCGGCAGTGATTATTGTAACGGCCCTCTTAGCGGCTATGCGGTGGCTGTAATGGCGAAGAAGAATATTTGTCTCGTCGTTGCCTATGACGGCACGGATTTCCATGGCTTTCAGCGCCAGACCAATGCCGCTTCGATCCAGGCCTGTATCGAACAGGGCCTGTCGGCTATCTTCCAGTCGCCGATTACGATTTACGGGGCGGCCCGGACCGATGCCGGCGTCCATGCCCGCGGTCAGGTCGTCAATTTTTATGGGGAAGGCTCGATTCCGACCGAAAAGATCCCCTATGCGATGAAAGGCTATTTGCCGCCGGAAATTGCCGTCCTCTCGGCTAAGGAAATGCCGGAACACTTCAGCGTCCGTCATGACAACGTCGGCAAGCATTATCGTTATACCCTCGACAACAATCGGATGCACGATCCCTTTGGCCTGCGCTACGCCTGGTTCATTCGCAAGCCTCTCGACCGGGAGGCCATGAAGGAAGGGGCAGCGGTCCTTTTGGGCACCCATGATTTTTCGGCCTTTGAAGGGCAGAATACGACGCCCATGAATCCGGTAAAGACCCTCTATTCCATCACCTTTCATGAGCGGGGACACCTCCTCGATATCGACGTCGTCGGCGACGGTTTTTTATATCATATGGTGCGCAACATTGCCGGCGGTCTCGTCGATTTGGGACTCCATCGAATTACGCCGGTGCGGTTCCGAGAAATCTTGGAAAGCGGCGATCGGACACAGCTCGGTGCCACGGCGCCGGCTCAGGGACTTTGCTTAGAAACGGTCTTTTATGATGAACAGGAACTGACTTTGCGTATCAAATCGCTGGAAAATTAATCATTTATGGCTGTTTTGCGGCATTTCTTGCCAATAAAAAACAAAATAACAAAATAATATGGTATAATAAATGCAAATAGAACAATCCCGTTTTTTTGCCGGAGGTGAGGACCATGCTGACGAGTTTATTAGCTGCTATCACTAAGGGACAGGATCTTAGCGATAGGGAAACTTCTTTTGTGATGGAACAAATCATGGAAGGCGCCATGTCAGATATTCAGTTGGCGGCATTCCTGGCTGCCCTGACGACGAAGGGAGCCTCTCAGCGGGAAGTGATCGCCCTCGCCAGGACGATGCGGGAATACAGCATGAATGTACCTTGCAGCGACGATGTATTTGACATCGTCGGTACTGGCGGCGGCCGTATGAAGACCTTCAATATTTCAACGACGGCCGCTTTTGTCATTGCTGCCGGCGGTGTTCGTGTCGCAAAACACGGCAATCGGGCGAAGACGTCGCGCAGCGGGTCGGCGGATCTCCTCGAGGCTTTGGGTGCGAATATCTTCCTCAGTCCCGAAAGCTGCCTTTCTATGCTGAAAGATCTGGGCCTTTGCTACTTTTATACGCGGTACTATTACTATATGATGAAGCGCATTGATGTCGTTCGTGAACAGATGGGAATCGGAACGGTCTTTGACGTCCTTCGTCCTTTGACCAATCCGGCTCATGCCGCCTATGAAATCCTCGGCGTCAGCGAAGCCCATTTAGTCGAGCCCATGGCGCACGTCTTAGCGGCTCTCGGCGTCCGTCACGGCATGGTAGTCTACGGTAAGGACGGCAGTGATGAAATCTCGGCTGCGGCACCGACGACGATTTGTGAATTTACACCGGGCTCTTTCTCCACTTATGAAGTGCGGCCCGAAGACTTTACCTTGCCCGTGGCCTCGCGTCAGGATTTGGAAGGCGGGGTTCCGAAAACGAATGCCCTCATTACCAGGCGTGTTTTTGATGGGGAAAAGAGCGGTGCCCGGACAGCCGTTCTCCTCAATGCTGGTGCCGGTCTTTATATCGGCGGCCAAGCGCAGGATTTTGCCTCCGGTGTCCGTAAAGCGGCCCGACTCATCGACAGCGGTTCGGCCCGTCAGAAATTGGACGACTTCATCGTCATGAGCCATCGCCTGGGCGAGGCTGAAAAAATGGAAATCATAGCAGACAGAGACCCTGAAGATATGGTATAATGAAGGGTAATGAAAATTTGATTATTACGTGAGGATCGCATTTCTATGAATGATAAATATTTAGGCTGGCTCCTTCATATCGGTGGGGGCTTATTAGTCATTTTAATGTTGCTGTCGATTCAACTCATGGCGCCTGATTTCTACTCGACCATGTACCGTTTGACGGTCAGTGGTGATTTGGATGGCTTGGCGGACTATATTGATTCCTTCGGATTTTATGCCGTCGGGCTCAGTATTTTCCTGATCGCCTTTGTCAATGCCATCGGCTTGCCGTCGATTCCCTTCCTGACGGTAAACGGCATCATCTTCGGCCTCATTCCGGGGATCCTCATCTCCTGGGTCGGCGAAGTCATCGGGATTGAAATCAGTTTCCGCCTGACGAGGACCCTGCTCCGCAAACAGGCACAGAAGGTTATTTCGCGGAGTAAGATGCTCGAGAAACTCGATTCGTACAGCTGTATTAAGACTGTCATGATGGGGCGGGCCATTCCGTATGCACCGAATGTCGTCGTTACGGCTTTCAGCGCCCTCAGCCATATCTCTTACCGGGACCACTTCATTGCTAACGTTTTGGGGAAGTTCCCGGCCGTCTTAGTCGAAGTGTGGCTCGGTCATGATTTGCTCCGCATTCAGGAACATTGGGGCCGCCTTATCGTACTGGTCGCCATCGTCGCCTTTATTTACGGCATTATCTGGTGGCGGAAGCGATATATCAAAAAAAAGCGCCCTTACTGCAGTAAAGAAGAGTCCTAAAAAAGCGTTGTCTCTCAAAGACAGCGCTTTTTTTCGATGACAAGGCGTTTACCTTTCTTTTCCGGAAGTGGGAACGGCATAAAAAAAGAACTGCCGCGCAACGACAGTTCTTTAGAATCCGATTGAATCGGATTATTTTGCGAAATAACGAGCCAAGAGGCCATCGAAGACACGGCCGTGACGAGCTTCGTCTTTTGCCATTTCGTGGACCGTATCGTGGATAGCGTCGAGGTTAAGCTGTTTTGCAAGGGTTGCCAATTCTTTTTTACCAGCGCAGGCACCCTGTTCAGCAGCTGCACGCAGTTCGAGGTTTTTCTTCGTATCCGGGGTAACGACTTCGCCGAGGAGTTCAGCAAATTTAGCAGCGTGTTCAGCTTCTTCAAAAGCGATGCGTTTGTAAGCTTCAGCAACTTCCGGATAGCCCTGGCGGTCTGCAACGCGGCTCATAGCGAGGTACATGCCGACTTCGCTGCATTCGCCGGTAAAGTTGAGATGGAGACCTTCGATAATGCGTTCGTCAACGCCTTCAGCGACACCTACGCGATGTTCGTCTGCATATTCTTTAACGCCGGCAACGAGTTTCTGTGAATTTTGATTTCGGAGCACCGCACTTGAGGACACTTTTTCCGGAGCTTCCGTACCTTCATAAACAAAATCCGCAGATGCTGCATACAAATTTTTTTCATCATTCATTCCTCCTGAATTGCTTTATGGTTGTATATTCATGTAATCGTAACAAATAGAACGTATTTGTTACGGAATTATTATAACAAAGGGACCGGGCAAAATCAAGGATAATTTGTAAATAATTTTAATTGATAAGCGTTATTGATTAAATAATGAAAGCTAAGGGACAGAGAAAAAGCCTTTTATTGCATTTTATACATCAGTCTTATATAATAAGGATAGTATCCATAAAACAGAGAACGATGCCGTTCGTATATAGATGTAAATTTTGACGTGGAGGTACGCCTATGTGGAATAAAAAAGTTTCTTGCCTGTTAGCCGTGCTGGCCCTGTGCGGTACCATGGCTGCTGGTGCAGCAGATTATACGGTTTTGGAAAAGGCCGATAAAGTAGAAACGACGATTTACGGGACGACTCAGACGGGTTCCTTGAATGAACGGATTGCGTCGGTCGATAAACTGCTCAACGGGAAGTCAACTGTTTCCGGCAGTTTACAGGACAAAGCCAATTCGTTATATAAAGATGTATACGGTAACTCCGGGGCGGATTTATCCCTGCTCACGGCGGTCAACCTCCTGCAGTGGCAGTACTCCGGCCAGATTACGGCGGAACCGATTTTAGTCCGTGTCGAATCAATGGAACAAGATATCGACGGCAAGGTCATGACCGGTTCCTTGGAAGGGCGAGTCATGGCTCTTCGGCGGGCACTCTTGGGAAATACGAAATATATTTCTCAGCGAGTCATTATCCCCGCCAATACGGTAGTTACCATGACCAATCTTGATGAACTCAATTCTAAGACGATTCAAGAAGGTGATGTCGTACGCTTTACCGTTGCCGATGACGTCCTCGTCGGCGATGTCATTGCCATTCCCCGCGGCATGGAAGTAAACGGGACGGTTACCAAAGCCCGTAAATCAGGCCGTTTTGGCAAAGACGGCAAAATCGAAATCATGTACGACCACGTTCGCGCAGCGGACGGTTCGCCCGTGGCCCTCATGGTCGGCGACAAGACTAAGGATCAATATAAGCGGACGGCCGGTGCCGTCGGCGCTTCGGCTGCCGGTGCCGTCATCTTAGGCCCTGTCGGCTTAGTCGGCGGTCTCTTTGTCCACGGCAATGAGGTCGATATTCCGGCCGGCACGACGATGTACGCTGAAACGAAGGAAAATACAGAAGTCGTCGGTTTTAAGGAAAACGGTGTCATGGACGATATGGAAACGGCTGATATGGCGGCCAGTGGTGTAACCGTTCCGTCCTTTAATCCCGTCAGTGACAGCGATGTTGATGACAGTGCAGAGGCCGAACATGACGGAGACAGCAGTGAAGGTGATTTGCAGGCCGGCCTCAAAGCAGGGACGGTCACGCCTGTCGATTTAGAAAATACCGGCCACGATGATGAAACAGTCGTCCAGATTCAATCGAATACAGCAGGTGACGCGAATGAATAAAACATGGACAGCGGCAATGGTCGCTGCCTTGCTGCCGCTGACTTTTTCTATCAGGGCAGCCGATACGGATCAACTTTATACCGATAAGACCATGGACGTTCCGGTGACGGAAAAGACGATTATTCCCGTCGATTTAGATAAGGCTGCGACGGCTCAGGATGTCGTCTTGCCTCAGCAGCCGGTCCATATGACGGCCGATAACCTTTTAGTCCGCAATTCCGATGGGTATGTGAAAAGCCGGGGCAATGTCGATATTCAGCAGGGGATGGAAGAAGTCCATGCGAATTATGTCGAAGGAAATACCAATACCGGCATTTATCATACGACAGGTCCCGTCGTCTATGTCAACGAGACCAACGCCTTGACGGGCAAAGATGTTACCTATAACAGTAAGACCAGCAGCATGAACATGGATAACATCGAAGGCTTTATTGGCCCGACGACGTATATTCGCGGCACCGATGCCGAAATGTACGACAACATCGGCTATGTAAAGCACGGCCTCATTACGACGCCTCATGCCGTCGCCAAGACGCCGGACTATTATATTACCGGTGACGATATCCGCATTTATCCCGGCGAAAAGTTTACGTCTGAAAATACGGCACTGTGGTTTAAACACGTCCGCTTGTTTACGTATGGACACTACGAAGGCCGTCTCGATAATCGACAGAATACGCGGCCTTATCTCTTTACCTTGCTGCCCCGTCCGACCTATAATAGTGACGATGGTTTTGGCGTCCGAGGCTATGCCAATATTCCCCTCAATGAGTCCGGGGATCTGAGCTTTTATGCCAGCTATGCCTTAGGCAGCAAGATTGGATTCAAACCGGCAGCGCGTATTCAAAAGAACACCAAGTACGGGACTTTCCGCTTTGGCTACAGCAAAGAAGAAAGTACCGATAACGACGATAATATCTGGGCTACGAAGTGGCCGGAACTCGAATACTTTGCGCCTCGCATCAACCTCGGCTCGACGGGGATATACATCGACTCCAGAGCCAGCTGGGGCCGCTGGGCCGAAGACGGCGTCAAGACCGGCACTCATAAGGGGTTCCGGACGGAAATCACTCACGTTCCCATTCACTTGTGGACCAAGGCAAACCTCCGGTTCTTTGCCGGCTACCGTAAGGACTTGTACTCGACCAAAGATGCCCAGCGCCGCGATCCTTACTCAGGGGTCATCCTGAACCAAGGCATCAACGATCGTCTGTGGACCAGTTTCTGGTACAAGAAGCATAATGTCAGCGGCTACACGCCGTATCGCTTCGATACCCTGGACAAGCCGCGACAGAAAGGTTTTTCCGTCGGATATGTCCTGACCCCGCGGGATACGGTCATCTTCTCCTTGGCTCAGAATCTCGATAACAATGATATTGCAACCCGCAATTATACGTGGGTCCGCGACCTCCACTCTTTTATCGCCATCATTACCTACAAGCAGGTTGAAAAAGAGTGGCAAGTTAAGGTACAGGCTAAGGACTTTGACTTGTAAGATTTGGAAGTAAAATGCTATAGAGGGGACTGTCCGATGAAGGCAGTCCCTTTGTGTATAGTTTTACGGTAATTTTACAGCCGATTTTCTCGCGATTAGGTTATAATAAATGTAAAATAGCCTTAGTGTTTTTATGAAAGGAATGTGTCCTATGCCCTTGATTTACTGTGTGGAAGATGATGAAAATATCCGTGAACTCGTCGGTTATGCCCTGCGCAGCCAGGATTTTGAAGTAGAAACCTTTGCCGACAGCCGGGAATTTTGGCCGGCTCTTGAAAATCGGATGCCGGCCCTGTTGCTGCTCGATATCATGATGCCCGGCGAAAGCGGCAATGACATCCTCGATAAACTGCATAAATCGCCGCAGTATAAGTCACTGCCGGTCATTATGCTGACGGCTAAGACCAGTGAATATGATATCGTCAAAGGCCTCGACGGCGGTGCTGACGATTACGTCTGCAAACCCTTTGGAATCGTCGAGCTCATTTCCCGTATCCGCGCCGTCCTGCGCCGGTCGACACGACAGAGTACGGAAACCAACGTCTATACCTATGGCTTGGTGACCCTCGATCAGGAAAAACATACCGTTTCCGTCGACGGGAAGCCCTGTCATCTGACCGTCAAGGAGTTTGAACTTCTCAGGTACCTTTTGGTCAATACGGATATCGTTTTGAAACGAGAACAGATCATGGAAGCCGTTTGGGGCTTTACCTATGAAGGTGAAAGCCGGACCATCGACATGCATATCAAGAGCCTGCGGCAGAAACTCGGGGACGGCGGCAAGATCATCCATACCGTCCGCGGCGTAGGCTATGTCATCGGAGGCGGCCTATGAAGCGTAAGGTCTACGCCAGTCTGCTGGTTATGGGGCTGGCCTGCATGGCCGTCACGCTGCTCATATCGACTTGGTTTTTCTGGAACTCTACGCAACGCCAGATCCAGCAAGAATTGGAAATGACGATGAACGTCGTGGAAACGACGATCGAAGAAGGCAATGATACGACGCTGTATCTGCAAAAAATGGGCTTTCATAATAATGACGGCCTGCGTATCACTTGGATCAGTACGTATGGCGTCGTCCTCTTTGAATCAGATTATGATAAGGGCGTCATGGAAAATCATTTAGAACGCCCTGAAGTAAGAGCCGCTATTGCCAATGGGGAAGGCATGGCCGTCCGCGATTCGCAGACCGTTTCCAAGGCCTTGTACTACTATGCCAAGCGATTGCCTGACGGAACGATTTTACGGGTCAGTCTCGAGCGGGATACCTTTTACGCCCATTTCCTGAACCTTCTTCCCTGGACACTGCTTCTCTTGGGTCTGTCGGCCTTGGCCTGTGTCAGAGCGTCGCGTATTCTGACAGCCAGTCTTCTCAGTCCTTTGCGGCAGACGGCCCTTTTTATTCGCCAAATCAATGATGTCAACGTTAAGATGACGGAGCCGCCGTCGGTCGATCATGAGCTGCAGCCCTTGGTCGATAAGATCTTCTTCCAAAGTCAGACCATTACTGACAACCTGCGAAGTTTGGAGCAGCAGCGGAACATGATGCGCCTTATCATGGAAAACCTTCAGGAAGGCGTCATCCTGACCGACAAATCTTACGGCATTGCCGGCCTCAATCTGAGGGCTGCTCACTTTTTAGGCGCCGATCATACCCAGGCGCTGCTGCAGCGCAACTTAAAGGAACTCATGCCCGACGCGCCGTGGAGCCACTTGCAGCATTTAGAAGGGGTCTGCGAAGAAAAGTTGATCCGAGCGGACCGCCGCTATCTCTTGACGATTCAGCCGGTCTATAAAGATGATGATTTTTATGGGATGCTGTTTATCGTCGACGACGTGACGGAACAAGAACGGCGGGAACAGCTGCGGCGAGAATTTACGTCCAATGTATCCCATGAATTAAAGACACCGCTCACGTCGATCAGCGGCTTTGCCGAAGTACTGTCGACGGGAATCTGTACGAATAAAGACGATATCGTCCATTTTGGTACCCTCATTCGCAAGGAAGCACTGCGCCTCTTGCAGATGATTGAAGAAATCATGCACCTGGCCCGCATCGAAGACGGTAAACGCCAGATAAAGATGGAAGACGTAGATCTTCGCGAACTTATTCAAGAAATCGTCGAATTTATGGAACCGGTCCTGATGGAGAAAAAGGTAACCATCCATTGTACGATGGATGATACGACGATCCTTGGCGACCGCGGCCTGTGTCGGGAACTCATTATGAACCTCCTCGACAATGCCGTGAAGTACAACCGCCCGGGCGGCCACGTTTACGTTACCGTCCGTCATGACGGTCACCGTGCCGTTTTGATCGTTCGCGACACGGGAATCGGCATTCCGGAAGATAAGCAGAAGCGAGTATTCGAACGCTTTTACCGTGCCGACTCCAGTCGCTCTCAGAAAATCAAGGGTACCGGCCTCGGCCTTGCTATCGTCAAACACATTGTCGAACAGCATCACGGTACGATTGCCCTTACCAGTAAAGAAAACGAAGGAACTGAAATCACCATTACCTTCCAGGCCTGATCAGGCCTGGCGGGGAGTGGTGATTTTTTTTACAATATTTTACAATACATACATCCAAACCTTACATCCTGTTGATAGGATAAGACTGTATTCAGAATCAGGAACATCTTTCAGATTCTTTTATTTAAAGGAGAGGATTTCGTTATGAAGTTGAAAAAATTAGTTCTCATCGCTTTGGCAGCCACTATGGCTATTGGCGTCGCTGGTTGCGGAAGTCAGCAGCAGAGTAGTGATTCGTCAAAACAAGCGAGCGTTTCCGGAAGTATTACTGGCTCTGGTTCTTCGGCCTTGCTGCCTTTAGTTAAAGACGCAGCTGAAAAATTCAAGGCAACGAACAAAGACGTCACCATTACCCTCAATGCCGGCGGTTCCGGTACGGGTCTGAAACAGGTTTCTGATGGTTCTGTTGATATGGGGAACTCCGACGTACCGGCCGAAACGAAACTCGATAAAGAAAAAGCCGACAAATTGGAAGACCATAAAGTCGCTGTTATGACCGTTGCTACGATCATCAATAAAGACGTAGGCGTTAAAAACTTGACGCGTCAGCAGCTGCAGGACATCTTCACGGCTAAAGTTACGAACTGGAAAGATGTTGGCGGTCAGGATATGCCGATCGTATTGGTAACGCGTCCGAAGACCTCCGGTACACGCGCACTCTTCCAGAAATATGCTATCAACGGTGCTGAAGAAGCCGACAACAAATCCCTTGAAACGGATAACTCCGGCATTCTTATTCAGAGCGTTTCCCAGAACCCCGGTGCTATCGGCTATGTCGCATTGCCGTACTTGCTGAACAATGATTCCGTCGGCGTCGTTTCCATCGATGGCGTAGAACCTACTTTGGAAAATACCTACAACGGTAAATACAGCGTATGGGGCTACGAACATATCTACACGAGCAAAGATCCGAAACCGGCTGTTAAAGCCTTCATCGAATACATCACAGGTGCCGAATACGGCAAACGTATCGAAGAACTTGGCTACGGCGTAAGCTCGAAGATGCAGACGAAAGAAGTTCATTAATTTATTGGAGGAACGGGTATGAATGCAATCGAAACGGTGGTCCAAAGAGCCCATCGTAACGAGAAAGCAGCCAAAACGTTCATCACCATTTGCGGCATCGGTATGGCACTGGTGCCGCTTCTCATTGGCGCTTTTCTCTTTGTTAAAGGTACAGATACGTTTTTCACTTTTGGACACAGCGTAACTGAATTTCTCTTTTCCGGTCAATGGAAACCGAGCGATACGGCCGAAGGCGGCGGTCAAATCGGGGCTGCTATGTTCTTGGCAGGTTCACTGGTTACGTGTCTGTTGGCGTTACTTATTTCCTTGCCCTTCAGCCTGGCCTCGTCAATCTATATGACTGAAATCGCGACGCCCCAGCGGCGCCGCCTGATTCAGCCGGCTATCGAATTATTTACGGGCATTCCTTCTGTTGTTTATGGCTTTGTCGGCATGACAGTGCTCATTCCGGCTCTGCGCCATATATTCCCCATGCCGTTTGGCTTTTCTGTCTTAGCTGCGGGGATCGTCTTGGCCGTCATGATTTTCCCGACGATTACGACGATGTCTGCCGACGCGATGGCGGCTGTTCCCAAATCGTGGCGCGAAGCTTCTTACGGCCTTGGCGCGACTCGCTGGGAAACGATTGCTCACGTCGTACTTCCTGCGGCTAAGAGCGGTATTTTCACCGGCATTATCCTGGGCCTGGCCCGTGCCTTGGGCGAAGCCTTGGCTGTTGCTATGGTTATCGGTCAGATGAAAGTCTTCCCGACGTCCTTGTTCCTGCCGGCCAGCACGCTTACGACGGCAATCTCTGCGGATATGGGGGGGCGCGATGGAAGGCGGCGAATACAATGCCGCATTGTGGACGATGGCCTTGCTCTTGTTCCTGTTGTCGTTCCTGTTCATTTTTTATTATCCACCAGATCAATGCCGCTTCCGAATTAAAAGGAGGACGGAGTTAATATGACAAGTATTGAAACCAAAAAAAGTAAGATAAAATGATGACCGCACTTTTTACGTGTGGCGCAGCCTTTGCTGTCGTATTGCTGATTGCCTTCGTTCTGTACGTCGTCGTCAGCGGCGTAAGCGGCATGACACCGCAACTCTTGTCCTTTACCGGTGCCGGCTTAGGAAACATGTTCTTTAATACGATCTATTTAGTCGTATTAGCCTTGGTTGCCAGTGCGATTATCGGTATTCCTGCAGGTATCTTCCTGGCTGAATACGCGAAAAAAGGACGCATTACCCATTGGGTCCGCATGGCTGTTGAAACCTTGGCATCTCTGCCGTCTATCGTCGTCGGCTTGTTCGGTTACTTGGTCTTCATCGTCATGACCGGTTCCCAGTGGAACCTCATGGCCGGTGCTTTGGCCGTATCCATTCTGACCTTGCCCTTGGTTACGTCGGTTACAGAAGATGCTCTGCGCAACTTGCCGTCGAGCTACCGCAACGGCAGTTTGGGCCTCGGCGCCTCCCATTGGCAGACCATTTGGCACGTTCTCTTGCCGGCCTGCTTCCCCCGTATCATGACCGGCCTTATCATGGCTGCCGGCCGTGGTTTCGGTGAAGCAGCTGCTTTGATGTTCACCGCCGGTATGTCGACGGATATTGACTGGAGCAACTGGGATATTACGACCAAGTCGAGTCCTCTTAACCCCTTCCGTCCCGGCGAAACCTTGGCCCTGCACATCTGGGCTCTGCGTACGGAAGCCCTTCATCCTGATGCAGCGCAGCAGGCTGCGGCATCTTCTGCAATCCTGATGATCATGGTCTTGGTCTTCAGCTTACTGGCACGCTACTTAAGCTATCGAATCGATAAGAAAATGGGAGGAAACAACTAATGTCAGAAATTACTACGACCCTGACGGGTTTTTCGGCAGCTACTATTGAAAAGAAACAGGCTGCTGACGCTGTACAGGCCGGCGCACAGAGCACGACCGGTGCAGCGGAATACACCTTTGATGTCAGCAACATGGACCTCTTCTACGATGAGTACCAGGCATTAAAAGACATCAACATGAAAATCCGTAAAAATGAAATCACGGCTCTCATCGGTCCTTCCGGCTGCGGGAAATCGACCTTCCTCAAGACCTTGAATCGTATGAACGACTGGGTCGAAGGCTGCCGTGTCACCGGCGACATCCGCTTTGAAGGACAGGATATCTTCAAAGAAGTCGATCCCTTGGCCCTTCGCTACCGTGTCGGCATGGTTTTCCAGCAGCCGACGCCGTTCCCGAAGAGCGTTTATGAAAACATTGCCTACGGTCCCCGCGTCCAGGGCATCAACGATAAGAAGAAACTCGATGAAATCGTTGAAAGAAGCCTGCGCCAGGCTGCCTGCTGGGATGAAATGAAGGACCGTCTCAATAAGAGCGCTCTCGGCCTGTCCGGCGGTCAGCAGCAGCGTCTGTGCATCGCCCGTACCTTGGCGGCAGATCCGTCAGTTATTCTCATGGACGAACCGACCTCGGCCTTGGACCCGATTTCGACGCAGAAAATCGAAGATTTGGCCTTGGAATTAAAAGAAAAATATACCATTGTCATCGTTACCCACAGCATGCAGCAAGCTCGCCGTATTTCGGATAAAACGGCATTCTTCCTCTTAGGGGAACTTATTGAGTACGATAATACACTGGATATGTTCACCAATCCGTCGAATCCCAAGACAGAAGAATATATTACCGGCCGTTTCGGCTAAGAGGAGGAAAGGGACTTATGCTGGAAATTTATGAAAAAGAATTGGCCGAGCTGAAGCAGGATATGATCGGCTTGGGCATGAAAGTAGAACAGGCCGTAGAAAGCACGTGGAAGGCCTTGGAACGCAAAGATGTCGAATTGGCTCAGCGTATCTTCGATGGCGACGATGCCATCGATGAACTGGTCAAATCGTGCATGAAAAAAGACTTGACGATTAGTTTGATGCAAGGTCCCGTGGCGGCTGATTATCGGAGCTTGATGGCGACGCTGAAAATCCTCTCCGACTTAGAACGCATTGCCGATCATTGCGCTGATATCAGCCACTACGTCATCCACTTGAAACAGACTAACCATGACGTACCCTTGCCGGCAGGCGTAAAGGAAATGTACGGTGTCATGTCCTCTATGGTCAGTGACGTCATCGACTTCTACAAAGAACGCGGCACGTCATCCCAGGCAGAATTTATGCGGGATAAAGACGATATCGTCGACCAGGCTTTCAACAACCTGATGCTCGACCTGTCGGCCGAAATGACCAAGCATCCGGAAAATTCCAAAGATTACATCGACTTAGTCTTGGTTATTAAGTACATCGAACGAATGGCTGACCATGCAAACAACATTGCTGAATGGCTCATCTATCGCGATACCAACGAAATTCGCATCTAAGCGACACGGATTTTGATAAGCAAGAATCCCCCATCAGACACGTTCGTCGTGCCTTATGGGGGATTTTTTTGGCTCTTTGTCAAATGTTGGGGTGCCAACTAAATCATCCACCGCGAATGGACGTGAGTGAGTTTTTCTCGCTCTCGTCCATTTCCTTTTTTTATTCTTTTAAAGATGCCCAGAGGATTCTGGCGCGAAATCTTTCGAAATTCCGGAATCCAAAAGCGACTCGTTTCAATACTTTTATCTTGTTGTTCATCCCTTCCGTAAAGCCATTCGAA
>ENA-OQAB01000654-OQAB01000654.1-human-gut-metagenome-genome-assembly--contig:-NODE-654-length-18100-cov-3.583765_pt1 | contig 18100 bp, 19 predicted proteins | sample MGYA00242490_ERZ504517 | MGnify/ENA primary metagenome ERZ504517 (study PRJEB26092, sample SAMD00036298) | human gut metagenome | host: Homo sapiens | study: EMG produced TPA metagenomics assembly of...
TCGTGATAAAGCAACACCGGCACACATTTGCACCTTCAGGGTAGGAAGGCCGATGAGAGGCAGGTTCCGGCCGTAACAAACGCCTTTTTGCCATGGATACACCGATGCGTAATCCTGTGTACGAACCGGGGCCGCAACTTACGGCAACGGCATCCAGCGGCATGGCATGGCTGTCGGCAAACGACAACGCCTCGTCCACGAATACTCCCAATGATTACTGCGTGTGAAGGACCGTTCAGGTCTTCTTTTTTGAAAACGTTCTGCCCGTCTTCGCTCACAGCTACGGAGCAGGCTGAAGTGGACGTTTTCAATGTGCAAGATACATGACATAACTTCTATTCTGAATTTTATTGTGGCAAATTTACGTGATTTGTTTCGATTACACAAGTTGTTTGTAGGAAAGCTTGGTTTGACATTTTGCTCAAAGAATTCTCAATGAATGCAATAAATAATCATTGAGAATAGCTATCTTTGTCGGATATTTTGGAGAAGAGTTACGGGCGAGAGAGATTTACGCGGATTGTAACTCTTTGATAATTAGCTAAGAAAATAAAATTATACTGTTATGATACAATCTATGACAGGCTATGGCAAAGCAACTGCCGAATTGCCTGATAAGAAAATCAATGTTGAAATTAAGTCGCTCAACAGCAAAGCTATGGATTTGTCTGCGCGTATCGCTCCGCTTTACAGGGAAAAGGAAATGGAAATCCGCAATGAAATATCCAGGATGCTGGAACGCGGCAAGGTCGATTTCAGCCTTTGGATTGAAAAGAAAGATGCGGAACAACTGGCCACTCCTATCAACCAGGAGTTGGTAGAGGCGTACTATAAGCGGATTAAGGAGATTTCTGCGTCTGCCGGTATCCCCGAACCTGCCGATTGGTTTGCTACACTGCTTCGTATGCCGGACGTAATGACGAAGAATGAAACGCAGGAATTGAGTGACGAGGAGTGGGCGGTGGCTCACGTAGCGGTAGAAGAGGCTATCGGGCATCTGATAGATTTCCGCAAGCAGGAAGGCGCGGCGTTGGAGAAGAAGTTCCGTGAGAAAATCGGGAATATAGCCCGGTTGCTTGAGTCGGTCGCCCCGTACGAGCAGGAACGGGTAGGAAAAGTCAAAGACCGTATCACGGATGCCCTTGAAAAGACATTGAGCGTAGATTATGATAAGAACCGTTTGGAACAGGAACTTATCTACTATATTGAGAAACTTGATGTCAATGAAGAGAAGCAACGTCTTTCCAATCATCTGAAATACTTTATCAGCACGCTCGAGAGCGGCAGCGGACAAGGCAAGAAGTTAGGCTTTATCGCGCAGGAGATGGGACGCGAAATCAATACTTTGGGCAGTAAATCCAATCACGCTGAAATGCAGAAGATTGTAGTGCAGATGAAAGATGAGTTGGAGCAGATTAAGGAACAAGTCCTGAATGTGATGTAAGGAACAAGTCCCGAATATTCATGCAGCGTATTAAATAGTAAATTGTCAATCGTCAAATAGCAAATACCATAGATGGGTAAACTGATTATATTTTCCGCCCCCTCCGGTTCGGGCAAGTCCACAATTATCAACTATCTGCTGACGCAGAACCTGAACCTGGCTTTTTCTATCTCCGCAACCAGCCGTCCGCCACGCGGCGCCGAACGGAATGGTGTGGAATATTTCTTCCTCACTCCCGAAGAGTTCCGGAGCCGCATCGCCAATGATGAGTTTCTGGAATACGAAGAAGTGTATCAAGACCGCTTTTACGGAACGCTGAAAGCACAGGTGGAAAAGCAGTTGGCGGCCGGACAGAATGTTGTATTCGACGTAGATGTAGTGGGCGGTTGTAATATCAAGAAATTCTACGGAGAGCGTGCCTTGTCCGTTTTTATCCAGCCGCCCTCGGTGGAAGAACTGCGGAAGCGTTTGGTAGGCCGCGGCACGGATGCTCCCGAAGTAATCGAGAGCCGTGTGGCGAAAGCCGAATACGAACTGGGCTTCGCGCCGAAGTTCGATACGGTGATTGTGAACGATGATTTGGAGACGGCTAAAGCGGAAGCTTTAAAAGTAATAACTCAATTCTTGAACCGATGAAGCGGACCAAAATCAAAAAGCTATCGCCGAGAGCCAATAAGCTCCTGTTAGTCCTGAATATCGTTCTGTTCCTGGGAGCTATTGTTTTGGCTATATTGAATGTCGACCTGAAGGAATACACTCCGGCCGCAGCCATGCTCATCGTGATGTTCATAAGCGGCGTAAATATTTACGGCTGTTGGAAGCGTCTGAAAGGAGAACTTTGACAGCATAGTCTCCGGCATTTTTTAATTCTCAATTCTTAATTTTCAATTTACCAAGTGAATATAGGTATTTTCAGCGGTTCGTTCAATCCGGTACATATCGGACATCTGGCTCTTGCCAATTATCTTTGTGAATACGAAGGGTTGGACGAGGTTTGGTTTATGGTGACACCGCATAATCCGCTGAAAGAAGAAGTTTCTCTGATGAGCGATGAGCTTCGCCTGAAGCTGGTGCGGCTTGCCATCGAGGGGTATCCCAAGTTCCGGGCTTCCGATTTCGAGTTTCATCTGCCGCGCCCGTCTTATACCGTCCATACGCTTGATAAATTGAAACAGGCTTACCCGCAAGATACTTTCCACCTTATCATAGGTTCTGATAACTGGGCGCTCTTTTCCCGCTGGTATCAGTCGGAGCGTATTCTTGCGGAAAACTTTATTCTTATTTATCCCCGTCCCGGTTATGCGGTGGACGGGAATACTTTACCTCAAAATGTAAAACTGGCCTCTTCGCCCACATTCGAAATAAGTTCTACCTTTATCCGCCAGGCGATGAAGAGGGCAGGGACGTGCGCTATTTCCTGCATCCGGCTGTCTATGAAGCGTTGAGACAAACTAATCTTAAAATAAATGAATAACTTAGAGAATTCGCAGGCGCCTTACAACTTCGGTGTATGTGCCTCTGCCGATTGTACGAAACGCTTTACCTGCCTGCGCTATATAGCCTTGCAGAACGCTTCCCCGCAATATCCGTTCCTGCCTACGCTTAGTCCCCGGAAGTTGGAGTCGATGAAAGGAGAGTGCGAATATTACCGTCCGAATACGCCGGTGCGCTACGCCCGCGGTTTCACCCGGGTGGCAGAGTTGCTGACGGTTCGGGTGGCGGGCACATTCCGCTTGCGGCTTATTTCCTACTTCGGACGTAAGAACTATTACCTCGCCCGTAAAGGGGAATACCTTATCGACCCTACCGCCCAGCAGTACATTGTCAGCCAGGCGGAAGCTCTCGGCCTGCGGCTTGATGACTACTTCGACGAGTATGTAGAACGGTATGACTGGTGGGGATAGCCGGCTGAAATATAGCGTAATGTGACTGCCCTATGGCGGGAACTCCGGTTTCCTTAAAGGGAAACGTCAGTTTCCTACGGTAGAAACTTCGGTTTCCCTGCTTGGAAATTCGGGTTTCCTTTAAGGGGAACGGGCGTTTTCCATTAGGGAAACAGCCGTCTTCTCCGGTGGAAACGGAAATGTGCCTTATTCAAGGCATTCGTCGAGGTCGCGTATAATCTGCTCTTTGTCCATGTGCTGTCCTATGAAGACTATCTTCTGCATACGGTCTCCGTACTTATCATCCCAGTCACGCATCAGGCCGGGTTCCTGACGCATTAATTCAATCAGGTCTTCTTCGGGTGCTGTGGCGTACCACAAGCCGGCTTCGGTCAGTTGCTTCTGGGCGCCTGCCTGTTCAAAGAGGTAGGACATGTCGCGGTTGTGGCTGAAATAGCATACGCCTTTGGCACGGATGATGTTGCGGCTCCATCTGGTGGCGATGAAGTGGTCGAATTTGTGAATGTCGAATGCCGGACGGCGGTAGTAAACGAAAGTGCCGATGCCGTACTCTTCCACTTCGCCCCCTTCGTGATGGTGATGATGGTGTCCGTGCGCTTCGTGACGGTGCTCGTGTTTTTCGTGAGGATGCGCATGCCCGTCTTCATGGTGGCGGTGATGTCCGTGCGCTTCTTTCTCTTCCTCTTCGGTGGCCTGTTTCTCTATTCCGCGAATCCATCCCGCCGAAGTAGCCACCCGTTCAAAGTCGAACATGCCTGTATGGATAATCTTCTTTAAATTCACATCCGCGTAATTGCATTCGATGATTTCGGCCGCGGGTTGCAGGGTACGTATAATCAGCTTGATGCGTTCCAGCTCTTCGGGCTTTACTTCCGCCGCCTTGTTCAGAAGAATGATATTACAGAATTCAATCTGCCGGATGATAAGATTTTCAATGTCTTCTTCGTCAATCCCTTTCCGGGTAAGGTCGTCGCCGCAGGAGAATTCGCTTTGCAGGCGCAGGGCGTCCACTACGGTAGTGATGCAGTCCAAGCGGCAGATGCCATACTTGGTGTACATGCCGCCCAGGCGGGGAATGGAGCAGATGGTCTGCGCGATGGGTTCCGGTTCGCAGATGCCGCTGGCTTCGATGACGATATAATCGAAACACTCCATCCGCATGATTTCGCCTATTTGCTCTATCAAGTCCGTTTTCAGCGTACAACAGATGCAACCGTTCTGAAGCGCAACGAGGCTTTCGTCTTTCTTGCCCACAACGCCGCCTTTTTGGATGAGGTCTGCATCGATGTTTACCTCGCCTATGTCATTGACGATAACCGCGAATCTGATACCTTGTTTATTGGCGAGAATATGGTTTACCAAGGTCGTTTTGCCACTGCCCAGATAACCGGTAAGGAGCAGTACGGGAATTTCTTTTGTTGTCATATCGTTTTGAAATCTCTTTTAACGGGGAGTAAATGTAGACAATATTATTAAATAAAAAAATTAGAGGCGGGGAACATTGTATCTTCCCGCCTCTGTTTTATTATACTATGGCTGCCTGTTCTTACAGAATACCTTGTGCCATCATGGCCTTGGCTACTTTCATGAATCCGGCGACGTTAGCGCCCTTCACATAGTTCACGTAACCGTTCTCTTCCGTACCGTATTGCACGCAAGCGGCGTGGATATTCTTCATGATGCTTTTCAGCTTCTCGTCTACTTCTTCGGAGCTCCAACCCAGTTTGATGGAGTTCTGAGTCATTTCCAGACCCGATACCGATACACCGCCGGCGTTGGCCGCCTTACCCGGAGCATACAGAATCTTGGCTTCCTGGAATACTTTGATGGCTTCGGGAGTAGAAGGCATGTTGGCGCCTTCGGATACCGCCATTACACCGTTGGCGATAAGTTTTCTGGCATCGTCACCGTTGATTTCATTCTGAGTGGCGGACGGCAAGGCAATATCCGCTTTTTCACTCCAGGGACGTGCGCCTTCTACGTATTTAACGCCCGGATATTGCTCTGCATATTCGCGGATACGTCCACGGTAGAGGTTCTTCAACTCCATGATGTAATCCAGTTTTTCACGGTCGATACCTGCGGGGTCGTATATGTAACCGTCGGAGTCGGACATCGTTAAAACTTTACCGCCCATTTCCAATACTTTCTCGGCAGTGTACTGGGCTACGTTACCCGAACCGGAAATCAGACAGGTCTTACCTTTAAGGTCTGTGCCTTTGGTTTTCAGCATTTCCAGCAAGAAGTAGATGTTACCGTAACCCGTAGCTTCCGGACGGATCAGCGAACCGCCGAATTCGCGGCCTTTTCCTGTAAATGTTCCGGTAAACTCGTGGGTCAGCTTCTTGTACATACCGAACATGAAACCTACTTCACGGCCGCCTACACCGATGTCACCGGCGGGAACGTCAGTCTCGGGACCGATGTGACGCCACAGTTCCAGCATGAAAGCCTGAACGAAGCGCATAACCTCTGCATTTGACTTGCCGCGCGGAGAGAAGTCCGAACCGCCTTTACCGCCACCCATAGGCAGGGTAGTCAGTGAGTTTTTGAAAGTCTGTTCGAAAGCAAGGAATTTCAGAATGGACAGGTTCACGGAAGCGTGGAAGCGGATACCGCCTTTGTACGGACCGATGGCGTTGTTGTGCTGTACACGGTAACCCATGTTGGTTTGTACGTTACCCTTGTCATCCACCCAAGTAACACGGAATTGGTAAACGCGATCGGGGATGCAAAGACGTTCAATCAGATTGGCTTTGTCAAACTCCGGATGCTTGTTATACTCTTCTTCAATCGTAGAAAGAACTTCTTCTACTGCTTGATGATACTCCGGTTCGTTGGGGAACCGTCTTTTCAGGTCTTCTAATACCTTAGCTGCATTCATAATCTATTTCTTTAAATTGGTTACATATTTGTGTTATAAAGTGGTGATGCGGTAGTGTGATGGCGTTGCTTTTGTATCATCGTGCGATGAACATGAGTGTAAGCCTCATCACTTTATTACCTTATCGCCTTATCTCTCGTTGCGGTTGCAAAAGTAAACATAAAAATGATACAAGCAAACAATTTATAAAGAAAATGCGGGATAAAACAGCAAAAATGTTGTTTTATCCCGCAAAAAGGAATAAAAAGATATTATTTATCCTCTTTTGAGAGCTTTTATTACAGGAATGAATACCAATGCCGCCGAAATGATAAGCGTTAGAATGATTGGCCCGTCAATTCGTTCGGCGGAAGTCAAGACGATGTAACAAAGTGCCGCCCAAAGAAGCGTAATGCAAACTATTTGGAATTTGGATAATCGTCTTTTCATTTACCGGCTTTCTTTTTATCTACAATGGCGTCGATAACCGCCACCGCAGTGATGTTTACTATATCGCGTACGGAGCTTTCAAAGTCGGTGAAGTGGATAGGCTTGTTCAACCCCATTTGTATCGGGCCGATAAGCTCGGAATCCATATCCATTGTCTGCAACAATTTGTATGCGGAGTTGGCGGAGCTCAGGTTCGGGAAGATAAGCGTATTCACATCCTTTCCTTTGCAGACGGGTGAAGGGGTATTTGGCATCGCGCAGTTCGCGGTTCATGGCAAAGTTCACTTGCATTTCACCGTCAATGGCAAGGTCGGGATAGTTTTGCTGCATATAGTCCACGGCTTCGTGCACGCTTACCGGACTTCCTTCTTTGTCTGTTCCGAAATTGGAGTAGCTCAACATGGCCATAACGGGCGTATGGTTGAAGAAACGTACGGTATATTCCGACAGTTTGGCGATATCAATCAGTGTTTCCGCGTTGGGATGGCGGTTGATGAGCGTGTCGGCAAGGAAGTACGTACCTTTTTTGGAGTTGAGGATGTGCATGGTACCGAAATGCTTGTATTCCGGACGGATGCCGATTACTTCTTTGGCTACCTTGATGGTATTGCTGTATTTGGTGTACAATCCGGTGATGAAAGCGTCGGCCTCGCCGGTTTCCACCATCATCATACCGAAGTAGTTGCGCTCGAACATCTTGTCGTTGGCTTCTTCGTAGGTAACGCCTTCGCGGGCACGCTTTTCGGAAAGGATACGTGCATAACGCTCGCGGCGTTCCGATTCGTCAGGATGGCGCAGGTTTACGATTTCGATGCCTTCGAGGCTGAGGTCGAGTTCTTTCGCCAATTTCTCGATTGCTTCGTCATTACCTAATATAATAGGGTGGCAGATACCTTCGGCTTTGGCTTCAACGGCAGCTTTCAGCATATTCGGGTGAATGCCTTCGGCAAAGACTACGCGCTGCGGGTTGCGGCGGGCAGTGTCGTAGAGCTGGCGGGTGAGTTTGCTTTCGTAGCCCATCAGTTCGCGCAGTTGCAGTTTGTAGGCATCCCAATCTTCGATGCTCTTGCCGGCTACGCCGCTGTCCATGGCGGCTTTGGCTACCGCGCAAGATACTTCGGTGATGAGGCGCGGGTCTACCGGTTTCGGGATGAAGTATTCAGGACCGAAAGTGAAGTTGTTTACATGGTAGGCCTCGTTCACTACATCGGGTACGGGTTGCTTGGCGAGGTTGGCGATGGCGTGTACCGCGGCAATCTTCATTTCCTCGTTGATGGCTTTGGCTTGCGTGTCGAGCGCGCCGCGGAAGATGTAGGGGAAGCCGATGACGTTGTTAATCTGGTTCGGATAGTCGGAACGGCCGGTAGACATCAATACATCCGGGCGTGCGGCCATGGCGTCCTCGTAAGATATTTCCGGAGTAGGGTTGGCAAGGGCGAACACAATGGGATGGTCGGCCATGCTGCGCACCATATCCTGTGTCAATACATTACCTTTGGACAGGCCGAGGAATACGTCGGCGCCTTTGATGGCTTCGGCAAGGGTATGCACGTCGCGACGGTCGGTTGCAAAGTAACGTTTCTGTTCGGTCAGGTTTTCGCGGTCGCTGGTGATGACGCCTTTGCTGTCCAGCATCAGGATGTTTTCACGGCGCGCGCCGAGCGACTCGTATAGCTTGGTGCAAGAGGTGGCGGAAGCGCCTGCGCCGTTCACCACGATTCTTACATCTTCAATCTTCTTGCCTGCCACTTCCAGGGCGTTCAGCAGTCCGGCGCTGGAGATGATGGCTGTACCATGCTGGTCGTCGTGCATCACGGGGATGTCGAGCTCTTCTTTCAGACGGCGTTCTATTTCAAAACATTCGGGAGCTTTGATATCTTCCAGATTGATACCGCCGAAAGTGGGGGCGATTGCTTTGACCGCTTCGATAAACTTATCGGGGTCTTTTTCGTTCACTTCAATATCGAATACATCGATACCGGCATAAATTTTGAATAACAGCCCTTTTCCTTCCATAACGGGCTTGCCGCTGAGCGCGCCTATGTCGCCCAAACCGAGAACGGCGGTTCCGTTGGAAATTACAGCTACCAGATTACCTTTTGCTGTATATTTGTACGCGTCTTGCGGATTCTTCTCGATTTCGAGACAAGGTTCCGCAACGCCCGGAGAATAAGCGAGTGAAAGATCGGTTTGTGTACTGTAGGGCTTGGTCGGCACTACCTCAATTTTTCCCGGTTTGCCTTGCGAGTGATAAAGCAAGGCGGCTTCTTTGGTTATCTTAGCCATGGTAGATTAGTTAAAATGGTTATAATTTGGTCGCAAATTTAGAGATAAAAGTTCTAAATTGTAGCTTGTGACTGATAATTTCTATTAGATTTATCAGTAAATAAACTAAAAATGCTTATTTTTGGCAGTAGATTTAAGTAATTACCCCCGATTATTAACTTAACACAAGTATTTTATGAAAATTTTGAAACTTCCTCTTGCAGGATTATTGTTTTGCACCGTGCCGTTTTGGGTGGGATGCGGAACGAGTGACAAATCCGAAGCTCCGGTTTCCCTGACCTGGGAAATGGGGGCGAGCGACATTGCTCCCGGCTATTATGAGAACTCCTTTGTTCTTAAAAACATCTCCGATGCTCCTCTTCCCAAAGATTGGACAATCTATTATTCACAGCTTCCCCGCAATGTGAAGCAGGCGGGGAATCCTGCCGTTAAGGTGGAGTCGGTGAACGGAAACTTCTTTAAGATGTATCCGACGGAAAGCTTCACTTCGCTGGCACCCGGCGATTCCATGCGTATCACTTTCCTGTGTTCTTACAAGCTGGACCGGAACTCGCATGTGCCCGAGGGTACTTATTGGGTAGCTGCGACAGACGGTAAGGAAGGCAAGCCGCTTCCCGTAACGCTGAATGCGCTTGGGCTGCCCTCGCCGGAATCACTGCCCGGCTATCCGGATGCGGTTAAGATATACGAATCGAACCTCCGTTTGGCGCATGCGCCGGCTTTGAAGCAGTCGGATATATTGCCGTCGGTAAAGAAAGTAACGCCTGCCGAGGGTGGTGTTGTGCTGGACGGTAAGGTGGCTTTGGTTTATCCGGACGAGTATGCCGGCGAGGCGAGGCTGCTGAAAGAGAAACTGTCCGCCTTGTATGGTTTGGAGATAGTTGGCCAAGCTCCCGTCACAATTGCTTTGGAAACTTTGGCCGACAAGGCGAAAGCTGTGAACGATGAATACTATGATATGGTTATAGGCAGCGACCGGATAAAAATCAGCGCCGCCACGCCGCACGGAGTTTTCAACGGTACGCAGACTTTGCTGGCGATGCTGAAAGATAAAAAAGCGCCGTACCGGCTGGACGCCATGTCCGTGGAAGATTATCCCGACCTTTTGTACCGCGGGCAGATGATAGACATTGCCCGTAACTTCACTACCGCGGACAATCTGAAAAAGCTGGTGGATATTTTCGCTTCTTACAAAATGAATGTGCTTCATTTCCATTTTGCGGATGACGAAGCATGGCGTCTGGAAATTCCGGGACTGGAAGAACTGACGGCCGTAGGCAGCCGTCGCGGACATACCACTGACGAGAGCCGATGCCTCTATCCCTGTTACGATGGCGGCTATGACCCGGATGCCTCAACGGTAGGCAACGGACATTACTCCCGCGAGGATTTCATCGGTTTGCTACGTTACGCCGCCGAAAGGCATATCCGCGTCATACCGGAAATAGAATCTCCCGGACATGCCCGTGCGGCTATCGTTTCCATGAAAGCACGTTACAACAGGTATAAGGATACGGATATGGAAAAGGCCGCCGAATATCTGTTGAGTGAGCCGGAAGATACTTCCCGCTATGCGTCCGTGCAGTATTATACAGACAATGTGATAAATGTGGCCATGCCTTCTGCCTACCGCTTTATGGAGAAAGTGATTCAGGAACTTGCGGCTATGTATGAGGAAGCCGGAGTACCGCTGACTACGGTGCATCTTGGCGGTGATGAGGTGGCGCGCGGCGTATGGCTGGGTTCTCCCAAGTGCCGGGCATTGATGAAAGAGGAAGGTATGACGAAACCGCATGATTTGGCAGAGTATTTCATCACGCAAATGGCCGGCATCATGCAAAGGAACGGTCTGAAGTTCAGCGGGTGGCAGGAAGTGGCTTTGGGCATACCGAAGAGGCTCACCGGCAATTGCGGACTCAGGCGGCAGGCGTGTACTGCTGGAATACGGTTCCGGGCTACGATGAAGTGGTTTATCAGATTGCCAATAACGGTTATCCGGTGATTCTCTGCAATGTGGGCAATTTCTATATGGATATGGCTTACAACGGGCATCCTGATGAGCGCGGGCTCGACTGGGGCGGCTATGTGGATGAGGCAATCTCTTTTTCCATGCTTCCTTTCAGCATCTATCGTTCATTGCGTACGGACGGAGCAGGGGATTCTGTTGATTTGGATAAAGCGGAAAAAGGAAAAACTGTTCTGACGGCAGAAGGCCGAAAGAATATTCTGGGTGTACAAGGTCAGCTGTTTGCCGAAACAATCCGTAGCTTCAGCGGTGTGGAATATCTTCTTTTCCCGAAAATCATGGGACTGGCAGAGCGTGGTTGGAATGCTTATCCGGCATGGGAAAAAACTGCGAGGCGCACAGGAACAACAAGTTTTCGACAAAGCGCTGGCGCTGTATTATGAAAAAATCAGTGATATGGAAATGCCTTATTGGGCGAAGAACGGTATCAATTTCCGCCTGCCGCATCCGGGATTGCTGGTGAAAGACGGTACACTTTACGCCAATACAGCCATTCGAGGCGCTGAAATACGTTATACAATGGATGGTTCAGAACCGACTGTAAATTCCGCTTTGTGGGAAATACCGGTGAAGTGCGATGCTTCGGTCGTTAAGGCAGGGACATTCTATCAGGGTAAGGCGAGTTTGCCGATTACGTTGAAAGTGGAATAAAACTTCCGGCTTATCAGGCCGAAATCATCTGAAAAAAGGTTTTGCACCACAGCGATATTTCTTTTTCGCTGTGGTGCAAAATTTATTTGGTTACGCGTTCAGCGCTTGCTCTATATCAGCGATAATGTCATCCGCGTTTTCAATACCCACCGAGAAGCGGATAAGGTCGGGACGGATACCGGCTTCCAACAATTGCTCGTCAGAAAGCTGACGATGTGTATGGCTGGCAGGGTGAAGCACACAGGTACGCGCATCGGCAACGTGGGTTACGATAGCAGCCAGCTTCAGTGAATCCATAAATTTGATGGATACCTCACGACCGCCTTTCAGCCCGAAGGAGATAACGCCGCACGAACCGCCCGGCATGTATTTCTGTGCCAACTCGTAGTACTTATTGTCGGGCAGGCCGCAATAGTTTACCCATGCCACTTTGTCATTCTTAGAAAGGTATTCGGCGACTTTCTGGGCATTGCCGCAATGTTGAGGCATACGCAGGTGCAGCGTTTCCAGACCGAGGTTCAGCAAGAAGGCATTCTGTGGAGACTGGATGCTGCCGAGGTCGCGCATCAACTGCGCCGTAGCTTTCGTGATGTAAGCCAGTTTGCCGAAAGCTTTTGTATAAGTGAGCCCGTGATACGATTCGTCCGGAGTGCAGAGGCCGGGGAATTTGTCGGCATGCGCGTCCCAGTCGAAATTACCGCTGTCTACAATTGCGCCGCCTACGCTGGTGGCGTGTCCGTCCATGTATTTGGTGGTGGAGTGGACTACTATATCGGCTCCCCATTCAAACGGGCGGCAGTTGATAGGAGTGGGGAAAGTGTTGTCTACAATCAACGGCACCCCATGCTTGTGGGCGATGCGGGCAAACTTTTCGATATCGAGAACCTCCAGCGTTGGGTTGGAGATCGTTTCGCCGAACAAGGCTTTGGTATTCGGACGGAAAGCTGCGGAGATTTCCTCTTCGGGCGCATCCGGGTTGACAAAAGTCACGTCGACGCCCAGTTTTTTCATTGTTACGCCAAACAGGTTGAATGTTCCGCCATAGATAGTGGATGAGCATACGAAGTGGTCGCCTGCCTGACAGATGTTGAAGATAGCATAGAAATTCGCAGCCTGTCCGCTCGATGTCAGCATAGCGGCTACACCGCCTTCAAGAGCGGCTATCTTGGCGGCAACGGCATCGTTCGTAGGATTCTGCAGACGGGTGTAGAAGTAACCGCTGTCTTCGAGGTCGAACAGACGAGCCATTTGTTCGCTGGTGTCATATTTGAAAGTTGTACTTTGATAAATGGGGAGTACACGGGGTTCACCCTTTTTAGGAGTCCACCCTGCCTGTACGCACAGTGTCTCCGGCTTGAATTGCTTTGCCATAATGCTATCTGTTTTTAGAGTTTCTTTTCTTTAAAACGCGTAAGTTGTCGCAAAAGTAGGGAAAAAAATATAAATTTGTACGCGTGAATGGTAAAATGCAATAATTTAGCAGTTGAAAATTTACTGCCGATACGAATAAATGACGAATAACGGGAATATGAAACGTATATTTTGCTTGCTGGCTATCCTCTTTTGTACTTTTCTTGTTTTTGAGGTCTCTGCTCAGGGAGAATATGCCACACCCAAGGCGGGTGAGGGTATTTCCGCTTTTCTGGAGCGGAATAAGCGTCCCGGAAAAGCCTGCTATAACGAGTTTATGAAGCTGAACGAGAAGCGTCTGCGTGGAAAAGAGGAACTGCGATTGGGAGTGAAGTATATATTGCCTCCCTTGAAGAAGGGGACTTCTGCCGCCGCTTCATTCAAATCTGCCGCCGGCAAAAAGGGAGCGGTTCGGGAACGGTTGTTCGGGAAGAAACTGGCTGATGTGAAAGTGACTTCCAACCGCTTACAGGGCGCTTGCTTCTATGTAGTCAGCGGGCATGGCGGTCCCGACCCGGGAGCTATCGGGAAAATAGGAAAGGTGGAGTTGCATGAGGATGAATATGCCTATGATGTTGCCTTGCGCCTTGCCCGTAACCTGATGCAGGAAGGGGCGGAAGTACGTATCATCATTCAGGATGCCAAAGACGGGATTCGCGACGACCGCTATCTTTCCAACAGTAAGCGGGAAACTTGTATGGGAGAGGCTATTCCGCTGAATCAGGTAGCCCGTCTGCAACAGCGTTGTGCCAAAATCAATGAACTCTATCGGAAAGACCGTCAGAAATATAAGTATTGCCGGGCCATCTTTCTGCACGTAGACAGCCGTAGCAAGAGCGCGCAAACGGATGTCTTCTTTTACCATGCTCCGAAAAGCGTGTTGGGAAAGAAGCTGGCGGTTACCATGAAAGAAACTTTCGAGTCGAAGTACGACAAACATCAGCCGAACCGCGGGTTTGAGGGGACTGTCAGCTCACGCAACCTTTATGTATTGCTGAAAGCCGCACCGACTTCCGTTTTTGTGGAATTGGGCAATATCCAGAATACGTTCGACCAACGTCGTTTCGTTATCAGCTCCAACCGCCAGGCTTTGGCAAAGTGGATGATGGAAGGATTTATCGCGGATTATAAGCGGACGAAGTAGGATTACTTGCGCACTTTGTCCGTGCCGTTTTCGTGCAGGATGACTACTGTCACTGCCGTCACAATCAGGGCGATTCCGATAGCGCTGCTCCATGTGAAGTTTTCTTTGAATACGCAACATCCGATGATTATGGCGGTCAGAGGTTCCAATGCTCCGAAGATGGATGTAAGCGTGGGGCCTACATGTTTGATTGCCTTTACCAGACTGATATTGGAAACGGCCGTTGCCGGTATTGCCAGTCCGAGGATGTTCAGCCATGCATGGCTGTCTGTTGCCGGTCGGATGCCGCCTGTCAGACAGCCGCCTATAATATAGAATAGGGTTCCGAATCCCATGACATAGCAGGTCAGTGCCGTAGACGGGATGCTGGCAGCGCGGCTTTTCCGTACACCTATAATATATCCGCCGTACGAGAATATGGAAATGGCGGCGGCGATCAGTCCTGTTGCAGTATCTCCGCCTTTGAAATCTATCTCGCCCGATGACAGTAACGCCGCGCCTATCAATGAAATGAACACTGCAAACAGGATGGAGAAAGACTTCTTTTCCCTTGAAAAAACAGCATCATGGTAAGCGCTACCGCCAGAGGGTACATGAAGTGAATGGTGGATGCTACGCCGCTGGCAATATTTTGGTAGGCTATCACGAGGCTGAATGAGGTGGTGGCTCTGAACAGGCTTAGTATGAATACGGTCTGCCAGTCTTTCCCGGTGATTCGGAACCGCTCTCCCAATATGATGCCGGCAATTGCCAAAATGAGTGAAGCGATTCCCCAGCGGTATGTCAGCACTTCAAAGGATGAGAATCCCGCTACCAACAATGATATGCTGAAGAAAGGCGCCAGTCCGAATGTGGACGAGGAGAGTGCCGCATATAGAAAACCTTTTATAGTAGTGTTTTGCATCTTTTTCTTGAAAATTAAACGATATACCGGAACCTATCTCTTTCATCGTTTGTTTGTTCCGCATAATGATTTGCAAAATTAGTGAATAAAAGCGTACATGCGAATGGTACGTGCATATTAAAAAATGAAAGGAAACCTTATGAGAAAGAATTTAATGTTTGTGGGAGCGTTTGCGGTTACTCTTATGTTGGCTGCTTGCGGTAGCGGTGTTCAGCGGAAAACTTCCGAAAAATATTCTGCTGCGGAAGTGGAACAGGCGGATAAGGTGATGAAGTACTACAATGCCTCGCTCGCCCTGTTGAAGAATCTGGTGGTGGAGAAGGATGTGAATTCCGTATTGGGATATATGGAACAGAATGGGGATGCGCCGATACTGACGGCTGTTGTTCCGCCGGCTTTCTCTCAGAAAGATTCTGCATCGGTCGTCAACCCCGGTACGTATTTTAATGAAGAGACCCGGCGCAATCTGAAACAGAGCTTTATGCAGTTGTTTCAGGTTAGAAAGCAATTTTATGCTAATTTCAATCGGTATCTTTCCTCGCTGAAAGCAAAAGATAAGTCTGCTGCCGATAAACTGCTGCCTGTTAATTACCGGCTGAGCGTCGAGATGGCGGAGTATAAAGAGAATATTCTTGATATGCTGTCTCCTTTTACCGAAGAAGCGCAGAAGGTATTGCTGAATGATACCCGATGAAGGAACAGATACTTGCCATGAACAGGATGTCTACCACGATGCAGAGTATTCTGCAATTGTGTATGCGCAAACCCTCTCCCGATATGGCCCGGCTGGATATGAAAATGATGAAGTTGGTTATTCAGTTGGACATTGCCAAACGTTTGCCGACGGTGGAAGGACATCCTCGAGAGATGAAGAGTTTCCGGGACTTTCTGGCTCATGCCGAGGCATTCATGAAGGAAGTACAGCATATCAAGTCCCAGGGAAGTTATACGGCAGACGAGATGGAGACCTTAGGTACGTATGGACTGAGCCTGAACTAAGGCTGTCTTAGGCTCAGTCCATAGGCCTCCTTTCTTTATCTTACAAATCCGTTTTTATAGAAATCATAGGATTCATGAATTCTTTCCGGCGTATCGGCTTTTAACAACAAAAGAAGCTCGCGACAGAATTCCAGCTGCCCGGTGCCGTTGGCTGTGACGATATTTTGGTCGCTGACGGCCTGCTTCTCTTCATAACCGGTTTCGTTGGTATAGTTCTGTTCACCCCAAAGCTTCAACTGTTGTATGGTATTTCCCGTATGTTTTACGTTATTAAGGAAGCCGTGCTTTGCCATGAAAGAGGCGGCATTGCAGATGGCGCCAATGATTTTTCCACGTTGTAGAGCATCCTTCACCAAAGGAATCACTTGTGCCGCTTCGGGAGAATTCCATTGCATGCCGCCTATCAGTATCAATGCCGCATAATCTGTGGGCATCGTCCGGAAACTATAATCGGGTAGCGTACGGAAACCGCCGATAGAACGCACAGCATCCAATGTCGGGGCAACGACTTTGGGGGTATACATCACTTCGCTGCCCGGCATTACTTCCCGTGTTCAAGGCAGGCTTGCATATGTCAAAGCGCCTTGACCCATGTCGGCATTATTCATTTAATATTATAAACAATACTTCTTGCTTCATTTTTGTTTTGTTTAGTGCTTCACAAAAGTACGAATACTAAATCATAAACTTATAAATATTATAATGAAAGTTCGGTATCGAAATTTATTCTATAGGAATATAAATCTCTGTTAACAGTTCATCCGGTGCTGTTTCTGCAGGATTGTTCAGATATCGTTCGGCGCTGGCTTCATTTCTGAAAGTACATTCCATTTCAGGGATATATTTTCCATAGATTGTATCGTACACGGCTTGCAGGTGCTCATAAGACCCCTTATATAGGAATATGGCGTAACGTCCTGCCGGAAGCTGTTTGAAGCCGATATCACCTTTAGGAGTTACGGCAGCTGGCATAACCATACATACATCGGTACGCAGTTTTTCTACCGGAGTTACTTTGGGGTCATCATGATAAATACAATAGGGCATCACTTCTCCCATTGGCAGTTTCTCCTCTTGGATAAACTGCTGAAGGCGTATCCATGTGCCGCAATAATCATTCAGTTTATAGTCTCCGAATAATCGGATATAAATCACGTTTCGGGCCGGGAGCTCTTTGATTTCTCGTTTCAGTTCGAGTTCCGGACGGATAATGGCTGGTTTCATAATTACAAAGTTTTTATTGTTACGATATTCTAAAGGTGAAATACCATAGAACTGTTTGAATACTTTAGACAACGACGAGGGTGACGAATAACCGATGCGATAAGCGATGTCGGCTATCGGCAGTTCGGAATGACGCAACAACCGTGCAGCTGCTTCGGTACGTGTCCGGACAATAAACGTACCTATGGGTTCGCCCAAAAAAGCTTTCATGATGCGGTGAAAGTAGAAAGGAGAGAAATGGGAAATCTTGGCCAGTGATTTCAGGTCGATTTCTTCTCCGAGGTGGAGATTGATATAATCTACCACTGCATTCACACATTTTTGATACTCTTCCCGGGTTGTCTTCTTGGTTTCCATATATTCTATCGGTTTGTTCACGATGCAAAAATAAGGGGAAAAGGGATAGAGGACTTGTCCGATGTTGCTATAAATATGGTTTATCACATATTTATTGAACGGAAGGTTGTTAATAATCATTGTTTAGTTTGTCTGTAAAGATAAAATATATGTACTTTTGCAATGGAATTATATTATATAAATAGCTTTTGAAAAAGTATATGAAAGGAGCTTTACTTATTTTAGGACGCGGTATAGGGCAGGTGATGTTTCAGAATAATGCACTGTCAGGGTTATTAATGTTGGTAGGTATTCTTCTGAATTCTTGGCAAATGGCCTTGTTGGCGATTGCAGGTAATGTTGTAAGTACATTGGCGGCTTATTTTTCCGGTTATAGTCGCGAAGATATACGGAACGGACTTTACGGGTTTAACGGAACTTTGGTGGGAATAGCAATCG
>ENA-OQAB01000655-OQAB01000655.1-human-gut-metagenome-genome-assembly--contig:-NODE-655-length-18080-cov-3.835181_pt1 | contig 18080 bp, 15 predicted proteins | sample MGYA00242490_ERZ504517 | MGnify/ENA primary metagenome ERZ504517 (study PRJEB26092, sample SAMD00036298) | human gut metagenome | host: Homo sapiens | study: EMG produced TPA metagenomics assembly of...
GTTCATGGGAGATACGGATATATTTACGGAACTTGTCAACTCTACATTCGACTCCTCCAAGACAGCATTCGAAATATCGTTAGGACTGACCGGTATTCTGTCCTTATGGCTGGGTATCATGAAAATCGGTGAAAACAGCGGTATGATAAACGCGCTTTCACGCTGGTTGAGCCCTGTGTTCTGCCGTCTTTTTCCGGAAATACCCAAAGGGCACCCTGCCATGGGTTCTATCTTCATGAATCTTTCCGCCAACATGCTGGGATTGGACAACGCCGCCACTCCCATGGGATTGAAAGCCATGAAAGAACTTCAAGAACTGAATCCGAAGAAAGACACCGCTACCAACCCGATGATTATGTTTCTTGTAATGAACACGTCCGGACTGATACTGATACCCGTCAGCATCATGATGTACCGCTCGCAAATGGGCGCCGCACAGCCTACGGACATTTTCATTCCCACACTGATTACGACCGCTATCTCTACTATTGTCGGTGTAGCCGCCGTCAGCATTGCACAACGGATAAACCTACTGAACAAACCTATTCTTATTCTGATCGGTTCCATCAGTCTGTTCTTTTCCGGACTTATTTACTTATTTACCCAAATAAGCCGCGAAGAAATGGGGATTTACTCCACGCTGGTTGCCAACATCATACTCTTTTCCATCATCCTTCTTTTTATCTTGTGGGGATTATGGAAGAAGATTAATGTGTACGACGCTTTTATAGAAGGAGCCAAAGAAGGATTTACAACTGCCATACGTATCATCCCCTATCTGGTAGCTTTCCTCGTTGGAATCGCCGTTTTCCGTACTTCGGGGGCAATGGATATAATAGTAAACGGCATCGGTTACGTCATCGGATTATTCGGAGCGGATACCAGCTTTGTAGGTGCGCTGCCTACCGCATTGATGAAATCATTAAGCGGCAGCGGAGCCAACGGATTGATGATCGACACAATGAAACAATACGGCGCCGATTCTTTTGTCGGCCGTATGAGTTGCGTGGCACGCGGCGCTTCGGATACTACTTTCTACATCCTTGCCGTTTATTTCGGCAGTGTAGGTATCACAAAAACCCGTAATGCTGTTACCTGCGGCCTGATAGCGGACTTTTCCGGTATCATTGCCGCTATTATCATCAGTTATATGTTCTTCTTTTAAAAACAGGAAATTGAAAAGGGACACAAAGATACAGGGAAGAAAATTGAAAAAAGCGAAGGAGTTTTTCCGTATCTCGATATCTTTGCAGTTCTGTATTCAATATAAATAAATGCAACAATATGATAAGTTATCAGACAGACGGTGTTGAAATGCCCGCAATCAAGAAACGTGAAACTACGGAATGGATTAAGGCCGTGGCCGCCACTTATGAAAAAAGAGTCGGTGAGATTGCCTATATCTTCTGCTCGGACGAGAAAATCCTTGAAGTAAACCGACGGTATCTCCAACACGATTATTACACGGACATCATCACCTTTGACTATTGCGAAGGTAATCGCCTGAGCGGTGATCTTTTTATCAGCCTCGACACAGTACGTACCAATGCCGAACAGTTTGCCGGCAATGATTATGAACGGGAACTATATCGTGTCATTATTCACGGCATCCTGCACCTATGCGGCATCAATGATAAAGGTCCGGGAGAGCGGGAGATTATGGAAGCAGCCGAAAACAAAGCGCTCGCTATGCGATAAAGGATAAGAAGCAAAACATAACATATTATTAATCAATAAATTAAACCTAATACAAATAATATATTTCTAACACCTTTCAAGTAAAAGTGTTAGAAATACAACCAGTATATTAGCATTAATAAGTAAAAATGCACTGCTATCTTACAAAAAGCTCCATACTTCCTTAATATTACATCCAAAATAAACATAATACCCCTTCTTTCAATTCATTGTTTTATCCTATACATAATCCTCCTTTATTATATTCTTTAGAAGGAAGAGAGGTTCTATAAGCTACGAGTCTGCATTACACACAAGGAATACGGAAGGTTTCAAAGGAAGTATTTCCTAAGAATTCACAAGGAAAAGAGGGAAATTGCGGCTACAAAATAACTTTTTAGTACCTTTGCAAGGTTTTAAAAGAGATTGAACGAATGGAGTTTAAGTATGACGTTATTGTAATCGGCGCCGGGCATGCCGGCTGTGAAGCCGCTGCCGCTGCCGCAAATCTGGGCTCAAAGACCTGTCTTATCACAATGGACATGAATAAGATAGGCCAAATGAGTTGTAACCCTGCCGTCGGCGGCATTGCCAAAGGACAGATTGTACGCGAAATAGACGCTTTAGGCGGATATATGGGATTGGTTACCGATAAAACAGCTATCCAGTTCCGCATATTAAACCGTTCCAAAGGCCCTGCCATGTGGAGCCCGCGTGCTCAATGCGACCGTAACAAATTCATTTGGGCATGGCGTGAAATCCTGGAGAATACTCCCAACCTGCACATCTGGCAAGATACCGTATGCGAAATTCTCGTTGAAAACGGCGAGGTAGTCGGGCTCACCACCCTTTGGGGAGTAACTTTCCGCGCCAAATGCGTTGTACTGACTGCCGGAACTTTCCTGAACGGATTGATGCACGTAGGACACACCATGCTTCCGGGTGGGCGTATGGCAGAACCCGCATCATATCAACTGACCGAATCCATCGCCCGACATGGCATCACATACGGACGAATGAAAACGGGAACTCCCGTACGCATCGACGGACGGAGCGTACACTACGAAGATATGGACATTCAAGACGGGGAAAACGACTTCCACAAGTTCTCCTTTATGAACAACGGCGTACGCCATTTGAAGCAACTTCCATGCTGGACTTGCTTTACCAACGAGGAAGCGCATCGTATCCTTCGTGAAGGATTGCCGGACTCTCCCCTTTTCAACGGACAGATTCAAAGTATAGGCCCCCGTTATTGCCCCAGCATAGAAACCAAAATCGTAACCTTCCCCGACAAAGAACAGCACCAGCTTTTCCTGGAACCGGAAGGTGAAACGACACAGGAACTTTACCTGAACGGCTTTTCTTCTTCCTTGCCGATGGACATACAGATTGAAGCGCTGAAAAAGATTCCCGCATTCCGCGATCTCGTTATTTACCGTCCCGGCTACGCCATAGAATATGACTTCTTCGACCCTACACAACTAAAACACACGTTGGAAACGAAGAAAATCAAAAACCTTTTCTTTGCCGGACAAGTAAACGGAACGACCGGTTATGAAGAAGCAGCCGGACAAGGAATCATTGCGGGTATCAACGCACATATCAACTGTCATGGCGGCGAACCTTTTACACTTGCACGCGACGAAGCATATATAGGCGTATTAATCGACGATTTGGTAACCAAAGGTGTTGACGAACCTTACCGCATGTTTACTTCACGTGCGGAATATCGCATCCTTCTCCGTATGGATGATGCCGATATGAGGCTTACCGAAAAAGCCTGGAAACTGGGGCTTGCCCAAAAAGACCGCTACGAATTATTAAGAAGTAAACGTGAAGCCGTTACAGACATTATAGAGTTTACCCGGAATTATTCGATGAAACCGACACTAATAAACCCGGTATTGGAACAACTCGGTACTACTCCACTCCGTCAGGGATGCAAATTGATAGACCTAATAAATCGTCCGCAAGTAACTTTGGAAAATATGGCAGAGCATGTCAGCGCTTTCCGTCGGGAACTGGATAAAATTACGGACAGAAAAGATGAAATTATCGAAGCGGCAGAAATACTTATAAAGTACGAGGGCTACATCGGACGTGAACGAATCATAGCAGATAAGCTGGCACGGTTGGAAAGTATAAAAATAAAAGGGAAGTTTGATTATAATTCCATTCAATCCCTTTCCACCGAAGCCCGACAGAAGTTAGTTAAGATCGACCCGGAGACAATAGCCCAAGCAAGCCGAATTCCGGGAGTATCGCCGAGTGACATCAACGTACTGCTGGTACTTTGCGGGAGATAAGCGCTAACGTTCCACGTGAAACAAAGAATTCAATAAACGTATTAAATAAATTGATTATGAGCAAAGAAACACTTGCCAAGAGCATTCGGGAAATTCCCGACTTTCCAATCCCCGGAATTTTATTCTACGACGTAACTACACTGTTTAAAAACCCGTCTGCACTGCAAGAACTTTCGGATACCTTGTATGAAATGTACAAGGATAAAGGAATAACCAAAGTAGTAGGTATAGAATCCAGAGGCTTTATCATGGGGCCCATTCTTGCTACCCGTTTAGGTGCCGGATTCGTTCCCATGCGTAAACCCGGAAAACTACCGGCAGAAACAATCGAGGAAAGCTACGATAAAGAATACGGCAAAGATACGGTACAGATACACAAAGATGCTATCGAACCGGATGATGTCGTATTATTGCATGACGACCTTCTGGCTACAGGTGGAACCATGGAAGCAGCCTGCAAATTGGTGAAAAAAATGAATCCACAAAAGATATACGTAAACTTCATTATTGAATTGAAAGACTTACATGGAAAAGACTTATTCAGTAAAGATGTAAATGTAGAATCCGTATTGACTCTGTAAAAGGATAGGGTGATAAGGAGGTAAAAAGGCAACCACCGCGTCGCTGTATCCGCCCCCTTTATCACCTTACCACTTTATCACCTTATCATCTTTTGTTATCAATGGAAGAGCTAAAAACAAATGATTATCTGAAAGGCATCGTTCTGAACCTTCCCGAAAGCCCCGGTATTTATCAATATCTGAACGCCGAGGGCACGATTATATATGTAGGGAAAGCGAAAAACTTAAAACGCCGGGTATCTTCCTATTTCAACAGAGAACATGAACCGGGAAAAACGCGTGTATTGGTTAGCAAGATTGCAGATATCCGGTATATCGTGGTCAATACGGAAGAGGATGCTTTGCTCCTGGAGAACAATCTTATCAAGAAATACAAACCTCGCTATAATGTGTTGCTGAAAGACGATAAGACCTATCCGTCTATCTGCGTGCAGAACGAGTATTTCCCCCGCGTATTCAAAACACGGAGAATTATACGTAACGGTTCTTCCTACTATGGCCCATACAGCCATATACCATCCATGTATGCAGTACTCGATCTTATTAAACATTTGTACCCGTTACGCACCTGCAACCTGAATCTTTCTCCCGAAAACATTCGGGCCGGGAAATTCAATGTATGTCTGGAATACCACATCAAAAACTGTGCAGGACCATGTATAGGCAAGCAAAATCAGGAAGAGTACCTTAAAAACATCGCTGAAATAAAAGAAATACTCAAAGGCAACACTCAAGAAATAGAGCGAATGCTATATCAGCAGATGCAGGAACTTGCTGCGGAAATGAAGTTTGAGGAGGCACAGAAAATCAAAGAGAAATACCTGTTATTAGAGAACTACCGCTCTAAGTCAGAGGTGGTAAGCAACGTATTGCACAATATTGACGTATTCTCCATCGAAGAAGACAATGACGAAAAATCCGCATTCATCAACTATCTGCATATTACAAACGGAGCGATCAACCAAGCTTTCACTTTCGAATACAAGAAACGGCTGAACGAAACAAAAGAGGAGCTTCTTTCATTGGGTATTATTGAGATGCGCGAACGGTATAAGAGCCTTTCCCGCGAAATCATCGTACCTTTTGAGTTGGATATGGAACTTAAAGATGTCACCTTTACCATCCCGCAACGCGGTGACAAGAAAAAGCTGCTCGAGCTTTCCATCCTTAATGTAAAACAATACAAAGCCGACCGTTTGAAACAAGCGGAAAAGCTGAATCCGGAACAACGCACAGTACGCCTTTTAAAAGAAATTCAGCAGGAATTGCACCTCGACAGGTTGCCTATGCAGATAGAGTGCTTTGATAACTCCAACATTCAAGGTTCTGATCCTGTTGCGGCATGCGTTGTCTTTATTAAAGGAAAGCCGTCTAAAAAAGACTATCGGAAGTATAATATCAAGACTGTGGAAGGGCCCGACGACTATGCGTCCATGAAAGAGGTTGTCAAACGGCGTTATCAGCGTGCTATCGAAGAGAACTCCCCTCTACCCGACCTTCTTATCACCGACGGTGGAAAAGGGCAAATGAGCGCCGTAAAAGAGATTATTGATGAGTTGAACCTTGATATCCCTATTGCCGGACTTGCCAAAGACGGGAAGCATCGCACATCGGAACTGCTGTACGGTTTCCCGCCGCAGACAATCGGACTCAAACAAAATTCTCCCCTTTTCCGCCTGCTGACACAGATACAGGACGAAGTACACAGATTTGCCATTACTTTCCATCGCGACAAGCGCAGCAAACGGCAGGTAGCTTCGGCCTTAGACGAGATAAAAGGGATCGGAGACAAAACCAAGAATGCCCTGCTAAAGGAATTCAAGAGTGTAAAACGCATCAAAGAAGCACCGGCGGAGGCGATTATCAAGGTAGTTGGCGAAGCAAAAGCAAAAATCATAAAGGAGTATTTCACAGGTAAATAGTCTTTCAACACAAATTCCGGTCTTATACCGTGACAATCACGAATTTATTCGTAACTTTGCAACCCGCAAAATTAATTTTTTAGAACTAAAACATGAGAGTAGTTATACAACGTACCGGACATGCGTCTGTCACCATCAACGGAACTTGTAAGTCTGCCATTCAAAAAGGATTTATGATACTGGTAGGCATAGAAGAAACGGACGACAAGGAGGATATCGACTGGTTGTGTAAAAAGATTGTCAACCTGCGTGTCTTTGACGACGAGAATGGCGTTATGAATAAATCCATACTCGACATCAACGGTGACATACTGGTAATCAGCCAGTTCACGCTGCATGCATCGACCAAGAAAGGTAATCGTCCCTCTTATATCCGGGCGGCGAAACCGGAAATTTCTGTTCCGTTGTACGAACAATTTTGCAAAGAATTGAGTTTAGCATTAGGTAAAGAAATAGGTACCGGTGAATTTGGAGCCGATATGAAAGTAGAATTATTGAACGATGGCCCTGTGACCATCTGTATGGATACAAAAAACAAGGAATAATGACATTAAAAGAAGCACAACAAGAGGTAGATTTCTGGATCAAGAAATATGGAGTACGTTACTTTAGCGAGCTCACCAATATGGCCATATTGACCGAAGAAGTAGGTGAATTGGCACGAGTTATGGCACGCAAATATGGCGACCAGTCTTTCAAGAAAGGAGAAGAAGACAACGTTGAGGAAGAAATTGCAGACGTCCTTTGGGTACTTCTCTGCATTGCAAATCAGACCGGGGTTGATATCACCGAGGCCTTTGCACGCAGCATAGAGAAGAAGACCAAACGCGACCAAACAAGACATATCAATAACCCTAAATTATCTGACCATGGAGAATAATGAATCCACCCAGAGCAAGTATGATGCCGCCTTGGCGAAGTACAACACCAATCTGAACGATGCGGAAATAGCTGCGGAAGTAGCTAAAATAATCGCAGAGAAAGTGCCTGCCAACAACACTCCGGAAGTAAAGAAATTCCTGTTCAACTGCATCGACCTTACCACTCTCAACAGTACGGACAGCGATGAAAGCGTCATGAAGTTTACTCAGAAAGTAAACCGGTTTGACGAAGAATTTCCCGATTTGAAGAACGTGGCAGCTATTTGTGTATATCCCAACTTTGCGGAAGTAGTAAAAGATACGTTGGAAGTGGAGGATGTAAAAATAGCCTGCGTATCGGCAGGTTTCCCCTCTTCACAGACTTTTATAGAAGTAAAGGTAGCCGAAACAGCCATGGCAATCATGGAAGGAGCCGATGAAATAGATATCGTAATTTCCATAGGAAAGTTCCTCAGCGGAGATTATGAAAGCATGTGCGATGAAATACAAGAGCTGAAAGCTACCTGTAAGGAGCATCACTTGAAAGTAATCCTGGAAACCGGAGCTTTGAAAACGGCAGCCAACATCAAGAAAGCCTCTATCCTATCCATGTATGCAGGAGCCGATTTTATCAAAACTTCTACCGGAAAACAGCAGCCCGCCGCCACTCCGGAAGCAGCATACGTCATGTGTCAGGCTATCAAGGAATACCATGCGCTGACGGGTAATAAGATAGGTTTTAAACCGGCAGGTGGTATCAACTGCGTAAACGACGCATTAATTTATTATACCATTGTAAAAGAAGTACTGGGTGAGGAATGGCTGAATAACGAACTGTTCCGTCTGGGTACAAGCCGTTTGGCAAATCTTCTACTTTCGGAAATCAAAGGCGAGGAAATGAAGTTCTTTTAAGAACCGCCACCAAATAAAAAGATAAGTTTCTCATCCTGTCATTCTTCGCTCCGCTTTGAATGGCAGGATGAAATTATTTTTCACGTTCCACTACATAATCCAGATAACAGACAAGCGCTTTCTTGACATCCGTATCCTCCATGGAAGCCAATAACGAAAGTGCCTTTTCTTTGAATTCCACCATGACTTTCGTAGCGTATTCAATGCCGCCATGCTCTTTGGTAAATTCAATCAATCGGGCTATTTCACCAGTTGTCGCCGTTCCGTTCTTCACTTTTACGGCAATCTCTTTTGCTTGTTTATCATGCGTTGAATTAAGGGCATACAATGCAGGCAAGGTCAGCTTTCCTTCCAGCATATCATTACCGGTAGGCTTACCTATTTCCTTACTTTCATAATAATCGAATATATCGTCTTTAATCTGAAAGCAAAGACCGATATATTCGCCAAAGAGACGTGCATATTCCGCCTTTTCATCGCTGGCTCCCACCGAAAGCGCACCTGCCTTCATACAGGCTGCAAACAGTACAGCCGTCTTCTTGCGAATGACGTCAAAGTAAATATCTTCGGAATATTCGGGATTACTGACATTGGAAAGCTGCAACAGCTCCCCTTCCGCCAAGTCCTGACCCAAGTTTGAAACAACATCTATAATGGCGTAATTACGTGTCATCCCTACTTCCACCAAAGCCGTTGCCAGCAAATAATCCCCCGTAAGCACAGCCACCTTATTATTAAAGATAGCATTTACAGAGAGCTGTCCCCGACGTTCGGTGCTTTCATCCACTACATCATCATGCACCAGACTTGCCGTATGCAGGAGTTCCAAGGCAACCGCGGCATGGAGCGTTGCCGGACAAATCTCATTATACAGCTTCGCGGCAAGCAAAACCAGAATTGGACGCATCATCTTCCCATTCTTCTGCCGTATATGCGCAATTACGCTATTCAGCAAAAGATTAGAACTGGAAAGGCAACTGTCAAAATGCTTTTTGAAGTCTTCCAACTCCGCAGAAATCGGGGATTTTATGAGGGATATACTGTCCATACATCGCTATTTGAGCACAAAAATAGTAATAAAACAGTTAATACGGTATTTTTTTGTACTTTTACCATGAAAAAAAGGATAAATCTATGAATTCAACCGATAAACTTTTCTTGCTTGATGCCTACGCATTGATATATCGTGCTTATTATGCGTTCATCAAAAATCCGCGAATCAACTCCAAAGGATTTAATACTTCCGCCATTTTAGGGTTTGTAAATACCCTCGAAGAAGTACTGAAAAAGGAGAATCCTACGCACATAGGAGTAGCTTTTGATCCTTCGGGGCCGACATTCCGCCACGAAGCTTACGAACAATATAAGGCGCAACGGGAAGAAACTCCCGAAGCTATCCGCCTTTCCCGTACCTATCATAAAAGACATTATCCGCGCTTACCGCATTCCCATCCTGGAAGTCCCCGGTTATGAAGCCGATGATGTGATAGGTACCCTTGCCACCGAAGCCGGAAAGCAAGGTATCACCACCTATATGATGACCCCCGATAAAGACTACGGCCAACTGGTATCGGACAACGTGTTTATGTACCGTCCCAAACATAGCGGCGGATTTGAAGTCATGGGCATCGAGGAGATAAAAGCCAAATTCGATATCCGGTCCACCGAGCAAGTCATCGATATGCTGGGACTGATGGGAGACTCTTCCGACAATATCCCCGGCTGCCCGGGCGTGGGCGAGAAAACCGCGCAGAAACTGGTAGCGGAATTCGGCAGCATCGAAAACCTGCTTGCCCATACCGACCAATTGAAAGGCGCGCTTAAAACCAAAGTAGAGGCAAACCGGGAAATGATCACTTTCTCCAAATTCCTTGCGACCATCAAAGTGGATGTGCCCATCAAGCTCGACATGAATACACTCGTCCGCGAAGAACCGAACGAAGAAGAACTTCGTAAGATTTTCGAAGAGCTGGAATTTCGCACGCTCATCAACCGTGTTCTGAAAAAGACGGATACTCCCCTTCCCTCTTCTTCCAATTCCGCCGCACCCGATCCTTATGCCGGAACTCTGTTTGCCCAACCGACCGGGAGTGCAACTCCCGAAAATAACGGTCCCGTTCAAGGCGATTTGTTTGCAAATTTTGCAGGCGACGGGACGGATGGCGCAAAAAAATCAAATCTCATGCGCTTAGAAATGCTCGATGTAGACTACCAACTTATTGATACAGAAGAAAAAAGGAAAGAAATTATTCAAAAGTTACTTACAACTGAAATTCTCTCAATAGATACTGAAACTACCGGAACCGAACCAATGGAAGCCGAATTGGTGGGAATGAGCTTCAGTGACGCCGAAAACCGGGCTTACTATGTACCTGTTCCTGCAAATCGTGACGAGGCGTTAAAAATCGTAAACGAGCTTCGTCCTCTTTACGAAAATGAAAATTCCATGAAAGTAGGGCAAAATATCAAATACGATATGATTGTTCTCCAAAATTACGGAGTACAGGTAAAAGGGAAACTCTTCGACACCATGCTCGCCCATTATGTATTGCAACCGGAACTTCGGCACAACATGGACTACCTTGCCGAAATCTACCTGCAATATCAAACCATCCACATTGATGAACTCATCGGAGCCAGAGGCAAAAACCAAAAGAATATGCGCGATCTTCCGGCGGAAGATGTCTATCGTTACGCTTGCGAAGATGCGGACGTTACCTTAAAACTGAAGAACGTACTTGAAAAAGAATTGAAAGAACAGTCCGCCGAGCATCTCTTTTATGAAATCGAAATGCCGCTTGTACCGGTACTCGTCAATATCGAAAGCAACGGAGTGCGCATCGACACAGAAGCTCTCAGGCAATCGTCCGAACATTTCACGCTCCGTCTGCAGGAAATTGAAAAAGAAATCTATGCGCTGGCAGGCGGCGAAACCTTCAACATCGCCTCACCCAAACAAGTAGGCGAAGTATTGTTTGACAGACTCAAAATCGTAGACAAAGCCAAAAAAACCAAGACAGGCCAATATGTTACCTCCGAAGAAGTGCTTGAAAGTCTCCGGAGTAAGCACGCAATCATTGGCAAGATACTTGAGTACCGCGGACTGAAGAAGCTGTTAAGCACCTATATCGATGCATTGCCTCAGTTGATAAACCCACGTACGGGACGTATCCATACCTCCTTCAATCAAGCGGTGACCGCTACCGGACGACTCAGTTCCAGCAATCCGAACCTGCAGAATATCCCCATTCGTGACGAGGACGGCAAAGAAATCCGTAAAGCCTTCATTCCCGATGACGGATGCGAATTCTTCTCCGCCGACTACTCACAGATTGAACTGCGCATTATGGCGCATCTGAGCCAAGACAAGAATATGATTGACGCTTTCCTCAGCGGTTACGACATTCATGCAGCCACGGCCGCTAAAATATATAAGGTGGATATTAACGACGTAACAGCCGATATGCGCCGTAAAGCCAAAACCGCCAACTTCGGTATTATCTACGGCATCTCCGTATTCGGACTGGCGGAACGTATGAACGTTCCCCGCCAGGAAGCCAAAGAACTGATAGACGGATATTTCGAAACTTATCCGCAAGTCAAAGAATATATGGACAGAAGCATACAGGTGGCACGCGAAAACGGATATGTAGAAACCATCTTCCACCGCAAACGCTTCCTGCCCGATATCAACTCACGCAATGCCGTAGTACGCGGTTATGCAGAGCGCAATGCCATCAACGCTCCTATCCAGGGAAGCGCTGCCGACATCATCAAAGTAGCCATGTCACTCATCTGTCAACGCCTTCAAAGTAACAATCTGAAAGCAAAGATGATTTTACAGGTCCATGACGAACTGAATTTCAGCGTTCCCGAGGCAGAAAAAGAGATTATACAGAAAATTGTAATCGAAGAGATGGAACGGGCATATCGCATGCTGGTACCCCTGAAAGCCGATTGCGGCTGGGGAAAGAACTGGTTGGAAGCACACTGATCCGGTCTATAACTTTATTTAACTTACAATCAGAAAGCAACAGAAGTAATCGCTTTAAAATACAGTTTGCTCACCAGAATATCCGGCATCCTCACTGCCGGATATTTTTTATTAATTAATCTTTCCAAAAAGAAAGCATATCCCCTCCGTATAATCTGACATATTGATAAAATAAATCCCTATTATTTTATTTATGTCAATTTATTACGTACATTTGCAGCGTAATCAATGACATATTGATAAAAAATAGCAAGTACAACTCTAAAAACATAAAGCCATGAAAACTTTAAAAACTTTGATTTTATTCTCTTTTCTTTTTGTGTGTGGAATGAGCGCATCGGCAGACAACAAAAGTAACCTTATTTACAATTCGGAAGAAGTGAATGGAGTGAAGGTTGCTGAAACAGTTTATAAGATGGACGGCAGCACGCTTGCCAACTATATGAAGTACAATTATAAGTACGACGACCAGAACCGCATGACAGAAAACGAGGCACTGAAATGGAATGCCGTAAAGAATACATGGACCAATGATATGTGTATCCGTTATGCTTATCAGGGTAAATCGGTTACCACCACCTATTATAAATGGAACAACAAAAAGAATACATACATCCTCATCCCTGAGATGACGGTGACAATGGACAACCCTAACATGTAATCTATTCATTCTCTCTTAAATACACTTTAGTTGCTAACAATAACCCAAAACCTTTCTATAAACCAAAGAGCCGGAATGCAAATGTATTCCGGCTCTTTTTGTATTTCCGCCTTCATAAGAGAGAAACGGCAGGCTTTGTGAAATTAGGATGGTGGTGCCATAACAAGTGCATCACGCTCTATAAATAAAGGATAAATTCGCCGCATACCGTCTTGTACGGCACAACGATTTTCTCCCTTTGGTTTATTTCAGATTTTCATTGAAGAAACTTTCTATCTTATCGAAAGGGATTACGCTAAGTCCATCATACAAATCTGTATGGTTTGCGCCTGCGACAACGACAAACTCCTTATTATCGCCTTTCAAAAGGGCATACGTATCTTTACCGAAATAGAACGAATGCGCTTTGTCGCCATGTACAATCATCACCGCGCTTTCCAATTCATCGGCATAGTCAAAGAATTTGAAATTAAGAAAAGGAAGATTGGAGGTGACGTTCCAGCCGTTATTTGAATTGAGCGAACGTTTGTGATAGCCACGTGGAGTTTTGTAGTAAGCGTAATAGTCTTTCACGAACCGGGGCGCATCGTCAGGGAGAGGACTGACAACTCCACCTCCCGATTTGTAAAAGCCGCTCTTATAATCTTCGGTACGCTGCGCAACCATGGCCGCACGTTTGAAATTGCGTTGTTCTGCCGTGTTTTCAGAGTCAAAATATCCGTTGGCATTTACGCGTGTCATGTCATACATGGTAGATGCCACAGTAGCTTTTATACGCGGGTCGTTGATAGCTGCCTGTATAGCTATTCCTCCCCAACCGCAGATACCTAAGATACCGATTTTTTCGGAATCTACATCCTCACGGTTCATCAGGCAATCAACGGCTGCACTAAAATCTTCCGTGTTAATATCGGGAGAAGCCACATAGCGCGGTTCTCCTCCGCTTTCTCCGGTATATGAGGGATCAAAAGCGATGGTAAGGAAACCTCTTTCGGCAAGCTGTTGGGCATACAATCCGGAAGACTGTTCTTTGACAGCTCCGAACGGTCCGCTGACAGCGATTGCCGGAAGTTTCCCTGAGGCATTTACGGGCGTGTAAAGGTCTGCCGCCAGCGTGATGCCATAACGATTATGGAAAGTTATCTTACTATGGTTTACTTTGTCGCTTTTTGGAAAAGTCTTGTCCCATTCTGAAGTCAGATTAAGTGCATTCATTTGATTGGCAGAATTTGTCTCATCGTTTGTTCTGTTACTATTACATCCCATAAGCATACAGGAACTTATGAAGGAGGTAATAACTGCCGATTTGAAGATTTTGGTATTCATTGTTAGTCGGATTTTATGTTATCAAAGCATGTCCGAATTGCCACCACGACGGGGACTGCTGGACTTTTGAATACAAAAGTAGCGGAAAGCATATCATGGCAGGGTAGATAAATTACGGATATTATAACCCAAATTACATATTCGAAGGAAAGATTACCGTAAATCTGTGGTTGAGGTTATATTATCTGCTATCCAGGTTATGGCTGAATCCATATAAATCACTAATTTTGTATTCTCGAGCAAGAATATAGAAACATGATACCCCAGACACTTATCCGCTACATCGAAACAGAAATCATTCCCCGATATGAACACTTTGACAAGGCTCATAACCTCTCGCACGTACAGACAGTCATCGACGAAAGCCTCGCTCTCGCCAAACTCTACCCCCAAGCGGACGAACGTCTTGTCTACACCATAGCGGCCTATCACGACACGGGACTGTGCCGCGACCGTGCCACGCATCACCTCGTTTCGGGAGAAATCATAGCGGCAGACGCCAACCTTCTGCAATGGTTCGACAAAGCAGAGATAAAGATTATGCGTGAAGCCGTAGAAGACCACCGGGCATCCACCGACCATGAGCCACGCAGCATCTACGGTAAAATCGTAGCCGAAGCCGACCGCATCATCGACGCTGACATCACCCTGCGCCGTACCGTACAATACGGATTGAAACAAAATCCTACGGCGGACGAAGCATGGCACTACCAACGTTTCCACAAACATCTGATGGAGAAATACGCTCCCGGCGGCTATCTGAAGCTCTGGTTTTCCGACTCAAAGAACGCCGGACGACTGAAAGGGAGCTGCAAACCATCATAGCGGATGAGATACGTCTAAGAAGCATTTTTCACCAAATGTTCGAAGAAGAGAAAAGATAAAAGACTATCTTTGCAGCCAATTAGCTGAATAATAATTAAAAAACAAGATATACTTATGGCATTAAAAGCAGGTATAGTGGGACTGCCCAACGTAGGGAAATCCACTCTTTTCAACTGCCTGTCCAGCGCAAAAGCACAGGCGGCAAACTTTCCTTTTTGTACCATCGACGCCCAAAATGGGACAGGTATCCGTACCCGACGAGCGACTGACCAAACTCGCCGAAATCGTTCATCCGGGACGTATCGTGCCCGCCGTATGCGATATTGTCGATATTGCCGGACTGGTGAAAGGCGCAAGCAAAGGTGAAGGACTGGGTAATCAGTTTCTGGGCAACATCCGCGAGTGCGACGCCATCATCCACGTACTGCGCTGCTTCGACAACGGCAATATCGTACACGTGGACGGTAGCGTAGACCCTGTACGCGACAAGGAAATCATCGATACCGAACTCCAGCTGAAAGACCTCGATACGGTGGAAAACCGCATCAAGCGCGTGGAAAAGATAGCCAAAGTAGGCGGAGACAAAATGGCGAAGGTAGAGTACGAACTCCTGCTCCGCTACAAAGACGCGCTGGAACAAGGACAGAGCGCCCGCACCGTAATACCTCAGAACGACGATGAAGAACAGTGCGCCAAGCAGATGTTCCTGCTCACAACGAAACCGGTGCTCTACGTCTGCAACGTGGACGACACCAGCGCCGCCGACGGCAACCAATACGTAGAGCAAGTGCGCGAAGCCATCAAAGGCGAAGACGCCGAGCTCATCATCATCTCCGCACAGACCGAGGCCGACATTGCCGAACTGGAAACTTACGAAGAAAAGCAAATGTTCCTCGAAGACCTCGGCCTGAAAGAAAGCGGCTGCAACAGACTGATTAAAGCCATCTACAGCCTGCTAAACCTCGAAACGTTCATCACCGCCGGCGAAATGGAAGTAAAAGCATGGACCTATCGCAAAGGCTGGAAAGCCCCGCAATGCGCCGGTGTTATCCACACCGACTTTGAGAAAGGTTTTATCCGCGCGGAAGTCATCAAGTACGAAGACTACATCAAATACGGCAGTGAAGCCGCCGTGCGCGAAGCCGGAAAACTGGGTGTGGAAGGCAAGGAATATGTAGTGCAGGACGGAGACATCATGCACTTCCGATTCAACGTATAAAGACATGAGCCAGACTAATACACTACAAATGACAAATAACAATCTGAAGTACCTCATCGCAGGCACAGGCGGCGTGGGCGGAAGCATTGCAGGTTTCCTCGCATTGGCAGGAAAAGACGTTACTTGCATCGCACGCGGCGAGCACCTTGCCGCTATACGCGAGTACGGCCTGCGGTTACATTCCGACTTAAAAGGCGAGCAAACCCTGAAGATACCCGCTTATACAGCGGAGGAATACGCCGCTCTCGCTTCCTCGTCAGCCGACTGCAAGGCAGACGTTATCTTCGTATGCGTCAAAGGCTATTCCGTAGACTCCATTACGGAACTAATCAAACGCGCCGCACACAAAGATACGGTGGTAATCCCCATTCTGAACGTCTACGGCACAGGGCCTCGCATCCAGCGGCTGGTTCCCGGCGTTACGGTACTGGACGGTTGCATCTACATCGTAGGATTCGTTTCCGGTAAAGGCGAAATCACACAGATGGGAAAAATATTCCGTTTGGTTTACGGAGCCCACAAAGACACCGTTGTTTCCCGTGAAACATTAGAAGCCATTCAACAAGACTTACAGGAAAGCGGCATCAAGGCGGAAATATCTCCCGACATCAACCGCGACACTTTCGTAAAATGGTCTTTCATCTCGGCTATGGCCGTAACCGGCGCTTATTACGACGTGCCTATGGGCGAAGTACAGAAACCCGGAAAAGTACGCGACACCTTCATCGGACTTTCACAGGAAAGCGCCGCACTGGGACGGAAACTGGGCATTGACTTCAAGGAAAACATCGTAGAGTACAACCTCAAGGTCATCGACAAACTCGCCCCCGAAAGCACCGCTTCCATGCAAAAAGACATGGCGCGCGGGCATCAAAGCGAAGTGCAGGGATTACTTTTCGACATGATTACGGCAGCCGAGGAACAGGGAATTGACATCCCCACATACAGAATGGTAGCGGAGAAATTCAAATAATTTTATACCTTCGCTTAATTATCCCATACTGTTTTTATCACTCGGAGCGTAGCGCGGAATCTCCTCTCCTGATGTAAGGGGAAACGGGAGAAAAGAAAAAAGGTTCTTCGCTGCGCGCTGAATGACAGACAGTCTTGATATAAGCCGAATTTCAACATTTACTTACTAATTTTTACTACTTATGAATATGCTGACTCTCCTCTCCATCAACTGGAATCCCAACCCGGAACTGTTCAACCTTTTCGGCAGCCTTCCAATCCGATATTACGGCCTGTTATGGGTTGTCGGTATCGCTCTTGCCTACGTAATAGTACACCGCCAATACCGCGACCGGAAAATCGACGAAAAGACATTCGAGCCGCTGTTCTTCTACTGCTTCTTCGGCATCCTGATAGGAGCGAGATTAGGACACTGCCTGTTCTATCAGCCGGATTATTACCTGAACCATTTCTGGGAAATGATACTCCCCGTGAAATTCCTTCCGGACGGCGGCTGGAAATGGACGGGATACGAAGGACTTGCCCAGTCACGGCGGTACGCTGGGACTGATTATCGCCCTCTGGATGTACTGCCGCAAAACAAAGATGCACTATATGGACGTGCTGGACTGATAGCCGTGGCCACGCCTATCACGCCTGCTTCATCCGCCTTGCCAACCTGATGAACTCCGAGATTATCGGACAGCCGACCGATGTACCCTGGGCCGTTCGTCTTTGAGCGGGTAGACATGCTGCCCAGCCATCCGGCGCAGCTCTACGAGGCAATCGCTTATTTCATCTCTTCCTGGGCATGGTCTACCTATACAAGCGCGGGCAGCAGAA
>ENA-OQAB01000656-OQAB01000656.1-human-gut-metagenome-genome-assembly--contig:-NODE-656-length-18078-cov-3.083115_pt1 | contig 18078 bp, 19 predicted proteins | sample MGYA00242490_ERZ504517 | MGnify/ENA primary metagenome ERZ504517 (study PRJEB26092, sample SAMD00036298) | human gut metagenome | host: Homo sapiens | study: EMG produced TPA metagenomics assembly of...
CTTTTTTATTTCTCTTTTGTTCAGATTTCAATACTGCTTAGAAACTCCAGCGAGCACCCACATTCCACTGCCAAGGAGTTTTAATATCATCGCCAAATGTTTTAACTACATCAGCGTAAACATAACTGTTGTCCGTAGTTTTGAAGTTGAAGCCCAGGCCTGCTTCATACCAGGTACCGCCAATATCCTGACTATAGCTGTTGCTGATACCATTCAGACTCAGATAGGTGTCAGCGTTACCAGCAAATTCGTGCAGTAAGGAGGCTTTAGCATAAATGCTGCCTTTATCGCTGATAGTTTTACCCATTTCAAAGCCCACTCGTCCAACGCAGCTCTCCAGTGTATCCTGGTTGACTTTGATACCGTTATTAGTAGTATAATCCTCACCGCCGATACGCATCAATGTCAGCTGAGCCTGCGGCGTTACATACCAGCCGTTATCGAGGCCTACCTTCATACCATATTCACCGCTCAAAGAAGTTCCCCAAGCATCATAATCTCCATGAGTATGCCCTGCTGCCGCATAATTATCGTATTCGTTGGATAAACGACCCTGTTTTAAAACAATATCAGTATAATGTCCTCTGTCACCCAGCCAGGTTCCATAAAGTGACAGGGAGGTGCTCTTGTTTTCACCTTTACCGCTATCGTAAGTAGTTTTTCCGTCGTTATGGCTTATTGCCGCACCATAATGCCAGCTGCCAAAAGCTTTATCATAGCCCAATTGGAAGAAATTATACTGATTTTTATAAGCGCCGCTGTATTCAAATTCACCGCGGCTCATACGTGCCCAAATGCCTTGGTCTCCCTTGCTGTTACGCAATTCTCCTAACCGCTGGCTCAGCGTGCTGTCCTCCTGCCGCCATGAAACGATCGCAACACTGGCAATATTGCGCATAGAAGTCATAGTAGAACTTTCCTTATTTTGTTTGACGCTGTCAACCTTGACCGTACTGCCGCTGGCAGCAGTATCCAGATCAGCGCTTACCGAACCCTTTAACAAACCTTCTGCTACATTAGCCGTAGCTGTAAGACCAGTATTAGTACCTTCCGCAACACTAATATTTTTAGCTAAACCCCCTAAATCATCAGCCACATTGTTAAGATCGTCGGCGGTGATACCAGTGTAATTAATTGTAAGTTTAGGACCGGCCACCGCTTTGGCTTTGAGATCGATTTTATTTACAGCATCAGATTCTATCGTACCAATTGATAATTTGGCGGTTTTTAAATCGGAGCTCGTTAACATATTTACAGTACCTCCACTGCCATTAATGTCACCAAGTTTAACTTCCTGCCCCTCACCGCCATTCACATTAATAATACCATCGTTAAAATTTAGTTTATTAACAAAGCTGTTCTCATCAGTATTCCATTGTGCACCGTTGGCAAGTCCTAAGGTCATGCCGCCAACCTCTTTTTTCCCGTCTGGTGGATAAGGATTACCGTTAACAAAGATATTGCCGTTAAAGACAGAGTCTTGTGTTGTTAAATTTAAATCAACAATTGCATCTACCGATGTTCCTGATGTCGGTTGGTCATAGTTAAAATTAATATCTCCGTTGATTTTAACTGTGCCCTTGCCATCTTTATTGATCTCTGTTGTTGCACCGCCGCGAGTGCTCAAAAAAGTTCCTGACTCTACTGTTAAATTACCGTTAATAATTACTTTAGCACCGCTATAATTAACAATGCCGATATTATTATATTCCCCTGCGGTTGGCACTTTATTACCAGAAGTTACGTTAATATATGTGTTATCAGCATCTATTTTTCACAGTGGACGGATTGCCATCATTTACAGTCTTATTATTTTGTGCCCAAATACCAACAGCTAATCCTTCCGCCGAATTTGCTTCAATACTTACATTTTCACCTTTGACATTAATAATGCCCGGTTCAACCTCACTGTTGTTCGTTGAACGTATTGCATTCAGCCCCAGAGCATCTTTTTTCGCGTCAACCTTCACCGTGACATTTTAGTTGTATCATCACCAAGGTTTAATGTCCCGCCATTTATAACATGCTTGTCTTTATCAGTGAAAGCCCCCGCATATACTGCTCTTGCTTCACCTTCCGTATTAGTAACCGATATGTTTATATTTTCTGATGCCGCATTCAAAACGGCTTTATCCCCAACAAAAATTCCATATACACATTGCGTTTCACTGCGTTTAATATCTGCAGCAGTAAAATCTGCTTTCTTATCGCCCTCGCCGTGGTATATAAATTCCGCATTTGGCTTCACAGTAAGAGTATCGTAATCAACAATTGAATCAGCCGCTAAAGCTGTTCCTACCGGCAAAGCTAATACTAATCCCAGTGTTATTTTTAGTGCCAAATTTTTCTTAGTTTTACCCAACATTTTCTACACCTTCTTCAATAAATTTCAACACAGGCAAATGATTCAATATCTGTCCATACACCCTAAAGATTCAGCACCATCCCCTTTTCTTGATTATTTAAGATCAAATAAAAATTTCTGACATAGGTCTTGAATTTCCGGATACAAAACAGCCGTTTTATTTAATATTTTTTAATTATTTTGTATCTCTTATGATATATTACCACATCTGTACCCCCCCGCAAGACATTTACGTTGGTGTATTTCAAACTTTTTATGGTCTTGCACAAATTTTCGATTCAATTGTTATCAAAACACACAAAAAAACTTAAAGAGCCTGTTGTCTGTAAAATACAGACAACAGGCCCTGATAGCATTGAGCTCTATTTAATTATCCAACTTTCAAGTACCACTTCACGGTTTTAGTTATATACTCTTAGTCCAGTTTAACTGCGGTTCCGGAAACGCTGACCATCAGCATACCGTTAGTTTCGCCCAGCACTTCATAGTCCACATCGACACCGACTACGGCATCGGCGCCCAATTTAGCGGCGCGTTCAGACATTTCTGCCAGCGCTTTTTCACGTGCTTCCTGCAGTTCCTTTTCATAGGTCCCGCTGCGGCCACCGATCATATCCGTAATGCTGGAAAACATATCCTTGATAAAATTGACGCCGGAAACTACTTCCCCAAAAACAATACCTTTATAAGCAACGATTTTTCTGCCTTCTACAGCAGGTGTGGTCGTAACAATCTACTGTCAGCTCCTTTTATTTTACTGTTACCAGTTCATACGCGCGTGTTCCCATACCCAGCTTTTCGGCATGAGCAAGACAGGTCTTCCATTCAGATTCCGGTGTCAGGTTATGGAAATGATCATGTCCCTGACAGCCTTCCGGATCAGCTTTTAAATGATCGTCCAGCAGTGAGTTCGCCATAACCGGCGCTGCGTTGACCAGATCGGCACAGGCCTGATCCAGTGCCACCGGATCAAAAGATGCCAGCATACCGATATTAGGCACTACAGGTGCGTCATTTTCCGCATGACAATCACAGTAAGGAGATACGTCAACGATCAGGCTGATATGAAAATGCGGCCTGCCGTGCAAAATAGCCCAGGCATATTCCGCCATCTTTTTATTGAGCGCTTCCATGCTGGAACCATCAGCGGGCGGCTTCACCGCGTCCATCGGACAGGCACCGATACAACGTCCGCAGCCAACACATTTATCCAGATCGATATGCGCTTTTTTATTTTCGATGATCGGCGCACCATGCGCACAGATCCGCACACAGGCACCGCAGCCGATACATTTGCGTTCACTGATATGCGGTTTGCCGTCATGATGCATTTCCATTTTGCCGGCACGAGAACCACCGCCCATACCGATATTTTTAATAGCGCCGCCGAAACCAGTAGCTTCGTGACCTTTAAAATGGTTCAGGGAAATCACGATATCCGCATCCATCAATGCTTTGCCTATTTTCGCCTCTTGCACCAATTCGCCGCCCGGCACAGTTACATAAGCTTCGTCAGTACCCTTCAAGCCGTCGGCAATAATAATGTGACAGCCTGTTGAAAAAGGACTGAAACCATTTTCGTAAGCAGTTGTAATATGCTCCAGCGCATGCTTACGACGACCTACATATAAAGTGTTGCAGTCTGTCAGAAACGGACGTCCTCCTTGTGCGGCAACGGTATCAACAACTACTTTGGCATAATTTGGGCGCAGAAAAGAAAGATTGCCCGGTTCGCCGAAGTGGATCTTGATCGCCGCAAATTTATTCTGAAAATCAATATCTCCGATCCCGGCTGCTTCGATCAGCTTACCCAGCTTCTGCGGTAAACTCAACCCGCCATATCTGGTACGCATATCCGAAAAATAAACTTTTGCCTTCGTCATATTCCATTCCTCCCTTATAACAATCCCGGTAAATTCAGGTCGCTGCTGTCGATAACAGGCCGGCCCAGCGCACGTGACGGCACAAAACTGCCGTGGCAGTCGCTGCCGCCGCTGACAAGAAGCTGATGCTGACGGCAATAAGTGAGCAGTGCCGCAGTATCTTCCCTGCTGTGTCCCGAATGGTAACATTCAAACCCATCAAAATCCTCCTTCGCCAATTCCAGCAGTGTCGCTGCCAGCCCCGGCCCATGAAAACTGCTGGCTGCATGCGCGCATAAAGCTACGCCGCCGGCAGCATGGATGGCATCCACAACTTCTTTTATCGAAGGAAAAACCGGAAAACCAAGATCATGTTCTTTGGTAAAAATCCTGCTGAAAAAATCATTGACATCGCCGCAGAGCCCTTTATCCTGCAAGAAAGCCAGGGCTTTCCAGCCTCCGCGTCTTCTATCATAATCATACCGCAAAAACTCTTCAAAATCCAGCGGCCAGCCTCGTTCGATCAACATTTTTATGCTTTCATCATCCTTGCTGTTCAAAAGCCGCTCATTATGCTCCAATAAATCCAGCAGCCGTTTGTTTGTGACATCGATACCATAACCCAGGATATGAAAACAGAAATCGTCTTTCGTCGAACAGATCTCCGCACCGGGAATAAATTTTAATCCTGCTGCGACGGCCAGCTCATGTGTCGCCGCCACATTGGCCACGCTGTCATGATCGGTAACAGCAATAGCTCCCAGCCCTGCTGCAAGCGCCGCTGCAACGACTTCCGGCGGAGTCCAGGTACCGTCAGAAGCGGTACTGTGGATATGCAGATCAACTTGCATCCGTCTGCTCCTCCTTCCTGCAGCGGCAGATCTTGCATTCTGCCGTCAGGTTCTCCTGTGCCGCGGTTTCTGTAAAAACGTCTGCCAAATAAACAACTCAAATAACATACAGGTACCAGTCAGTACAATAGTGCCGCCCGGCGCTAAATTAGCATAATAAGATAAGGTCAGACCACCTGAAACGATAACGAGCCCATAAGCAATACCGCCGTAAATTGTCCCCGGCAAAGCTGCGTGCCGTCTGCAGTGCGCAGGCTACCGGTATCACCATCATAGCGGAAACCAGCAGCAGGCCTACGATACGCATCGAAAGCGCAACTGTCAGCGCCGTCAGCACCGCCAGCCACATATTGAGTCGGTCAGCAGGCAAGCCTGCCACCCGTGCCGATGTTTCATCAAAGGTCAGATACTGCAGCGGCCGGTAAAAAAGTACCACAAAATACAGGCAAAAATCCCCAGGCCGGCCACTATCCATAAACTCGCTGCTGCTGATCGTCATCAGACTGCCGAATAAATACTGCTTAAATTAAAACCGCCCATACGGTTCATACTTGTAAAAACAACTGCCAGCCCGATACCACTGTAAAAGAAAATTGCTAAAATCATCTCTGAAAAGGCCGCCAGCCTGGTCCGTACCCATTCTATCACGAGCGCCCCAAGCACAGTGACCGCTGCTGCGCTCAAAACGGGCTGCCAGCCCATCAGCGCTCCGCCCGCTACACCGGCGAAGGCGATATGTCCCAGGCCGTCACCGATCATCGACTGCCGCCGCAGCACTAAAAAACTGCCGATCAACGGGCAGATCACTGCCACGATCAAACCGGCCAGCCAGGCGCGCTGCATAAATTCTGTTTCAAACATTTCCAACATATAAGTACCTTCTATCTGTAAAAGTAACCGTGCTTATGACGATGCACCAGCGCCTGCTGTACGTCGCCCCAGAAGCAGACATCGTGGTCAAGGCACAAAGCATTATGCGCCACTTCGGCTGCCAGCTCCAAATCATGCGACACCATCACGATCGTCACACCCAGCTCACGGTTGATATCCCTAAGCATTCTGTACAGTTCGATCTTCGCATCCGGATCGACTCCGGTAGCCGGCTCGTCCAAAAGCAGCAGTTCAGGCTGCCGCACCATAGCGCGTGCCAAAAAGACACGCTGCTGCTGACCGCCTGATAACTCACCTATTTTACGATGCGCAAGCTCTTGAAGATAAAACCGTTCCAGCATCGTTTCCACTCTGGCTTTGCCAGCCCGGGAAATTTTCTGAAACATACTGCTGCCACACAAAAGGCCCAGCCCGATAACCTCTTTGACACTGATTGGGAAATCGCGATGCTGTTTAGCAGGATTCTGCGGTACATAACCGATTTTTTCCCAGGCCTTGAATTGCGGCAGCGGCGTTCCGTACAGCTCTATCTCGCCGGAAGTCGGCTGCAGAATGCCTGCTAAAAGACGCAGCAGCGTACTTTTCCCTGCCCCGTTAGGGCCAATAACGGCAACAAAATCTCCCTGGGAAATCTCCACCGAAAGATCGTGCAGAATCCAGCCTTCGCCATAATTATAGCCTAATTTGTTTATTTTAATGATATTTTCCATAGATCCACCGTTTATTTAACGCCCAATGCCAACTCCAGATTGTCGATATTCCGCGTCATGATTTTTAAATAATCGTCGCCGTTGTTTCTGCCTGCTTTACTCAAACCTTCCAGCGGATCAAGCACCAGCGTTTCAGCTCCGGAGGCTTCCGCAACAGTTTGAGCGATCCTGGGACTGACGAGAGTTTCAAAGAAAACATATTTTACCTGATTGTCTTTGATCGTACTGATCAGATTTTTTCAAATCAGCCGGAGTTGGTTCCGCATCAGGAGAAATACCCATGATCGCTACCTGCTGCAGACCATAATCTTCAGCCAGATGACCAAAGGCGGCATGAGTCGTGACAAACAGCTTTTGCGGTGCTTTAGCCGCCAGCTCTGTCAAACGCTGGTCAAGCTGCAGCAGTTTTTCCTGATAGGCTTCGCTGTTCTTTTTATAAACAGCAGCATGTTCAGGATCAGCCTGCACCAAAGCAGCCGTTATTGCAGCAACTTCCAATACAGCTTTTCTCGGACTCAGCCAGACATGCGGATCTACATGAGTAGCTTTTTCGTCAAACAGTCCTTTGCCGGCCTCCACACTGGCTACCTGCTTGTCCTTTACAGCTTCTAAAGCAGGCCGGGCCCAGTTCTCGACTCCGCCGTTATAAACAAAAAAGCCTCGCATTGCCTAATTTTGTTAAATCTTTGGCTGTCGGTTCCCAGTCATGCGGTTCCACACCGTCAGCGATCAATGTATCGACCTGCAGCAGATCTCCGCCGATTTGTCTGGTAAAATCAGCCATAGGATAAAAGCTTGCCACTACCGGCAGCTTGCCATAAGCCTGTTTTTGTTCACTGCCGCAGCCGACTGCCGCCAGTAAAACCATACCCAATATTACAACTAAAAACTTCTTCATTCTTACCTCCTACAAATTACCGCAGCTAAAATTTATTATTAAGCAGTAAGCCGCTTCACTTCTCCCCGGTGAGCCCTTGCCAGAACGCACCAACCTTATTTTTACTCTTTATCACCTCTTTCCTCAGACTGCTCAGTTATCACAATCTTCACAATAACCATATAAAATGCTGTGCTGCAGGCTTAAATTAAATTTATGCTTATGCAGTACATGCTCTGAAAACATATCTAAGTGCTCACAGCTCAGAGGAATGACTTTTCTGCATTTCAGGCACACCAGCTTCCCTCTTAAATCAGCCTGCGGACAAGGCAGACGCCAATACTGCGTTCCCGATCCATCAACCGGCTGGATTTTAATGACAGATCCTTCCAAAGCCTGCCGCTCCAGAAAACGGTACACCGTCGTCTGACCGATGTCGATCTGCAATTTTTGCAGGCTGCTCAGCAAATCTTTGACAGTTAAAAAATTATGTTTATCCTCTAAAAAATATTGCAGCATCGCTTCCTGCTGAGCTGTTTTATAAGGATTACGTTTTTTCATAAAGCACTCCCTAATTTGAAATTGAAATTCATATTCACATCTTACTCTGATTTAAAAACCTTGTCAAGCACACAGTCAATTACCTGCAATTTAAAGAAGCTCTATAATCACCTGCCAAAATAGAGTATAATACTGTTAACAAGCATCTTTTTTAAGGAGGATTTTGCCATGCTTACTAAATTACCCGCCCAAAATAAAATCGCCGCGTTCGATATCGACGCTCAAAATACCTTTACTCCGGTCTGTCCGGACGAACTTCCTGTTGCCGAAGGCGACCAGATCGTTGAGGAACTGAATGCTCAGGCAGCTCTAGCATCGCTGCGTATCGGCTCGCGTGACGCCCATTCCCCTCAGGCAGTCTGGATCGCAGGCAACGAACATCCTGTGCTCAGTCCCGTCAGCGGCTACCCCGATGTCGATGTATACTGGCCGGCTCATGCCATTGTTGGGACCAAAGGTTTTGAATTTATTACTGGTCTTGATCCTAAGAACTACAACTTTCAGGTCTACAAAGGTATTGAAATCGACAAACATCCCTATGGGGCCTGTTACCATGATTTAGCCAACACACTTTCTACCGGCGCGATCGAGTATCTGCGTGAACATGGCATCACTACAGTGATCTGCGGCGGCCTGGCTACTGACTACTGCGTAAAAAATACTGTTTTGCAATTACGTGCCGCAGGTTTCGAGGTCATCCTGAACCTTGCTGCCTGCCGCGGAATCGCTCCCGATACAGTTGCGGCGGCACTCGAAGAAATGCGTACCCACGACGTCACGATTGTCGAAAATACCGCAGAATTAAAGAAACTGCTGTAAGCACGCAAACAAAATGGACGAGCAATGCTCGTCCTTTTTTCATTATTATAGTTATTCTTTCTGCCACACCTCAATACCACGCTGGCTTGGCAAGATCGCCGGATCGAACTCCGGCTCTACGATACCGGCACGTTTTTGATCCATATAATCATGCAAAGCAATATAAGCATACTTGCCTAAAATCGCGATCGCCACTAAATTCGTTATCGCCATCAGCGCCATAAACAGATCGGCCAGATCCCATACCAGGGCAACTTTAGCCACACTGCCAAACAGTACCATACCAACTACGAAAACGCGGAACAACATCAGCGTCATATAATTTTTACTGATAAACCCGATGTTGATCTCACCATAATAATAATTGCCTACAATAGAACTGAACGCAAACAGGCAGATCATTCCTGCCAGAAAACTCGGCGCCCAGGGTCCTAAATGCTGTGACAAGGATTGCTGCACCAATTCGATACCGGTCAGCTTACCTTCAGTATAACCATCGGACAACAGCACGATAAAAGCTGAAGCCGAGCATACCAGTAAAGTATCAACAAAAACGCCAAAAGCCTGGATCAGGCCCTGTTTTACGGGATGCGAAGCACTGGCAGTAGCAGCAGCATTCGGCACACTGCCCATACCAGCCTCGTTTGAGAACAGGCCGCGCTTGATACCGGTCATCAGCGCCGCACCCATACCGCCGCCGGCAACAGCCTGCAGATCAAAGGCCGAACTGAAGATAGCGTTGAAAACCTGCGGCAGTTTCTCAATATTCATCAAGGTCACGCCTAAAGCTATTAAAAGATACAAACCGGCCATAATCGGCACCATCCATTCAGCGACCTTCGCAATACGCGCCACGCCGCCGAAAATGACAATACCGGTCAAAGCGGCAATTATACAGCCCATCACGAAACGATCCAGTCCAAAGGCAGCCTGCAGGGAAATTGTGATCGTATTCGCCTGTACCGAATTAAAAATCAAACCGAAGGTCACACTGATCAAAACGGCAAACAAGGCCGCCATTGGTTTATTTCCCAGTACGTTCTTAATATAATAAGCAGGTCCGCCGCGGTAACCGCCGCCTTCACGCGGAACTTTGTAAATTTGCGCCAGCGTGCTTTCAATAAAGCCCGTAGCCGAACCTAAAATGGCGATGATCCACATCCAGAAAATCGCTCCGGGACCACCGCTGACGATAGCGATCGCAATGCCGGCAATATTACCAACACCAACACGGGAAGCAGTGCTGACACAAAATGCCTGGAAGGAAGAAATATGGTTATGTTCAGTCTTCTGTCCAACGCCTTCCTTTAAAAGACGTACCATTTCCTTCAGGCAGCGCACCTGTACAAATCGTGTCCGCAATGAAAACCAGATCCCCAAACCCACCAGCATCACAATCAGAACATATGACCATAAAATATCATTGGTAAAAGCAACAAAACTCTCTAAAAACTCCATTTTTTCTCTCCTTCATAATCAGACCTGTTATTACTTTTCTCTCTCGGCAGGTACCTCTACATATTCGCTGCCGACCTGTTCCAGCTGCGTTGCCGTATTAAGCGCCTCAGTCAGCCACCGCTCCGCCTCATCCTGCTGCTCTTGTTTCATATACAGCAAAATCCTGGCCTGCTGACCATATTCTACCGACGCCACTGTAAAAAGCTGCTGCTGATAGATAATATTCAGAAGTTTTCCTGCGTCCGCCGCGTCCGCACTTAAAGCAAAAGTACCCATTAAAATCTTCCGTGCCAGGCCGCAGCTTTGAACAGCTTTGGACACGCTGCCAGTATACGCGCGCACTAACCCGCCTGCACCAAGCTTGATCCCGCCGAAATACCTTGTCACTACCGCCGCAACGCCGCTCAGCTGATTTTTCTGCAGCACTTCAAGCATCGGCAGTCCTGCCGTTCCTGACGGTTCGCCGTCATCACTCGATCTTTGCGCCAGCTCATCAATAATATAAGCAGAACAATTATGCGTAGCATCCCAAAACTCTTTTTTTTACAGCCTTGATGAAATCCTGCGCTTCTGTTTCACTGCTTACTTTTTTCAACGTGCAGATGAACCGCGATTTCTCAATAACTGTTTCGTCACGGTAATCGGTCCTGATAGTATACAATGCTTTTACTCCTTTTCCAATACGCTGTTTTTATTATAGCATAAGGCAATATTTCCCGAAACTTTATCTTTAGCCTTTTAACTTTAAAAATTTTTTTGTTATAATATTTGGAAGTATTAATAAAAATATGCAAACCTCTGCTGTTTTCCGCAGACAAAAATCTACACCATAAGGTGTTGATCTGATATATTTTATTTTTATTCAAGGGAAAGAGGTTTTACACAATGAAAACGTTTTGTCATCTGATAGGCAAATACTTTGGTATCATCGCCGTTGTATTTCTTATCCTGGGCATGACCGTACCCGACAGCTTTAAATGGGTAGTCGGTAATATCGGCGGCATCCCGGTTTTGAGTACCTTATTGGGCGTTATTATGTTCGGTATGGGCACCACACTCAATCTCCGTGATTTTGCTTTAGTTTTAAAGCGGCCTGTCGATGTTTTTGTCGGTGTCTGCGCCCAGTATCTTATCATGCCTTCACTGGCTTTTTTACTGGCTATGGCCTTTAATTTAGACCCGGCTCTAACTGCCGGCGTAGTTTTAGTTGGAACCTGCCCTGGCGGCACTTCCTCCAACGTCATTACCTTCATGTCCAAAGGCGACTTGGCCTTATCTGTAACTATGACCAGTGTTTCCACACTGCTTTCACCGATTCTTACTCCGCTCATCACCTATCAGCTTATCGGACAGAAAATCGCTTTTGACCCGCTGGGAATGTTCTGGAGCATCATTCAAATCGTTATTATACCGATCTGTCTTGGTCTGGCTGTTAAAGCGCTGCTGCCTAAACTTGCTGAACAGGCTACCGATTATCTGCCTGCTGTTTCGGCTATCGCTATCTCCCTGATCATTGCCGGCGTTATCGCCGTCAGCCGTGACAACATCGTCAAAACCTCCGGTATCATTCTGCTGGTCGTCATCTGCCACAACTGCCTGGGTTATCTGTAGGCTTTATTTTTAAGCCCCGGATCACCGGCATGAGCTGGAAAAAAGCCATTGCGCTTTCAGTTGAAGTAGGTATGCAGAATTCCGGTCTGGCTACAGGCCTGGCTAAAACTCATTTTACTTCCATGCCTATGGCTACCGTTCCTGGAGCTATTTTCTCAGCTTGGCACAATATATCAGGCGCACTGCTGGCCTGGATCTTTGTCAACTTCCTCAATCCCAAATATGCTCCTGCCGAAGAAGAAGAATCCGTATCATCTCAAGCTTAATATTACAGAGAGATAAAAATTAAGCAAGCGTCCGTTTCTTAAAAGAAGCGGACGCTTTTTTTATCCGAATAAACACTGCTTCTCAAACCACCGGCAACAGTGTATAATTCATTTTAGTAATATTTTTAAAATTTCCAGCAAAAATATCTGTTTAAACTGATATTTATAAAGGAGTTGCTACATTGTCCGAACTTGCTCCTCTTATCGAAGACCTTGCTTTTATCCTTGTACTTGCCGGTATAGTTACCATTTTCTGCAAAAAATTCAATCAGCCTTTGGTTTTAGGCTATATTTTGGCAGGCTTCTTTGCCAGCCCGCATTTTAACCTGCTGCCGAATGTAGTCGATACAGCCAATATTACAGTCTGGTCGGACATCGGCGTTATTTTTATTTTGTTCAGCCTGGGACTTGATTTCAATTTTGCCAAAATCAAAAGTATCGGCGGCACAGCGCTGATCGCCGCTGTCACAGAACTGGCAGGCATCACGCTGCTTGGCTATGCCTGTGCCAGACTGCTTGGCTGGCAGCCTATTGACAGTCTCTTTGCCGGAGCTATGCTTACCATGTCTTCTACAGCAGTCGTCAGTAAAACCTTTGAAGAGCTGGGACTCTTGAAAGAACGCTTCACGCAATTTACCTTCGGTATCCTGGTATTGGAAGATATTTCCGGTATCATTATGATGGTCATGCTCTCAACCATCGCCGCGGCAGGCGCTGCCATTTCCGGTACAGAAATGCTCGGCAGTATCGGCGAGCTGGCCTTTTTTCTCATTATCTGCTTTGTCTGCGGTATTTTCTTCCTGCCTACCTTCTTCCGCAAAGTCAGCCGCTATCTGACTTCCGAAACACTGCTCATTTTTTCGCTGGGTCTTTGCCTGAGCATGGTAGTCCTGGCAACTAAAATGGGTTTTTCGTCGGCATTAGGCGCCTTCCTTATGGGTTCACTGCTTTCCGGTACGGCTTTTACAGAAACCACAAAAAAACTTTTGACGCCGGTCAAAGATCTTTTTTCCGGGATCTTTTTCGTTTCTGTCGGAATGATGGTAGACCCCGCTCTGATCATTAAATATGCGCTGCCGATCGCTGTACTTACAGCAGCTTTGATCATCGGCAAAACTATTTTTTTCATCACTGGGCGTCCTTCTGGCAGGCAAAGACCTACAGACAGCGCTGCGCTGCGGCTTCAGTTTGACGCAGCTGGGTGAAATAACCTTTATCGTAGCCTCTATCGGCGCTGCCCTCAAAGTCACCAGCGATTTTTTATATCCTGTTTTCGTAGCTGTTTCAGTTATCAGTATTTTTCTTACGCCTTCAATCCTGCGCCACGCCGATAAAGTATCCGGCTGGCTTCTGCATAATCTTCCCGCAAGACTGCTGCGGCTTTTACCTCAGCCTGATGAAGCTCCCGCCAGCGACGAGCAGCGCAGTGCCTGGAAAGAACTGCTGCAGAGTTACTTTACCCGCCTCACAGTTTTCTGTGTAATTCTCAGCTTCCTTGCCTATCTGGGACAAAGTAAGCTACTTCCATATTGCCACAGGCTTTTTGACGGCTATACAGCTGATATTATTGCCGCAGTTATCCTGCTGTTGTGTATGGGGCCATTTTTAATGGCGGTCATGTTCCAGAGGGTTGCACATACAGACCTTATAGCAAGTCTGTGGTTCCAAAAACCCGCTAATCATCTGCCCATTTTTCTTCTGCTTTTTATTAAGATCGCTGTTGGTTTGTTTTTTATCCTGTCCGTATTTACAAGTATACTGGGTTTCAGCAAATTTATCGCGTTTGCTGCAGCCTGCATTCTGGCAAAATTCATCTATTCCTCAGAGTATTTCGTGGAACGCTATTTACAGATCGAGGCTCAGTTTATGATTAACCTGAATGCCAAAACTCTGGCAGCACAGAAAAAACACGCCGCCAACCATCCTGCCTGGCTCGATGAACAGCTGCATGTCAAACGCTACCGTGTAGCAGCGACTTCACTCTGCGGCGGTAAAAGCCTCAAAGAACTTAATCTGCACCGCCGTTATAATGTTTTCGTGCTTGAAATCCAAAACGGCAGCCAGATCCTGCCTATCCCCAGCGGCAGTGCCGCTATCTATGCCGGCTCTCAGCTGCTTTTAACAGGTACGCCCAGACAGCTGCAGAATTTTGAACTGGCAATCCAATCCTATGATATGCAGATTCTGCCGCTGGCTACTGATAACCAGCAGACACTGCACCAGTTTTTAGCTGATCCAAAGCATGGCGGCACCGCCTACTTCTGTTACGCGATGCCGATCGACAGGCATTCGCCGCTCTGCGGCTCCACTCTCAAAAAAAGTTCTTACCTCGGCAAGGTCAATTGTCTGGCTTTAGGTTTGGAACGTGGTAATTATACGCATCTCAATCCTGATGCCTCCTTTGTCTTTCAAAAAGGCGACATCCTCTGGATCATTGGTACTCAGGAAATGATGAACCAGCTTTTTATCAGCGAAACCATTTAAAAAGACAGCAGAGAAAATTCTCTGCTGTCTTTTACTGTTTTTTCTGCGCTTTATCTTCATACATCTTCATATCGACACGTTCCAAAAACTCTTCCAGGGTTTCTTGTCCGTCATAAGCCGCCACGCCGCAGCTGATTGCTATACTGTACTCACTGTGCCCCTTTTTAAAACGGTGACCTGTAATCGTTTCCGACATTTCCAGGCAAAGCCTTTCCACATAGTCTTTATCACTGAAAGGGCAGGCCAGTAAAAACTCATCGCCGCCGATCCTGGCTGCCCAGCCGCTGCACTGCTCATTAAGCGCATTTATTTTGTCAACTACATAAAGAATGACCTCATCGCCGCATAAATGCCCAAACCTGTCATTGACACTTTTAAAATGGTCGATATCAATCAGCGCCAGCGTCAGCTTTAACTGTTCTTTCTGAACAGCAAACATTTCCTGCAGCAGATTATTGGCATGGCCTTTACTGTAAAGGCCCGTAAAACTGTCACGGGCCGCAAGTTCACTGTAACTGCTGATTAGTTCCCGCAGCTCACTGCTGTCTTCGCTGGTAGCATCATAAACGCTGAAAGAATTTGTCACATCGCGTCCCAGCTCCAGCACATATTCTTTACCATCTTGCTCCCAGGGCGTACTAAGGATCAAAATACTTTTATCTCCCAGATATTCCATTTTCATGATTTGCTTTTTCTGCTGGACAGCCCTTTCGGATGAACAATTCGGACAGGGCTTACTGCGATTCCACAGCTCATAACATTTGCGGCAGGGCTCACACATCTTACCGTCATTATAATCGTGGACTAAGTGTGTCCTCATATCCACGAAGCGGTAAACATCAAATAATTTATCTATAGTTAAATTCCCTGCAAGCTTCTGATCGATTGCATCTATCGGATATATATTTTCTTCCAGTTCTATACTATCCATACCCTTTAAAGCCATTCAATTCTCACTTTCATATTTTTATTAATTACTTATTGTTTTACAATTATAACAAATATAAATTGCCTTGGCAATCGATTACTCGCTGCATTTGTACATATGCTATAATAAACATATATCATTAATTAGAGGTCACATATTATGGATATAAAACAATTGATACACACACTGCAGCACACACACCAGCTGCAGCCGGAACAAATGCAGACCTTGCTCACAGCCGCTTTCAGCGACGCTGTCATCCGTGCAGAACTGGCTCAGGCTGCACAGCAAACTGCTCAGGCTGTTTCGGCAATAAAATCTATATTCGCGGGCTGATCGAATTCACCAATTACTGCAGAAATGACTGTTATTACTGCGGAATACGACGCAGCAACACAGAAGCTGTTCGTTACCGCCTGACCGAAGAACAAATCCTTTCCTGCTGTGAGCAGGGTTACGCCTTGGGCTTTAGGACCTTTGTTCTGCAGGGTGGCGAAGATCTTATCTACAGCGACACAGATCTGGCAGCTATCATCAGCGCCATAAAACAGGCTTATCCTGACTGTGCCGTTACACTTTCCATCGGCGAACGCAGACGTGAAGCCTATCAGCTTTGGAAAAAAGCAGGCGCAGACCGTTATCTGCTGCGCCACGAAACAGCAGATAGCGAACATTATGCACGACTGCACCCGGCAGAACTCAAACTGAGTAACCGCAAACGCTGCCTGCGCGATCTCAAAGAACTGGGTTATCAGGTCGGCACTGGCTTTATGGTAGGCTCGCCCTGGCAAACAATGGCTAATCTGCTCGAAGACCTGGCCTTTATCCGTGAACTGCAGCCGCAGATGATTGGTATCGGTCCCTTCATTCCCCACCATGCTACACCCTTTAAAAATTATCCCGCAGGAACGCTGGAACAGACCTTAACACTGCTGTCCGTCCTGCGCCTGATGTTTCCCAAGGTATTACTGCCTGCGACAACGGCTCTCGGCACCATCGTTCCCAACGGACGTGAGCTTGGTATTTTAGCAGGTGCCAATGTTGTAATGCCCAATCTTTCCCCGGCAGATGTCCGCCAAAATTATCTTCTTTATGATAATAAACTCTGTAGCGGAGCAGAAGCCGCCGAAGCCAAGAATGACCTCGCCGCACGGCTGCATTCTATCGGCTATGAAATAGCCGAAGGCCGCGGTGATTATAAGGAGTCCTGAAAATGCTAGCAAAAGATCAAGTCATAAATACCTACCGTGCGCTCAATAACTGGCGCAGCTTCCGTTTGAAGCTGTTTATTGAAGGTATCATAATCGGTATCCTTTCAGGGCTGATCATCAGCTTTTTCCGCTGGTCCCTGCATCTGGTAGAAACTAACCGTGAACATATTTACACCTTTCTTAAAAACACAGACTGGTATTGGACCGCTTTTTGGTTCATCGCTTTAGCTGTAATAGCCTTCACTTTAGACAGACTGACAAAATATGAACCTCTGGCTGCCGGCAGCGGTATCCCTCAGGTCAAAGGCGCTATTTTAGGCTTCATTAAAATGCGCTGGCTGCGAATCCTCTGGGTCAAACTGCTCGCAGGTATCATCGGCATCGGAGCCGGTCTTTCCCTGGGGCGGGAAGGTCCTTCGATCCAGCTCGGCGCCGTAACGGCACAGGGACTCAGCCGCCTGCTGAAACGTACCCGGCTCGAAGAACGTTACCTGCTTACAAGCGGCGCCAGTGCCGGCTTGGCGGCAGCCTTCAACGCTCCGTTAGCGGGCGTTATTTTTGCTTTAGAAGAACTGCACCGCAATTTTTCCGTCGTCGTCCTGCTGCCAGCCATGGCTGCCGCAATGACTGCAACGGTTATTTCACGTTTCTTCTTTGGCAACGACACTATTTTTGATTTTTTCGGTCTGCCTTTCCTGCCGCTGGAATATTACGGCTATGTGGCCCTTTTAAGCCTGGTCGTAGGTTTGGCAGGCGTAGTTTTTAACGCCGGACTTTTAAATATTCCCCGTTTCTACAAACTTTTCCCTACTCCGTTCAGCAAAATAGTCTTCGCATTATTCTGCGCCGGTATTTTAGGTTTTGTTTATCCGCAGGTGCTGGGCGGCGGCAACGAATTGATCAACAATATTGCCAAAACACCTTACACTCTGCAGGCTTTACTGTTGCTGCTGGCAGGTAAATTCATCTTTACAATGCTCAGCTACGGCAGCGGTGTCCCCGGCGGCTTCTTTCTGCCTATGCTTGTCATTGGAGCACTCACAGGCAGTGTCATCAGCAATATCATGATCGCTTTAGGGCTTCTTGACCCTTTTTTTTACTCCAATATCATCGTCATCTCTATGGCGGCTTTCTTTTTCCGCCTCGGTACGGGCTCCGATCACCTGGTATCATCCTTATTATGG
>ENA-OQAB01000657-OQAB01000657.1-human-gut-metagenome-genome-assembly--contig:-NODE-657-length-18066-cov-5.337143_pt1 | contig 18066 bp, 19 predicted proteins | sample MGYA00242490_ERZ504517 | MGnify/ENA primary metagenome ERZ504517 (study PRJEB26092, sample SAMD00036298) | human gut metagenome | host: Homo sapiens | study: EMG produced TPA metagenomics assembly of...
TATTGAAAAAACTGCTGGAACGGGAGAAGCCGGAAACCCCTTAGTTTACTAAGGGCGCAATTATACACCACCCAAAGGTTGGTGCATTGCGTTCTCCGAAGGCTCCTCGCCGGAGGGCTGTGATTTTTCGCAGTCATGGTCTGCTCCAAATCATACAGGGGACGCTACGCTTCCCCTGCGCTGGCTGTCGCCAGCTACCCTTTTGTGGACTTGCCATCTGGGGACACCTTGCGTTGCAAGCTGTTCCCAGCCGACAAGTTTCATAAAATATGCTATCTTTTCGATAGGCAATAAAGTATAATAAAGTCAGCAATAAATCGGAATTTTACGGTCAGTAAGGAATGCGTAAAGTTATATGATTGTATTATAAGCGATTTGTTAAATTTTTATAACCACTTGTATTTGCCTGCGATTTATGGTATAATATTTTGAAATTTAGAAAGAGGTGGGAAGATGATTAACTTTTCTTGCAAATAAAATCAAAATATGCGGTAGTGCTATACTTTGGCATTATTGTGTCTATTGCAAGAAAGTTATATGTCTATCTTACTCAATATAGTGCTGTTGCCACTTTTGCTTAGTGGTGTTATTTTATGCTATGACGAGCTGCAAGGATAAACTTTCTTGTGGCTCTTATTTTGTTTTGGAGGTGCTTTATGAATAGTGCAGAACAGATAGTTACACATGATTCACTCCGTATAGTGTCGGTTCCTTTTGGTGAAATCTATACGTAGTAAACATTCACCGAACCGACTTTGTATCGTATGACATGCAAAGGAGGATAATATTTATGTCAATGATTAAAATTGAAAACCTTACGTTTTCATATCCGACAAGTTATGATAATGTTTTTGAAAATGTCAGTTTCCAGGTTGATACCGATTGGAAGCTTGGTTTTGTGGGCAGAAACGGACGAGGTAAAACAACCTTTCTGAATCTTCTGCTTGGGAAATATGAGTATAGTGGAAAAATCCTATCATCCGTACAGTTTGATTATTTTCCTTATCCCGTTTCAGATAAGAATCGTATTACAGAGGATATATTGCAGGAGATTTGCCCACTTGCGGAAGAATGGGAACTTATGCGAGAACTTTCTTATCTTGATGTTGATGTCGATGTGCTTTGGCGACCTTTTGAAACACTTTCCAACGGAGAGCAGACAAAGGTTTTGATTGCCGCTCTTTTTCTTAATGAAGGGCATTTCCTACTGATTGATGAACCTACCAACCATTTGGATGCCAAAGCGAGAAAAAGTGTGGCGGCATATCTGAAAAAGAAAAAGGGATTCATCTTAGTTTCTCACGATCGTCGCTTTCTTGACGATTGTGTTGACTATATTCTATCGATTAACCGAGCGAATATCGAAGTGCAAAGAGGAAACTTTTCATCATGGATGTCAAATTTTGAGCGACAGCAAGAATTTGAACTGGCTCAGAACGAACGTTTGCAAAAGGACATCAGACGATTACAGCAGTCGGCAAAACGCGCTGCAGTATGGTCTGAACGTGTAGAAGCTTCCAAAATTGGGGCAGCAGATAAAGGTTATGTCGGTCATAAAGCCGCCAAAATGATGAAGCGTTCAAAATCTATAGAAGCGAGACAACAACAGACAATCGAACAAAAATCAGCATTGCTGAAAAATATGGAAACCGCAGAAGCCCTCAAGATACAACCGCTTAATTACCATACAGATTTGCTTGCATCATTATCGAATGTAGTAGTTTATTATGATGGCATTTCAGTTTGTGAACCCGTTTCGTTTGAAATAAGACAGGGAGAACGCATTGTGCTTGATGGAAAGAACGGCAGTGGCAAAAGTAGCCTGTTAAAGTTGGTAGTCGGGCAGTCCATAGATTATACGGGTACAGTAACACTTGGCTCTGGGCTTGTAATTTCTTATGTGCCACAGGATACATCGTATTTATGTGGAACCCTTTCCGAGTTTGCAGAAGAAAACAACCTTGATGAAAGTTTGTTCAAGGCAATTCTTAGGAAAATGGACTTTGAGCGTGTACAGTTTGAAAAGGATATTAAAGACTTTTCTGGCGGGCAAAAGAAGAAAGTCCTAATTGCGAAAAGCCTTTGTGAAAAGGCACACTTGTATGTATGGGATGAACCGCTCAACTTTATTGATGTGTACTCACGTATGCAGATTGAACAACTCATAACGGAGTTTGCCCCGACCATGCTCCTGGTAGAACATGACAGTGTTTTTCGAGATACTGTGGCAAGTAAAATTGTGAATATCTAAATTGGTTCTTCCGCAATTTTACGTTTTTCGCTTTAATAAAAATGGAGAATGCTGATTTACACTGGCATTCCAGTATTGAAAAATTACAAAATACGGATAATTGCGTAAGAACCTCTAAATTAAAATAATTGTATGGGTTAATTCCAGCTTTACAGAGACTCAAATTCCAGTTTGTAGAATTAAGAAAATCGTAATTTGTGGAGGTAAAATATAGATGAATCAAGGTAGAATTATTGTAATCACAGGTGCGCCGGGGACAGGAAAAACTACAACGGCATCTGCTGTTGCAAAAGAATCAGATTTGGAAAAGTCTGTGCATATGCACACAGATGACTTTTATCATTATTTGAGTAAAGGGGCAATACCACCGCATTTGCCAGAATCAAATGAGCAAAATTTGATTGTCATTGAAGCGTTTTTAGAAGCTGCGAAGCGATATGCTCGTGGTGGATATGATGTAATTGTTGACGGTATTATCGGACCGTGGTTTTTAAAGCCGTGGCAAAGTCTTGTTCGGGAACATTATGAGGTGCATTATATTATTTTAAGGGCAAGTAAGGAAGAAACCTTGAAGCGAGCTGTTGAACGCTCAAAGTTAGACCGAAAGACAAATATCGAATTGGTAGAAACCATGTGGGAGCAATTTTGCAATCTGGGAATATATGAATCGAATGTTATAGATACGACCACTTATTCCATTCAAGAAACTGTTTCCGCAGTACAAGAAAAAATCGCAAGTAGGGCAGCGTTGTTGTCTTAGATTGTTTTGGTGCAATTCCAGTTTGTTAGCTTTACATCGGGTCAACTTGTCCCGAACTTTTACAACTAAATACCCGCCGCCCACACAGCGGCACACCGAGCAGGAAATCTGAAAAAGGTCTCCTGCTTTTTTTCTGCCCAAAATGAGGTGGTAAAACGCCACCCCATCCACCAATTACCGAAAGGAGGGACACGAAATGCCCTGTCCACACAACGAAATCACGATTGTTCAGCGCAGCCAGCGGCAGTCTGCGGTTGCCGCCGCTGCTTACCAAAGCGGCGAAAAGCTGTTCTGTGAATACGACCAGCAAGTAAAGCACTACCCGGAAAAGCGTGGTATCGTCCACAATGAAATCCTGCTCCCGGCAAATGCTCCACAGGAATATGCAGACCGCAATACTTTATGGAACGCCGCCGAAGCGGTGGAGAAGCAATGGAACTCCCAGCTTGCAAGGCGGTGGGTGCTTACCATTCCCAGAGAGATACCGCCCGACCAGTACGCTGTCCTTGTCCGGGAGTTTTGTGAACAGCAGTTTGTTTCCAAAGGCATGATTGCTGATTTTGCCATCCATGACCCCCATCCGCCGGGACACAATCCCCACGCCCATGTCCTGCTGACCATGCGGGCAATGGACGAACATGGGAAATGGCTTCCCAAGAGCCGCAAGGTTTATGACCTTGACGAGAATGGGGAACGGATAAAGCTGCCGTCCGGCAGGTGGAAAAGCCACAAGGAGGATACGGTGGACTGGAACGACCAGAAGTATTGTGAAATCTGGCGGCATGAATGGGAGGTCATCCAGAACCGCTATCTGGAAGCCAATGACCGCCCGGAGCGTGTGGACTTGCGTTCCTATGCCAGACAGGGGCTTGATATTGTCCCCACTGTCCATGAGGGGGCTGCTGTCCGGCAGATGGAAAAGCGTGGTATCCAGACGAATATCGGCAACCTGAACCGGGAAATCAGAGCCGCCAACCGCCTGATGAAGTCCATCCGGCAGCTTATCCAAAACCTCAAAGGCTGGATTACCGAGCTGGGAGAAAAACGGAAGGAGCTGCTTGCACAAAAGGCGGCGGAGGAAGCGACACTTCTTCCCAATCTGCTGATGAAGTATATGGAGATACGAAAGGAAGAACGGAAGGACTGGACGAGGGCTGGACAGAACCGGGGGACTTCACAGGACTTAAAGGCAGTCAGCGAAGCCCTGTCCTATCTCCGGCAAAAGGGGCTTTCCACTGTGGAGGACTTAGAAGCGTTTCTGGAATCTTCCGGGAAATCAGCCGCAGATTACCGCAATCAGATGAAGCCAAAGGAAGCCCGCAGCAAAGTGATTGACGGGATTCTTGCCAGCCGGACAGACTGCAAGGAATGTAAGCCTGTCTATGAGAAGTACCAGAAGATATTTTTTAAGAAAACAAAGGAGAAATTCAAACAGGAACACCCGGAGGTTGCCCGGTATGCGAAAGCCGCCGCCTACCTTGCCAAGCACCCGGACGATAAGGACAGCACCCAAAAGAAGCTGCAAGAGGAGCAGGAAACGCTTCTGGAAGAAATTGCAGCCCTGAAAACACCTCTGATCGAGGTACAGGCTGATTTGAAGAAGCTGCGGGACATCCGCTACTGGGTACGGAAAGCCACACCCGGCACAGAGGAAAGCAAAGAGCCGCCCAAGAAGCAGCCCATCAAGGAAGTCTTGCAGGATAAGGCAGACGAGAAAAAAGCACAAAGAACCGCCCCGGCACAGGCGAAACACAGACAACAGGATATGGAACTTTAACAGGCACTTGCCATTTTCAATCAGAGAATGTCAGGTGTTTTTTTCTTTTTTCAAGGAGGGATAGATTTGAATGTATTTGAAGCTGTGAAGCAGTCCGTCACAACCAGACAGGCTGCGGAGCATTATGGAATCCATGTAGGGCGGAACGGGATGGCTTGCTGCCCGTTCCATCATGATAAAACCCCAAGCATGAAGCTGGATCGGCGTTACCACTGCTTCGGCTGCGGTGCGGATGGGGATGTGATTGATTTTGCCGCCGCCCTGTATGGGCTGGGAAAGAAAGAAGCCGCCGTACAGCTGGCACAGGACTTCGGGCTTTCCTATGAGGACTGGAAACCGCCGGGAAAGGCAAAAAAGCCCAAGCCCCGGCAGAAATCCCCGGAGGAACAGTTTCAGGAAGCAAAGAGCCGCTGCTTCCGTATCCTTGCCGATTATCTCCACTTGCTTATGGCATGGAGAACGGACTACGCCCCGCACTCCCCGGAGGAAGCCTTTCATCCCCGGTTTGTGGAAGCCTTACAGAAGCAAGCCCATGTGGAATATCTGCTGGATGTGCTGCTGTTCGGGGAGACAGAGGAAAAAGCGGCTTTGATTACGGACTACGGAAAGGATGTGATACAGCTTGAACAGCGAATGGCAGAGCTTGCAGCCGCAGACGCAGCAAGAACTAAAGAACACCATGAACGCCATGCAGCCGCCCCAGAGCGTTGAGGAAATCAAGGCGGGGCTGGAAACTACCGAGAAAGGCGGTGTCCGTCAGAGCATACGGAACTGCCTGACCGTATTCCAGCGTGACCCGCTGCTTTCCGGGGCTATCGCATACAACATCCTGACCGACCGCAAGGACATCATAAAGCCCATCGGCTTCCACAGGGACAGCACCGCCTTAAACGATACGGACATGAAATATCTGCTTCTCTATCTGGAAGAAACCTACGGGCTTACCAATGAGAAAAAGATTGATAACGCCATCGGGATTGTGGCGAATGAAAACAAGTACCACCCCATCCGGGATTATTTAAGTTCCCTTGTGTGGGACGGGACAGAGCGAATCCGCTTCTGCCTACGGCACTTTCTGGGAGCTGACGCAGATGATTACACCTATGAAGCGTTGAAGCTGTTCCTGATGGGCGCTATCTCACGAGCCTTTCAGCCGGGGTCCAAGTTTGAAATCATGCTCTGTCTGGTCGGAGGTCAGGGGGCTGGCAAGTCCACCTTCTTCCGTCTGCTGGCAGTCCGGGACGAGTGGTTCTCCGATGATTTGCGGAAGCTGGACGATGACAATGTGTACCGTAAGCTGCAAGGTCACTGGATTATCGAAATGTCGGAAATGATGGCAACCGCCAACGCCAAGAGCATTGAGGAAATCAAGTCGTTTTTAAGCCGGCAGAAAGAGGTTTACAAGATACCCTATGAAACCCACCCGGCAGACCGCCCCCGTCAGTGCGTGTTTGGCGGCACTTCCAATGCCCTTGACTTCCTGCCCCTTGACCGTTCCGGCAACCGCCGCTTTATCCCGGTCATGGTGTACCCGGAGCAAGCCGAGGTTCACATTTTGGAGGACGAAGCCGCTTCCAGAGCCTATATCGAGCAGATGTGGGCAGAAGCTATGGAGATTTACCGAAGCGGCAGGTTCAAGCTGGCTTTCAGCCCCACCATGCAGCGGTATCTCAAAGAACACCAGCGGGATTTTATGCCGGAGGACACCAAAGCCGGAATGATACAGGCGTATCTTGATAAGTACACCGGGAGCATGGTCTGTTCCAAGCAGCTTTACAAGGAAGCCTTGAACCACACCTTTGACGAGCCGAAGCAATGGGAAATCCGGGAAATCAACGAGATTATGAACCAGTGCATTACCGGCTGGCGGTACTTCCCGAACCCAAGAATGTTTTCCGAATATGGCAGACAAAAGGGCTGGGAGCGTGAAAACCCGGCAACGGACTCCGGCAACCCGTCTGAAAAAACGATGGACGGTTTTGTGGAGGTCACAGAACAGATGGAGCTTCCATTCTGAAAATGACAGCCCGTTGCACCCCCTGTTGCTATCCCGTTGCCGAGCCGGTTGCCGGGGAAAACCCCTTATTTCCGGGCTTTTCTCCCTTATAACAACCAAAACAACAGAAAAATAAAAGAAAAGTATAAATAGTAACCATCGCCAGATTGAGATTGTTTGCAAGGTCTTTTGAAGCCCGTTGCCGGACTTCGTTGCCGACACCCTCTGTCTGGCTATTTTCATGTATGGAGGATAACTGCCTATGGCAAAAAACAAAACAGAGATTCATGTGACCACTGTATTTGACGGGGAACTGGACGCAACCGATGTGTTCGTCAGCCTGATTTCCCAGAAATACGGTAAAATAAATACAAAAGAATATCTTGCTAAAAGGAAAGATATGAGCTATAATGAAGATGAGGTTCAAAAGAGCCAGATACCGTCTGGATTGTGTGGGTAAATGGCTATGATGAACGAAATGGAATACAGAACAATCGGTTCGGCACTTGCCGGGGGCTATCGTGCGGCGGTCTATTGCAGGCTGTCAAAGGACGATGACCTGCAAGGCGAAAGTGCCAGTATCGCCAACCAGCGGGATATGCTGGAAAAATACTGCGAAAAGCAGGGATGGGAGGTTGTGGCAGTCTATCAGGACGATGGCTTCACAGGTCTTAATATGGAGCGTCCTGATTTACAGAGAATGTTGAGAGCCATTGAGCGCAGGCAAATCAACCTTGTCATCACGAAAGACCTCAGCCGACTGGGGCGTAACTATCTGCAAACAGGGCATTTGATTGAGGACTTTTTCCCAAGAAACGGTGTCCGCTATATCGCCATGAATGACGGTATCGACACCCTGCGGGATAACAACGACATCGCCCCGTTCAAGAATATCCTGAACGAGATGTACAGCAAGGATATTTCCAAGAAAGTCCATTCCTCTTATCTTCTGAAAGCGCAGAAAGGACAGTTTACCGGGTGTCTTGCCCCGTTTGGGTATCGGAAAGACCCGGAGGACAAAAACCATCTGCTCATTGACGAGGAAACCGCCCCGATTGTGCGGCTGATTTTCGGATATGCCCTAAACGGTCATGGTCCGAACTATATCCGCAGACGGCTGGAGGAAGAAAAAATCCCCTGCCCCACATGGTGGAACCGGGAACGGGGGCTTCGCAATACCCGCACCAAATGGGAAAAGAAAGACCCGGAAAACGGGCGGTATATGTGGGACTTCTCCGTTATCAAAGACCTTTTGATGAATCCCGTCTACACCGGGGCGATTGCTTCCCAGAAAAAGGACTACCGTTTCAAAATCGGCACGATTGGGGAAAAGAAGCCGGAGGACTGGATTGTGGTGGAGGGACAGCATGAACCGCTGATTGACCGCATGAGCTTTGACATTGTGCAGAACAAGCTGAAATCCCGCCAGCGTCCGGGGCAGACCAATGAAATCAGCCTGTTTGCCGGACTGATAAAATGCGGCGAGTGTGGGAAGTCGCTGACGGTACGCTACACAAACGCAAAACATCCCCAGCAGATTTACTCCTGCAAGACCTACAATGCCTTTGGAAAGAACCACTGCACCCAGCACCGGATTGATTATGACACCCTTTACAGCCATGTGCTGCGGAAAATCCGGGAATGTGCCAGAGCTGCCCTGATGGACGGGGAAGCGGTTGCCGACCGCCTGACCAATACCTGTGAAGCCGAGCAGCGGGAACAGCGGGAAGCAATGGAACGCTCCCTTACAAGGGACGAGGAACGGATTGAGGTTCTGGACAAAATGGTCATGCGGCTTTATGAGGATATGATTGCAGGGCGTATCAGTGAGCAGAATTTCAACACCATGCTGGAAAAGACACAGACCGAGCAGACGGAGCTTAAAACAAAAGTGTCCGAGGGCAGAAAGCGGCTGTCCGATGAAGTCCAGCTTGCCAATGACGCAAAACAATGGGTGGAAGCCATTCAGGAATATGCCAACATCACAGAGCTGGACGCAGCCACCCTTAACCGCTTAATCAAAGAAATCGTCGTGCATGAGCGCATTGACGAAGATAAAACAAGACACATTTCTATCGAAATTCATTTTAATCTCAAACCCATCCCGGAGGTGGAACAGGTCACTGCCTGACCTGTCCCGCCGGGACGGTTCTCTTAAAAACACCATATAGATTTTTTGTACGCCGCCGCCCGCCATCGAGCAGAGTTTTACACCTAATTGGGGATAAAACAGCTCATGGCTGGCGGCGGTGTTGCCCTGATTGGCATCACCCTGATCCCCCTGCTGAGCGGTCTGTTCGGCTAATCTTTTCCGGGCGGCGTCTGCCGCCCCGTACATATTTACTTGCAAGTGTTTCCAGCCCCTCCGTGGCAAACGGATTCTTATCACAAGAGGAAACGCATTGCAAATCGAATATTCACCTTTATACTGAAAGGACGGTGCTATTATGCAGATTCTGACTCACCTTATTTTTCTGCTCAACCTGCTCAAGACCCTTATCAACCATTTTTCTTGATAGGTGGTGGCGCTGAGTGGAAACAGTTCTCAAAGCGATCTCAGATTGGATCAAGTCGCTGCTGACAGCGGCGATCATGTCCAATCTTTCCGGCTTGTTTGATGATGTGAACACCCAAGTGGGCAACATCGCACAACAGGTCGGCACCAAACCATCCAGTTTTGAACCGAGAGTTTTTGCCATGATTGAAGCCCTCTCTCGAAATGTGGTGCTGCCCATTGCAGGCGTGATTTTGACCTTCATTGCCTGTTATGAATTGATTGAGATGATCACCCAGCATAACAACATGGCACAATTTGAACCTGCGCTGCTGATGAAATGGATCTTCAAAACTGCCATTTCGGTCTGGATGATCTCCAACACTTTCGACATCATCATGGCGGTGTTCGATGTGACGCAGCAGGTGGTGGCAAATTCCAGCGGCATCATCAGCGGCAACACACGGGTGAACGACATCGGGCTTTCCATGTTGCAATCCAGCATGATGCAGATGGACGTAGGACCCCTGTTCGGACTGTTCTTGCAGTCCTTCTTCATCGGTATCACCATGCGCATCCTGTCCATCGTGATTTTCGTCATCGTCTACGGAAGAATGATTGAAATCTACATGATGGTCAGTCTGGCTCCAGTGCCCATGGCAACATGGGGCAACCACGAGCAATCCCATGTTGGACAGAACTATCTCCGTTCTCTGTTTGCGCTGGGATTTCAGGGCTTCCTGATCCTGATCTGCGTGGCGATCTATGCCGTTCTGCTTCAGAATGTTGCCATATCCGGGGATGCCATCAACTCGATCTGGAGCATCGTGGGGTACACGGTGCTGCTATGCTTTACGCTGTTCAAGACTGGTTCCGTCGCCCGAAGCATTCTGGGCGCACACTAAGGAGGTGGAATTTTGGCAGCTTATATTTCCGTGCCGCGCGATTTCAGCAAGGTGAAGTCCAAAGTAGCCTTCAACCTGACCGCCCGGCAGCTTATCTGTTTTGGTGCAGCGGCAGTCGTAGGGGTGCCGCTGTTTTTTGTTCTGCGGGACACCGCTGGCAATTCCGGTGCTACCCTCGGCATGATGGCGGTCATGCTGCCCATGTTCTTTCTGGCCATGTATCAGAAGAACGGTCAGCCGGCTGAAAAGATCCTGCGGTACTACTTTCAGGCGCGCTTTGTTCGCCCGAAGGTGCGTCCGTACCAGACCCGCAATTACTATGCACTGCTTGTGAAGGGAGATGACGCCCATGATTCCGTTTCTGAAAAAGAATAAGGACGGCAGGAAGCCGCCCAAGTCCACGGTGCCCCGCACGGCACAGGAGAGCATTCCGTTCCAGCGGATGTTTGAGGACGGTACCTGCCGTGTCCGTCCCGGCTACTACACCCGCACCATCCAGTATCAGGATATCAACTATCAGTTGGCGCAGCAGGAGGACAAGACCGCCATCTTTGAGGAATGGTGCTCTTTTCTCAACTTTTTCGACAGCTCTATCCACTTTGAACTGTCTTTCGTGAATACCGCCACCGATTCGGCAGACTTCGAGAAGTCCATCCGCATCCCGTACCAGCAGGATGGCTTTGATGATGTGCGAGCCGAGTACAGCCAGATGTTGCGGCAGCAGCTTTCCAAGGGCAACAACGGTCTGACCAAAACGAAGTTTCTGACCTACGGCATCGAGGGCGACAGCATGGCGCAGGTCAAACCTCGGCTGGAGCACATCCAGAACGACCTGATGAACAATTTCCACCGGCTTGGCGTTCTGGCAAAGCCGCTGGACGGTACGGAACGTCTGCGGCTGATGCACGGGATGTTGAACATGGATGGAGCCAACAAGTTCCACTTCAACTGGAAAGGCCTTGTGCCCAGTGGTCTGTCCGTAAAGGATGCCATTGCCCCCACTGCGCTGGCGTTTAAGAACAGCCGCACCTTTCAGATGGGCGGCATCTTCGGAGCGGTCAGCTTTCTGAATATCACGGCTTCTGACTTGAGCGACCAGTTGCTGAAGGATTTTCTGGACATGGATTCCAGCCAAATCGTTACCATGCACATCCAGTCCGTTGACCAGAACAGGCCATCAAACCATCAAGCACACCATTACCGAACTCGACCGCAGCAAAATCGAAGAGCAGAAGAAAGCCGTCCGCGCCGGATATGATATGGACGTGTTGCCGTCAGACTTGGCGACTTATGGGCGGGATGCAAAAGCCCTGCTGAAAGAATTGCAGTCGCAAAACGAGCGTATGTTCCTTGTTACTTTTCTGGTGCTGAACACCGGGAAAACCGAGCAGGAACTGGAAACCAACGTGTTTCAGGCAGTCAGCATTGCCCAGAAGCACAACTGCGAATTATGCCGCCTCGATTTTCAGCAGGAGCAGGGGCTTATGTCCTCGCTGCCGCTGGCAGACTGCCAAATCGAGATCCAGCGCGGTCTGACCACCAGCAGCACGGCAATCTTTGTGCCGTTTACCACACAGGAGTTGTTCGACAATGGCAAGGAAAGCCTGTATTATGGCTTGAACGCCCTGTCCAACAACCTGATTATGGTTGACCGCAAAAAGCTGAAGAACCCCAACGGTCTGATTTTGGGCACTCCCGGTTCCGGTAAATCCTTCAGCGCAAAGCGTGAGATCTGCAACGCATTCCTCGTGACAGACGATGATATTATCATCTGCGACCCGGAGGCAGAATATGCTCCGCTGGTGGAGCGTCTGCATGGGCAGGTCATCCACATCAGCCCTGCCAGCACCCAATATATCAACCCGATGGACATCAACAGCAACTACTCGGAAGAGGATAACCCTCTGGCTTTGAAAGCCGACTTTGTGCTGTCCCTGTGCGAACTGGTGGTGGGCGGCAAAGAGGGCTTGCAGCCGGTGGAAAAGACGGTCATTGACCGCTGCGTCCATGTGATCTATCGCAAGTATTTCGAGAATCCCACCCCGGAAAATATGCCGCTGTTGGAAGATCTGTACAACGCCCTGCTGACGCAAGACGAACCGGAAGCCCGCCATGTGGCGGCTGCGCTGGAAATCTACGTCAAGGGCAGTTTGAACATTTTTAACCACCACACCAACGTGGATATCAATAACCGCATTGTCTGCTTTGACATCAAGCAGCTTGGCAAGCAGTTGAAGAAACTCGGTATGCTTATCGTACAGGATGCCGTGTGGGGGCGCGTGACCGCCAACCGCAGTGCTGGAAAATCCACCCGGTACTATGCAGACGAGTTCCATTTGCTCTTGAAGGAAGAGCAGACTGCTGCTTATTCCGTGGAGATTTGGAAGCGTTTCCGTAAGTGGGGCGGCATTCCGACAGCCCTAACGCAGAACGTCAAAGACCTGTTGGCAAGCCCCGAAGTATCAAATATTTTTGAGAACTCGGACTTCGTTTATATGCTCAATCAAGCGAACGGAGACCGGCAGATTTTGGCGAAGCAGCTGAACATTTCGCCCCATCAGCTTTCCTACGTCACTCACTCCGGTGAGGGTGAAGGGCTGCTGTTCTTCGGCAACGTGATCCTGCCCTTTGTTGACCACTTCCCGAAAGACCTTGAACTCTACCGCATCCTTACGACCCGCCTTTCCGAAGTTGCGGAGGCGCAAAAGCATGAGTGAGAAACAGCCGAAGCTGAAATTCGAGGAGGAAAAGGAGCGCACGGCTACGCGCTCCCCTCCGAAAAAGTCTAAAGTGGAGCAGTCGGTGCCCAAAAAGCAGAAACTGAAACAGGATGCAGACAAAGCTGCGGAGAAATCCCAGCATTTGCGTTTTGGCAAAGCCGAGATAACCCCGGATGAAGCATCCCGCATGACAAAGCAGCAGAAACGTGCTATGTATGCCGCTGCCGCCGCCCGGTCTGCGGCACATCGAGAGATTGATCAGTACGAGGACGACAATGTGGGCACGCAGGCTTTAAGCGAGGGCGAAAAAGCTGCCGAGACTACCCACGATATTTCCAAGAGCCGTTACGCCAGAAAGCTGAAAAAGAAAGCCAAGATGCAGGGCAAGAAAAGGGCCCGAACCGCAAAATCTTCCGTGCAGAAGCCGCCTGCGGCACAAGATGCAGGCGCATCCGGCACCGGCGAGGGCAGTTCCAACTGGCTTTCACGCTGGAAACAGCGGCAAGAAATCCGTAAAAGTCACTATGCCACCGCCCATTCGGGTACAGCGGCACAGACCGCAGGCGGCAAAGCGGTATCCAATGGCACCACTGCTGCGAAGTCTGGCATGGAACAGGTCATCGACAAAGGAAAATCGGTGGTCAGTACCGCAGTCAACGGCATTGCCAATTTTGCAAAAAGTAACGCGCACGTTCTTTTGATCGTGGGCGTTTTTCTTTTGCTCTTGCTGCTGGTCATGTCGGCATTTTCGTCCTGTTCCATTCTGTTTTCAGGCACCACGCAGGTATCCGGTCAGACCATTTACACCGCAGAGGACCGGGACATCCGGGGAGCCGAAACCGACTACAAGAAGCTGGAAAAGGAGCTGGACAAAAAGATCAAGCGCACCCCCACCGACCACCCCGGCTACAACGAGTACCAGTATCACCTTGACCCCATCGAGCATGACCCATGGCAGTTGACCTCTTTTCTCACGACTCTCTATGACGATTACACCCGGTCAGAGGTGCAGGGCAAGTTGAAGGAGACCTTCAAAAAGCAGTACAAGCTGACCACATGGGTGGAGGTGCAGATACGGTATAAGACCGTCTGGGTCATCAGTCCGGCAGGAATCCCAGTCCCTACGCAGGTGCCCTATGAGTACCGCATCTTCCACACCAAATTGGTGAATAAAGGGCTGGAAGTGGTTATCCGGGAGGAACTGGACAACGACCAGTGGAAACGCTATGAGATCTTTCAGGATACGCTGGGTGGTCGGCCTTATCTGTTCAACGGCGGTCTGCCGCCCGGTGGCTCCGATGGCTCTGGCGCGCCGGGCATTGATTATCAGGTTCCAGCGGAAGCCTTGACGGATGAGGAATTTGCCGCCATCTACAAGGAAGCTCAAAAGTATGTGGGTACGCCCTATGTGTGGGGCGGCTCTACCCCGGAAACTGGCTTTGACTGTTCAGGCTACGTTTGTTGGGTCTACAACCAGAACGGCTACGATGTGAGACGCACCACCGCCAACGGCCTGTGGAACAAGAGCCAGCACATCAGCGAAGCCGAAGCAAAGCCCGGTGACCTTGTTTTCTTCGAGGGAACGTATGATACTCCGGGAAAAAGTCATGTGGGCATCTACCTTGGAAACGGGATGATGGTGTCCGCCGGCGACCCCATCAAGTACGCAAACATTCACTCGTCCTACTGGCAGAAATATCTGTCCGGTTTCGGGCGGCTCTCAAAATGATTGGAGGAAAACATGAGCGAAAAACTCGATAAGCTGCGCGCTTCTCTGGAAAAGGAAAAGGGAGCGTCGCATTAAGATCAACACTCGCATTGAAAGCCTTGAACGACGGATTCAGGAAGCAGAAGCTGCCGAGGTGAATGAGATGGTGCGCACCGCCAAGGTTACGCCGGAACAGCTTGCCGCCCTGCTGCGCCAGTCTGCAACTTCCACTCCGACCCCGGCTGCGTTGTCCGCAGTCGGTGCTACGTTCAACAAGGAGGAATCTGATAATGAAGATGATGAATAAGTTCTGTGCCCTGATGTTGTCGGTGGCACTGTGCGCTGGCATGGCGGCTCCTGCTTTTGCCTATGGCGGTGAGCCTACGGAGGAAGTGGAACAGCCTGTCCTGACTTCTACCACCGATGAAGAAGATGTAGTCACCGTGACCGATGAGGAAACCGGTGCTCTGACCCCGGAGGGCAACCTGACACTGGTGGACGATTACCACACCAATTATTCCGATGGCAGTGGTCAGCAGTTCATTACGCTGGTGTCGAAGTCCGGCAACACATTCTATCTGGTCATTGACAGGAATAGTAAAGGGGCGCAGACCGTCCATTTTATGAACCTTGTGGATGAAGCCGACCTGTTGGCTCTGATGGAGGAAGAAGATGCGGACGCTTATACCGCCGAAAAGGAAGCGGCGGCGCAGGCTGAACAGGACAGGCTGAAAGCCGAGGAAGAAGCCAAGAAAGCCGCAGAAGAAGCGGCGGCATCCGGCACGGAACAGCTCAAGGAAAACAAGGTCACAAAGATCGCATCCGGCTTTCTGGGTGTGGTCGTGCTGATTGCACTGGCGGCAGGCGGCGGTTATCTCTATATCAAGATGAAGGGCGTAAAGCCTGCGTCCAAGAAAAATCAGCCGGACCCGGATGCGGATTATCACGATGAGGATGAAGATACGCTCCAGCTGCCGGAGGATGATGGTGACGAGGACGAAGAAGTGGATGTCAACGAGGATTATGAAGCGGAATCGGACGATGAACCTGTCTGATTAACGCAGCGTTGACCGGTGGGGCGGCTGAAAAGCCGTCCCCTTTACATAGCCAAATGGTTGGTGGGTGAACTGTTTTGAGCTATGAAGCTATGGACTCTGTAGGCGATATCTGATAAAATAGAAAGTAAGAACAGCTCAACAACTCGGAATTTTACCATCCAGCATCTCTCAAAAATAATAGGCATATTTTCATATAGTGTTGATTAAATGTCTATAAGTGCTCATATTCTGCGCATTTTGATCTGCATTTATTCATATCTATAAATCATCAAATACGTATTTATATTGGTATCTGGATTTTCGCCCTTCACACCCGTTCTCGTACGATCATGAGTGCATACCCCAGCAGGTTCGTTCCGTGCCACTTTTTCACGTCGAGTCGATCTGGGTCCTTCATCGATAAGCCGATGCCCCAGATGTGGTCCTTGACGGCGCACTCTGCGAGGATGGCGTCGCCGGTGGATTTGAGCTGAGCCTTCAGGTCTTCGTTCTGCTCAAACTTTGCGAGGAGGCCTTCGTAGACGAGGATCTGGCGCATGCCGTTCCATCTGCTTTCATCATAGTTTGAAACCTGGCGGCCCAGTTCCTTGATGCGGCCGACGTCATCGGTTTTCAGGATTTCTGCGGCGACCTTCTCGTCCCGAACGCAGCGCGCCTTCTGGTACATCATGTACTGCTCCATGGATGAAAACCGGATGCCGTCCTTTTCGAAATCCGACCGATACCAGTTACTCAAATATCCGTATTCCTCATCCGGGTTGTGAAAGCCGATGATCTGCTTTGTATTCATAATCCGTTCCTCCTGTCTATATGCTGCAGATGGTTTTCTGCACTATGATCATAGCACTGTTCTACGACAAAATTTTTCACATCATACGCCTGATTTCGGCTGTCTTTATATAAATCCGTACTTTTTTCCCAGGTTCTCGGCTACCTGGGCGCCGGTTTTGCACTTTCCATCTGCGATATCCTGTCTCGCCTCCGAAAGCTGACTCAGCATCTCCTATTTACGGATGTTCTGGTAGTACCGGACCGGTTTCCCGTGCTCTTCGGCGTACTGGATTTCCGAGCGGGTGCTGTCACCGATGTAGCCGCCGACGTTGATGACGTAGATTTCGTCAGCCATGTCGATTTTCCGTTTGTGCATGTCGTCGAGCATTTCCTTCGTTTTCGAGAGGGTTCCTTCGTCCATGCCGTCCCAGACTTCCTGATCGCCGGCGTGGCCGAAGAGCCCGACGCTGATGACGATATAACCCGCAAGCGTCAGCCGCTTCTGGGCATCCATGAACTGCTCTTTGAAGCGGGTGCTGCCACAGAGCGTGACTACTTTATATTTTCCTACCATCTATCTTTCTCCATACTTCGCTCAGCAGTTCTTCCACTGCCTGTTCAACACGTTCATCTGTATCGTCTTTTAATGTCAGAGCCAGCGAGAGCGCGTCAACGCTATGTCCAGTAGCTAAAATCCGAGGATCGTATCTCCACATTTCTACCGCCACCTGAGTCTTCGAATCCTGAAGTCTGTTTGTCATAACGTTTTTCCCATTGAGATATTTTATCTGTCGCATAGCACTCGACGGCTGGTGCGCTCAGCATCGAATATTCTGCCAGTGCCGAATATCCGCTTACCAGCATATCCGCCCCAATATACTCCTTCGGAACATAGACCGTTCGCTTTACCGGATTCAACAGAGTCTCTTCCGCTTTCTGAAACAGCACTTCCGGCGGATCTTCGGACAGCAGAATTTTCTGCACACCAGCTTTCTTTATCTGCAACAGCCCCATCTCCTCCAGCTGTCTCGATGCTCTCGATATAGACGTAGCTGTCAGCTTTAAATCCTTCGCTGCCTGGCTCGACGGCAGTTCTTTCGTGCCGCCGTAAATAAAATGCAATAAAAGCAGCTGCGCCGACGGAAGCAGATCTTCTCTTGGCTGCTTCTCCGCATCGCACCGCTCCTGCAAATACACGCTCATAAACGGCAGATAGATTTGTTTTCCATCTACGATAAACGGGATCTTTTCACGAAGCAGATATTCCTTTTGACGATAACTGAGTTCGTTTAGCACCAGCACGACAGGCAGGTTCTCTTTTTTCTGTATACGGGCAATATGCTTTTTCAGCACTTCGATCTGCGCCAACTCTGTCTTTGGATAAAGAAAAATCACTTTCTGTCCATCCATGGATACCTTCTGTAAACGATACCTTACAGCTATATAATTGGGCAGATGGTCAAACTCTGCGCGCTGAACTGTCGCTTTAATTCCCAGAACTTTATAGAGATATTCCATATGTTCTCCTTCTATTTAACTCTATTTTGTATTATAACTTGTTTAAGTTATGTTCGATATTAAGTTAAGATAATTCAAAAAATCATCAGGAAGCGGAAATATCATAAG
>ENA-OQAB01000661-OQAB01000661.1-human-gut-metagenome-genome-assembly--contig:-NODE-661-length-18023-cov-7.590244_pt1 | contig 18023 bp, 20 predicted proteins | sample MGYA00242490_ERZ504517 | MGnify/ENA primary metagenome ERZ504517 (study PRJEB26092, sample SAMD00036298) | human gut metagenome | host: Homo sapiens | study: EMG produced TPA metagenomics assembly of...
CGGCTGCGGTTCTGGCATTTAGGGCAGAAGTCACGCCGTAGCCGTCTGCGGTCAGGTTATAGTCTAACATCTTATTCAAAAAACTGTCGTCCTCGACAATTAAAATCTGCTTCATATCCTCACTTCCCTTTCTTTTTTAGTTTTTTATAAATAATTCCTGGAAAAACAATACTGAACAATAATAAAAGTACCATCAACGCAATCATTTCTTTTACCGGATAGTGGAAAGCGAAATAGGAAATCTGCATTTTCATATACCACTGCATGATACCAATCCCTAAATTTCCAAAACTCATAAGCAATCCACATAACAGTAACCAATAGAAAAGGCCCTCTGTTACAAACATTCGATATTCTTGTTTTTTTGTCATCCCTACACGTTCCAGGATTTTACACTCCCATTGCCGAAGCATAATATCCGATATTCTTGTATTTGCGAAATTCATAATTCCTATAAATATTAAAATTCCACTAATACTCATAAGCAGCCATCTACTTGTCTGAATATAGTTCTGCTCCTTTAGCAGACGTTCTGATTTAGAATCTAAATAAAACAAGTTCAATTTATCAGCGTGTCTATATTTTGATTGAAATTCCATATTATAATTGCGAATCATCTGATTCAGTCTTTCTCGGATAACTGACTCCTGATTTTTGTCAACATTAAATTGTATTTCAAAAATTTGTGGTGTTAATTTTTCTACCAGCCAATCATATGTAGTCTCTGTTACCAATAGGATATTTATATTTTTACCATCCCAGCACAATTTCATCTCTGGAAAATCATCCTCTGTTATATCCAGATAACCACAATTTACTAATTTCTCAGGAACTAAACTGCTCATTTCCGTACCAACCGGAACCAGATCATAAAATTCCATCTCTGTTCCTATATAATCCTGCACTTCTCCTGCTATATAATCTGACATCCTATGATCATGTAGCACGATTGTTCCATGATTATTTTGAAACTGCTCCCAATTTACTAGCTTATCATTTTTCTGAATAAAGTCTTTTAGTTCTTCCTGCTCCCCGATACTGACTGTCTGAATTACCGTGGATATTTTATCTCCATCGATTAGAATCTTTATATTCTCCTTGCCATTTTTTCCGACGATCGGATAAAATCCTTTAATGTTTTCTACTGAATGAAGTTCGTTTCCTATGGTCGTTTCAATATCATTCATAAGGGACTTCGGAAAAAACTTCATATTCTTTGTGTCCGGTGATGATTCAATTAAATAATTGCAAGCTTCCTCTGTAATTCCTATTTGGAAGTCCGGCTCTTTACTATAATAATTCTGTAAATCCACTCCATTCACAATTACCGCAGAACATAATGCCAATTCGCACCCAAGCCATAATGACAAACTTGTTATCCCAAATGTTTTTTTATTCCGAAATAAATATTTCTTTGCAAGATAAATTTCAGGATGTTTTCCCCAATAGCGGAATTTCTTTATCTTCGGTTTCTTCCTGCTTTTATGATAAGTGACCGCCTCCGTATATTTCATACACTCCAACGGACTTAATTTCCTCATTTTTCTTTTCAGACATTCCACTGCCACTCCCAACGTGAAAATCACAAGAACAATCGCTAGAATAAGAAGTTTGGGTTGAAAGAAACCCATTCTTTCTAATTTCCATGTATTCTCTGCATACATTTTTTCTAATAACAATGGCATAATACCCCATATAAACATTCCTCCTAAAACTACTCCAGCGATACTTCCCGTAAGTCCTATTTTTAGCATCTCACGATTCATGACTTTAATATTCTGCTTTTGTTCCACACCAATTACTTGTAAAAGACCATAACGTTGTAAATCTTTTTCCAGCGAAATATTTAGGGTATTGTAAATAAACAAAAACATAGAAAGTAAAACCATAACCGAAAAAAAGACTGCAAATCCATAACTTCCCATCATTTCACTTATTGCCCGATATTCTGCTGGGTTCATACTTACAATTCTCTGTCCCTCATTCAACTTTATGTTATTTGTCAGCATATGTTCTATTTGCGAACCACTGGAATATTTCTTTGTATGATCTATTAAAATCCTACATGGCTCCCATTGAAGTCCGTTCTTCTCCATTGATTTCTCTGATAAAAAAGCCACAGAAGCACCGGAGGTTTGATTTTGATACTCTGTAAAATACCCAGAAAGTAAAAAGTTCTGCATACCGGTTCCACTGGTATTGAAAATGTCATTCCAATAAAAATCCAGTTCAATTTCCATGCCCACTTCGGGATTCTTGATTCCAAGATATTGCAGAGTTTTCGTAGAAAGCATAATTTCATTTTCTTTTTCTGGATAAGTCCCTACCACATTTGTAAATGCAGGACGTATCATTTTTTCAAATCCGGTCACATCTGTAATGACGCAATCACAATATTTTATGGAATCATCTAATAATTTTCCTGCAAACTTTTCTTTCCCAATGCTTTCTATGCATGGTAGCTGTGTAAGCTGTTGTGTCATATCCGCTGTACCATTTTCAATATAGGTCGATACAGCCATACCATCGGCTTTCATATTTTTCTGAATATCAATCTCCATCTTCCCATAGATTAAAGAGAACACACTAAAAATCACGCCTACAGTAATTGTAATTACGATAAACAGTAAACGATTTCTGTTTTGATTCTTTTTCCTGGAAGCATCCATAAGCACTCTTTCAGCCGACTGATTACAATCGTAATTCTCCATCCTATACAACCCTCCCATCTTTCATCTGAATAATCCGATCTGCCATAGCTGCTATTCTTTCATCATGTGTAACGATAATCATTGTCTGTCTATATTTTTTACACATCTTTTTCAAAAATTTCATAATGGATATACTGGTTGTAGAATCTAAATTTCCTGTCAACTCGTCTCCCAAAAGTATAGTAGGATGTGTATAAATAGCTCTGGCGATTGCGACCCGCTGCTGTTGTCCACCAGATAAAGTCATAGGATTTTGTAATAGTTTTTCCTCAATTTCCAATTCTTCAGCTATCCGCATTACTTCTTTTTTGCTGATATTTCTTTCCATAAGTTTGGCAGGTAAAACTATATTTTCAAATACATTCATCTCTGGGATTAAATTAAAATTTTGAAAAATAAACCCAATATGCCATCTTCTGAAGGAACTTCTTTCCTCCATAGATAACTGTGTAATATCTACATCATTGATATAGACACATCCGTGTGTGGGATTTTCCAAACCACCTAGTAAATTGAGCAACGTGGTCTTTCCGCAACCTGAACTTCCCATAATAGCTACAAATTCATTTTCTTCAACTGTGAAAGATATATCATCAACTGCTCTTAAATAGTGTTCTCCATTAGAATATTCTTTTGTTAAAGATACTGTCTTTACTGCTGCCATATCAATCCCCCTTATCTTTTTCAGATAGTATAACAGGCAAATGTCCGCGAAATGTTACAGCGGACGGATTTTTTTCTTTTGCCGTCGTCCGGCAGATTTAATCACATTTTCTATCTTACTTGTAATTCTATAATAAAGACCAAATGTTGCAGAAATCTCCTAACCATTTTCTTTTTTGACAAGAAAACAGGCTGAATTGCTTCATTTTTGTAGCAATTCAATTCATAGATGTACCTCCAAAATCAGAACGGAGGGTAATACTATTGCATTTTCTTTTGTTGATAAGGTCACTGTAAAACGCAAAAAGTTAGGCAGATGCAGACTTATTAAACAAGACCCATGTACTAATAAAGTAACTTATTAAAAGGACACCTAAAATAGCCAACACAATCAAAAGCTGCTGCACCAATCGCTGTACTCCGATATACACTGCAATCTGCATATGGAATCCTACAATCAAAAATACAAGGAATGCGCCAGCCAAGATAAGGGCCAGTATAACCGGAACACCAAACCATACAGCTAATTGTTTCAAAATCAACTTTCGTATATGGGGTTCTTCAACACCCATATTTCTTAGAACCCGAAAGCGATATTTGTATTTTCCGGAATCTGATAATTGCTGCAAAGCCAAGATAGTAAAACAGGTTACAAACAAGATGATTGCGCTATATGTCAATCCAGTTTGCATAATGAAAATAATAGCAGAATTATCATTAACCTCGATTGTCCGCATGGTAATGTTATAAGTTACAAGCGAATCAGTAAGGCTTGAATTTTCAAAGTATGATTTTAATTCTTGAGCAATATCATAAGAAATTGTTTTATCCGCCATCATATACCGGAATGTATTAGCTGATGTCAGTTTATTGCAAATGTGATCTGGTACAATATATATCACACTTTGAAAATTATAAAAATCTTCACCTAAGTCTACTGTGTGTGCAGAAATATCAGCACGCTGTAAATCGCCTCCATCTGTTCTAATAGATTTGTGAGCTTCAAGATACGTCGAAATTGCATCTTGGGGTGTTATGGAAAGCCACTGGGTTGTAAATTCATGATCTCGTAAAGAAATTTCATCATAACCTGCCATCTTTAATAGATGGTTATAGTCGGACAAAGAAATTGCTGTAATGGGTGGGGCATTTTTTCTGCTATTCTCCAGTTGGTTATAAAAGTCAGTTTTGTTTACAAAGTATGTCTTAAAAGAGCAATCATCACGAACAGAAATATTCTTTTCAATGAAAGAGTCAAGAAAACTATAATCCGTTACAGGTAGTTCTTTTTCGGACTGTATGCCGATATAACCAGACTGCATACCAATGTAGTCCGAAGAAATCTGTATATCAAAAGGAACTCTTTTTTCCAAAAAACCTTGTGCCCATCCAACAAGGAGTGGTGTTACAAAAAATAATGCCATGGACAATGTAAGTGTGAGGCAAATCAAAGTCATTGAAAGTGTTTTCGATTTTAATTTAGATAACAGTTGTCCAAAAAAGAACAGATTTTCTTCTTTATACTTCTGGCGTTCTTTGATAACCAATAAGTAATTACTAAACAAAACGAAAAATACACTCACTCCAAATACAACACACCAAAACAGAAATCCCATATAAACATTAAAAGCACCTTTATCCATCGGCATTGCAAGGTACACTTTGAAAACTGGTAATATGGAAAGAATAATCAGTTCCAACAGGCCAATACATTCAATCAAAAAGAGCTGCTTTACTGTGTTTTGTTCTTTTCTTCTGAATCTTTCCCTTATATGCATAATCAACATCAGAATTGGTACAATAATGCTGATTGCAGACCATATTTTGATTACCAGTTCAAATTCTCCGTTAAAGTAGTAAGACAGGGTTCTAATATTATAAAAGGTAATCAGCAGATAAAGGACAAAATTTACTGGAAAGAGTTTGTATATCCATTTGTGGGGGGTTCCCAATATATCATTTTTTCGATCTGCATTTAGCATATCAATTATCTTTGTTTTTCGTATCGTGCGAACTTGAGATAAACCAACTGTCGCAAAACATATGCAGAAAAATAGAATCGTCAAAATGATTGTATCTGGAAAAAGCATAAATGAAAATTCAAATGGTTTATGATACATTTGAAGCAGCATAGCAGTAATGAATTGAGAAAACACACCACCTAATCCTATCCCCACAATCAGCGAAAAAATTCCCATTATTAGTGATTCCACAAAGAAAAGTCGAGCTATCGTTGATTGCTCCATTCCAATAATACTCTGAATTGCAAATTCCCTTTTTCGCCGTTGTATCATAAAGTGGTTTACATACTGCATAAGGAACATCAGCAATACGGTAATCAATAGAATCGCATATTTTATTCCATCACCTAATATATCTAAATTAAATTCTGCTCCTATATTCGGATCATAATAATTGCTGGAAATGGAAAGGAAAGCATAAAACATAGATATACACGCCGTCAGAGTGACAATATATATCAAATAGTCTTTTGTGGATTTCTTTACATTTTCAAGTGCTAATTTAGCGTACATCATTCATGCCCCCTCCCATCATGGTAAGGACATTCAAGATTTTTTCAAAGAAAACCCTACGAGAATCACTGCCTTTGAGAATTTCCGTGAAGATCGCACCATCTCTTAAGAAGAGAATACGATTGGCATAGCTTGCCGAAAAAGCGTCGTGTGTTACCATCAGGATTGTGGCGTCAAGGCTTTCGTTAATACTCTGGATTGTGGAGAGCAAGGCTTGTGACGAGTGACTATCTAACGCGCCGGTAGGTTCGTCCGCCAGGATCAACTTTGGCTGGTTGATAATAGCTCTGGCACAGGCACACCGCTGTTTTTGACCGCCGGACACCTGATAGGGATATTTATCCAGAATATCCGTGATATTCAGCTTTCCGGCCATTTCCCGCACCCGCCCATCAATCTCACCTGCAGGAACCTTGTTGATAGTCAGTGCCAAGGCAATGTTTTCCGAGATTGTCAGAGTGTCCAGCAGGTTAAAATCCTGAAATACAAATCCAAGATTCTCCCGACGAAACCGGGCAATCTGTTTTTCGTTGATTTCCGTCACATCGGTTCCGTCCAGATAGATATGTCCCGCACTGACGGTATCAATGGTGGAAATACAGTTGAGCAGGGTAGTCTTGCCGGAACCGGATGCTCCCATGATTCCTACAAATTCCCCCTCCTGAACGGAAAAGCTGATGTCCTGAATTGCTTTTGTAACATTCCCGCCATTTCCGTAATATTTTTGGATATGATCCAGTTTCAAAATTTCTTTCATTGTTATCACCTCTGATCTCTATTGTAGAATAAGAGTGGCTTCGTTTGTATCAAGTTTTCTTACAAAGTTCTAACAAAAATGTAAGAAGTGCAGGACCGCAATCAGCCCTGCACTTCATGGATCAGACAGTTGATGTGAAACGCCAGGGAAATGGCGGTTCCTTGTTCCGATGATTCTGCCGCAATGCCAATGCCCAGCTTTTCACAGAGCCGTTTGCATAGGTACAGGCCAATGCCTGTGGACTGCTGGATCATACGACCATTCTGACCGGTAAATCCCTTTTCAAAGATACGGGGCAGATCGGACGCAGCAATCCCGATTCCATTGTCCTCCACGACAAGAACAACCTGATCTTGCCGTTTATGAGTAGAAATGCGGAGAACCGGTTGTTCCGTACGATACTTGACCGCATTGGCAATCAGTTGGTTCAGAATAAAGCGCACCCACTTTTCATCTGAATAAACCGTGTCCTGCATTTCCTCCACTTCCAGACGCATACCACCTTGGAGCAGCAGATATTTATTATCTGCAATCGCCTGATGCACCACTTGGGACAGTGCCATTTCCCGGACAGAATAATCTTTCTCTGTATGCTCACTGCGGGCGTAATAAAGAGCTTGTTCGGTAAAGCGGTTGGTCTTTTCCAGTTCCAGCAGAAGTTCCTTTGTCCAGTCCGTCCGGTGGTTTTCACATAGGAGTTTCATGGCAGTAATGGGCGTTTTGATTTCGTGAATCCATTGCTCAATGTATTCTTTGTACTCCAGGCGTTCCCGCTCGACTTCTCCAATCTGTTCCAACATGGATTTTCCAGCCATTTTCAAAAGCTGATAGTAAACCTGATCCTCGGCCTGTTCCGGCAGCTCCATCACTTCGGAAATAAGGTATCTTTCGGAAAGCTGCTCCGCCATATCCAGAAGTTTTTTCATCTGCCGCTTCCGTTTCCAGTAAGTGAGGACAAGTCCCGTCAGCAAAATCAATGCCCATACAATCAGGATCAATACTACTGCGGAAACCGAATTGCCGCACACCAGCAAAAATACAGTGAGTGCAGCCATACAAACAAGGTTCGTCAGCAGAAATGGTAGCCTGTTTTTCCAATATCGTCTGCTGTTCATATCGTGTACCCCTGTCGGTGCTTTGTCTTGATAAAATCCGTCAGACCGATGCCCGCCAGTTTTTCCCGGATGCGGTTGATATTGACGCTCAAAGCATTGTCATCCACATATAGCTGATTGTCCCACAAATACTCAATCATATCTCCGCGAGAACAGATTTTTCCACCGTTCTTGAACAAATAATAGAGAATTTTCAATTCGTTCTTAGTAAGTTCTACGCTCCGTCCATTATAGTCCAAACTGCTGGATTCCAGATGCAGCACCGCATCTCCATAGACGATCTTCTCCCGTTGTTGTGCGGGATAGGTTTTCTTCAGCAGAGAAGCAATTTTCGCAAGCAGGATTGCTGTGTTATAGGGCTTCGCGATAAAAGCGTCTCCACCCAACATAATGCTATTCAGCTCGTCCATATCCGTGTTGCAGCTTGTCACAAAGATGATTGGCACTTCGGAAAAGGTACGAATTTTAGAGCATAAAGCAAAACCATTCTCTCCGGGTAACTTAATGTCCAACAAAATCAGATGTGGCTTTTCATCCTGAATCTGTTCTGTCACAGCAGAAAAATTTCTTACTCCAAGCGTTGTATATCCATTTCCATTCAATAAAGTTTGTAATTCTCCCTGTATCACAGGATCATCTTCAATTATCATAATTTTAGATAGTTTCATGCTTTCTGCACCTTTCCTTGTTTTGTCCGGCCATCAACTGGCTTCTCCGCAGTTTTAGGGATCAGCCAAACACCAGCCATCTTCACAGCGCCGGGGATACGCCCACTGGCACACAGATAATTGATCTGCCTTGGGGTAACACCCCATTTTTCACTTGCTTCTTTCAGCGTCATATAATCCATATAGTTTCCCTCCAATATGGTTTATTATATTTCCTTTGCTCGAAGAATACAAGCGTGCAAATGGGGCGCAAGGCCCTGTGCCAGAAGCATTTTGAGACCTTGCGCCCCATTTGTAGTTCTATCCTAAAAATACTTTGCCAGTTGCTTCAGACCACGCCGGATACTATCACGGACACGGCTTTGGTCTACGCCCTCCGCTGTGGCGATCTCACTCACACGCATACCCAGATAATACCGGGCATAGATCCGCTTGGCCTGCTTCTCTGGCAGAGCCATCACAGCAGCATAGAGCTGCTCCCGCAGCTGCTTTTCCTCCAAAAGCATTTCCGGTGTCTGGGGCTTCATCAGGATCGCATTTTCAATGCCGTTGTCGCAGTCCAGGGAGTAGTACGCCTTATAGCGATACATCCTCCGGTCATAAGCAGCTTCCGCACGCTCAGCGGCTCGGATCGTCTCCAGCACATCTTCTGTTACTTCTACAAAGTAATCATTTTTATAAACATCGGGATATAAGTCCCTAAGATTGACTTTCTTCATTATGTACCTCCATTTCAATTCACGGGCGATTGACGAGTGAATCGAAAGGAGGCGGGGATCGGCAGCGACATACTTCAGGAGCTTTCCTGAAAAATCGACAATAAAAAACGCCAGCTCCCCGCAATGGGAAACTGGCGCGACAAAAACACCTACCATTCTGCTGATTTAGGCGGAACGATAATACCGATAGGAAGTCATACCTTCCCGGAGGAGGGGCAAGGCTTTTTTAGCTGGTGCAGGTCATGGATGCTGTGAAAATAGGCAAAAATAGACACGGCGGCAATCCTCCTATATGCCGCCGTGGATTTACACGGTGTTAGATCGTCGTTGGTTTAGGATAGGTGAAAAGAAACGGCGGCTCTGATTTCTCAAAACCGCCGCCAGAGTATGTAGAGTAAGCGCACAAAATCAACCTGCCCAGCTACGGTTTTTTTCTTTCCCCATTGGGCGGGGCAGGCTCTCATCGTATATTGAAATAAAAAAGAACCGATAATCACAAGTGAATTTACCTTGCGTATTATCGGCTCTGCGTCTGTGCGTCTGGCTCTTGGACGATGGATAAATTTAGTTTTCTTACTGTAATCAGGGTTTCATGTTTGCATTTAGGACAATATAACGGAAAGTTTTCCAATACTGTATCATAGCGAATTTTTAATCGCGTTTTGCTGCCGCAAAAGGGGCATAAAATCCATTCTATCTTCATGTTATCTTCCTCTGTGCTTGGCTTTCTTCTTTTCCTGCCGTATGGCAAACTGACGGTCTTTCTCTGCCTCTTTCTGTTCACGGCTCTTGGCTTTACGTTCCAGCTTACATTGCTCATGCTGGAGTTTCAACGCCTGCTGTGCCTTTGTGCCAACGCCTTTATCTTGCAGTTGACTTTGAATTTCGCGCTGCATTCGTTTGGGATTGAGTTTTCGCTCTATGAATACTTCAGCCTGGATTGGGGGACTGAATTTCAACTTATGCCAATTCTTCAGTAGAAACTCATAGACCTCATAGTCTTTGGGTTCTGAACCAAAAGTGATTTTACACACCTCGTATTTACCGCTATCCGTTCTTTCATATAGACCGATCCAAAATGGAGCTTCAAACAGGATGGTCAAACTGCTTTTGAAGGCCGTGCTCATTCTTTTAAGAACTGTCCTTCAAAGTGATCCAGCCATTCCATAAGGGCTCGATAGAGAAGCTGCTGCTGCTCAAAAATCGTTCTCCCAACCAAAGGAATGTCTGCAAATTCGCGCGCATAGCCCTCGTTAGCTTCAACCGAGGATTGTATGCTCCGGCGCAAAGTCGAAACCAGCTCCAACGCTTCGGCTTTGTCCATCTTGTTCAGATTGGTAATGACCACATTGAAATCGAATAGCAGGGGGACTGGACCAGCGGCGCAAGCGGCCATCAGTTCCTTAAAATATGCTCTGCCCTGGTCAGTAATAGAATAAATAGCCTTATCTGCAAACTTATCGCCCTTGACAATATTGCTATGCAAATAACCTTTCTCACTCAACTGGAGAACCTTACGATAAATAGAAGGTACGCTTATTTTTGTCCATCGTGGAAAATGGTGGTACTCCACATCTTTTTGAATATCATAAGCGCTTTGCGGTTTTTCCAATACAATACCAAGTATGACTAAATCGATTGACGACATAACTACACCTCCAACTTTTACTATTATCAATAGTACTATTGTTGATAGTAAAAGTCAAGGAGAAGTACCTTATATTTCCGAATTGGACATAGCCTGTTTTTCAGCCATAGACAATTCCCGATGAAGGTGTAACGCCATAAATACAGTGATTACTACGGAAATTACATCTGCGATGGGTTGGGCATATAGGATTCCGTTCATTCCCCATACCATAGGCAGCAGCAAAACGACAGGAACAAAGCAGACACCTTGTCTACATGCTCCCAAAAAGAAACCTGCCGCACCTTTACCCAAGGCAAGGAACAAAGAGGAGTAAACCGTGTAGAAACCAAAAAGAATGAATGTGATCCCATTTGCAAACAGTGATTTTTGACCCACTAAAATCATTTGATTATCTCCCTCAGTAAATTGAGAGATAATCTGCGTAGAAAAAACGGCCATCACCAAGCCTACGACTAAGCAGAAACTTGTAGACCAAATGATTGAGGTTTTGATTGCTTCGCGCAGGCGATCAAACTTCTTTGCCCCATAGCTGAATCCAGCAATAGGCTGGAACCCTTTCAGAAATCCAAAGACAACAAGAGTTCCCATAGAAGTAACTCGCGTAACCGCCCCCATGCCTGCAATGACCGAATCGCCATAATTGCTGGATGCGCGGTTAATTAGCGCAATCGAAAGACTTGTTAGCAGTTGGAACACCAAAGTGGGAACTCCAATTTTCAAAATTTCCGTTATCATTTGCCTCGTAGGAGAAAACTCTTTTATGCTGAACGAAAATACGCTTTTTTTGCGCAGAACATAGGTAAGATAAACAAGCGTGGATACCATTTGCGAAATTGCTGTGGCGATTGCTGCACCTTCTACTCCCATGTCCAAAGTATAAATGAAAAGAGGGTCTAATCCGATGTTCAATACGGCTCCCAATAGCAAGGCACACATGGTCGTTTTGCTGCACCCTCGCTACTTACAATATTGTTCATTGTTACATTAAATACATTGAAAACACAGGACAGCACATAAATTCTTGCGTATGTCAAGGCATACGGCATAATTGTTTCCGTCGCGCCCAACATTACCAAAATTGGTTTAAGGAAAATCGCAGAAAGTAGGATGATAATAGCGCCAATCAGAATACTGCTATACAATGCGGTGCTTGCCACTTTATCGGCGGTATCTTTATCTCTGCGTCCCCAATAGTCTTGACAGATAAGATGCGGCTCCGTTACCGAACATAAGGCCTAAACCAACCACGACTTGTCCCAACGGAAATACGACAGAAATAGCACCCATTTGACTTTTGCCCAAGCCACTCACAAAATAGGCATCCACCAGATTATAGAGTGCATTGATCAACATCCCAATCATAATCGGTATGCCGAGAGCCATCAGCGTTTTTGGGATAGGCGCACTGCCCAAAAGCTCAAGTTTGTTGTTGCGTTCATTCATTGTTAATACTCCTTTCGCTTCTTTAAGTGTAATTTATAGTAGTATAGATTATAGTATACTACCGTATAAATCATACTACTATAATTTATAGTATATGTCAAGAGAAGTCAGGCGTTTTATCTTGACAAAGAGTATAAAATCTAATACTATAATTTATAGTAAATTTGACAGTATTCTTTCATGCAGAAAGCATAGTGAAAGGGTGTGATTCCACATGGCAACCATAGATTTAATCGTGTTGGGAATATTGAAAAAGGAGCCAATGAGCGCCTACGATATTCAAAAGTTAGTAGAATATAGAAACATATCCAAATGGGTAAAAATCAGCACTCCATCCATTTATAAAAAAGCCATTCAGTTAGAAGAAAAGGGGCTAATCCGAGGCGAAATCGTAAAGGAAGGGAAGATGCCAGAAAAAGCGATTTATTCCCTGACGGAAGCCGGAGAAGCAGAATTTGAACGGCTCATGTTTGAGATTTCTGGAAAACCTATTAACATTTTTCTGGACTTCAACGCTGTTATTGTGAATTTGGATTCCTTGCCACCTGAAAAACAAAAATCGTGCATAGCAGAAATTGAGGAAAATATTAGTACTTTAAAATCCTATCTGGAACATAATATACAGAAAAAAGAAAATGAACCCAGTATTCCCGCAACAGGTATGGCTGTTTTGCGTCAGCAGTATGTACTGGTGGAAGCAATCCAAGCATGGATTGCTTCATTAAAAAAGAATATTGGATAAACAGGCAAGTACAAATCTATAAGAAAACGCCAGATGCAGAGGTGATACGCCCCTGGATCTGGCGTTTTCTTAATAAGCGCACTTCAAATCGGTATAACCTTCTTATTAACACTGACAAAAAACAGGCGAATCAAATGAATTTTTATCAAAAATATTTTACAAGTTGCTTTAATCCACGGCGGATACTATCTCGGACACGGCTTGGGTCTACACCTTCTACTTCGGCAATTTCATTTACCGTCATTCCCAGATAGTATCGGGCATAAATTCGCTTTGCCTGTTTCTCTGGCAGTTTCAGCACAGCGGCATAGACCTGCTCCTGAAACTGTTTTTCCTCCAGAAGCATCTCCGGCGTTTGCGGCTTCAACAGCACTGCATTTTCAATGCCATTCTCGCAATCCAGAGAATACTGGGCCTTGTAGCGATACATCTTTCGCTCATACGCAGCCTCCGCACGTTCAGCTGCTCGAATAGTCTCCATTACTTCCTCTGTCACATCTACAAAAAAGTCTGTTGTATAAACATCAGGATAAAGTTCCCGAAGGTTAATTTTCTTCATTATGTACCTCCATTTCGATTCACGGGTGATTGACGGGTGAATCGAATGGAGGTGGGGACCGACACCGGCAGACAACCGGATCATCTCCGAAAAAAATGGCAACAAAAAACGCCAGATTTCCGTAATGGAAAACTGGCGCACCAAGAACAGCCACGATTGTACTTAATTACACAGAACGATAATGCCGATGTAATGCAAAACTTGCCCGGAGGAGGAGCAATGCTTTTTTTAACTGATGTAGATCATGTGAGCTTTGAAAAAGCAAACGAGACACGGCAAAATAACCTCCAATCGGCTACCGTGTCCCTGCAAGTCATCATAGGATTGTGTAAACGCAAAGAAACGGCGGCTCTGATTTCTCAAAACCGCCGCCAAAGTAAGTAGAGTAAGCGCACAAAATCAACCTGCCCAGCTACGGTTTTTTTCTTTCCCCATTGGGCGGGGCAGGCTCTCGTCGTATATTGAAATAAAAAAGGACCGATAACCACAAGTGAATTTACCTTGTGTATTATCGGCTCTGCGTCTGTGCGTCTGGCTCTGTGATAACTAACACTTTGAATTGTTTTACACGAATTAAAGTTTCTATTTTGCACTTTGGACAATACAAGGGAAAATTGTTAAGCACTGTATCATATCGTAACTTTATTCGCGTTTTATTCTTACATATAGGGCATAGAAGCCACTCAGCGTTGAGCAAATCTTTATCTCCTTATTTGTGCGATTTCTAAAATAAAATCGTTGTGTAAAACTACATACATCATAGAACAAATTTATCTTGCCTGTACTTGATGCCTTTGATAGATAACCATTCCGATAATGACTAGCAGAACCGCAAACACCACATACAGGAATGGCGCAATTTGAAAGTTTGTAAAATATTTTCCCCAAATGCAAATCAGTCTATCGTCCCACAGTTCAGTCTTGTTGAGTATGTTTGTTGGTAATAAGTCATACACTTGTGAAGCCAATCTAAACTGGTACGGTATATCGACCATCATAGTCAAAATCATAATCCCTACCGGAATTGCCATAACAGCAACATTGCTTTTCAATATCGCCGATAAAAGCATAATCAAACTGCCGTATACCATTGATATTACTATTAGATTAACGAGCAAGACTAAAACAGAACCGCCGACGCTTATATTCAATGATGATAATGGAAAGGCAAGTTGTAGTGCTGCATGAAATCCGTCTGTACCATACACTAAGAGGCTGGAAAAAAGCGTAGCGGCAAATAATATGATTGCCGAAGCTATGCTGAATGTCATTCCAGCTAAAATTTTTGAAATAAATAGTTGCTTTTTCCCATACTGGCTGCACAAAATGATTGCGTCTGTTTTTCTATAATACTCGATTGAGAACACATTAGAAAGACTGATTGTGATCAACAAAAGCAGCATATAGTTTATTGTATAAGCATACTCCCATACATTACTCCAACCATCTGTATACTCATAAATAAACGGCTCACTAATTTGAATTTCCTTGCTATTCCAATCATTGTATTCATCTTCGTTTAACATCTGATCTGCACGGTTATCAGAAATTAGTTTCTTTCGCATAGCATACAATTCGTTTGAATTTATGCTTAATGTCAAACTATCATCGTCTGTTATTTGTTGTACATACGAATAAATAGGAAAATATTTCTTCAAAACGCTGCTTTCAGTATCGTCACAACCGACTCCGATATCAATAGCAATTTGGTTGTTAGATGTAACTGCTTGACTTTTTGTGTGATCTTTGCTCTCGTTTGCACAATCTTCCTGCATTTCCCGCAGAAGCGTATCATCGATAGCCATTCCAGAAAGTTTCTCAGCGTTATCTTTGTTGAATTTCATAGCTTGATATGCACTGACAGATGTTTCTCCGTAATAAGACGATGATGTTACTAAGTCACTTACACTTAAAAACATAGACAGAGCAATCATAATCATGCCAACAATCCATACAAGTTTTCTGTTTGCAATCTTTTTTAATTCATAAGTATATAAAGTGCCGATATTATTCATCATTCTATCTCCTCAAATTGTTTCAGATAAAATTCTTCAAGATTTCCTGATTTATCTGTCCATTTTCCCTGGTAAATGAGTTGGCCTGATTTCATCATCAGAATATCATCCGCAATATGCTCAATATCAGATACAATATGCGTGGACAGCAATACAATGCTATCTTTACCCAAGTCTTTAATCAAGTCACGGAAGCGGACTCTTTCTTTCGGATCAAGACCCGCTGTTGGTTCATCTAAAACAAGTAGTTTAGGCTGGTTAAGTAATGCCTGGGCAATCCCAAGTCTTTGTTTCATACCACCAGAATAAGTCTTAATTTTTTTCTTTGCGACATCGTGCAGAGAAACGAGTTTCAGAAGCTCAACTGTCTTTCGTCGCGCTTGTGGTTTTCTCATCCCTTTCAGTGCAGCCATATACAAAAGAAAGTCCTCCCCGGTGAACTCTGGATAATATCCAAAATCCTGGGGCAGATAACCGAGCATAGAGCGATACCTTTCCTCGCTTACATCAATACCATCAAAAGTAATCGTTCCGCTTGTAGGTTTCAAAATACCACAAACCATTCTCATAAGAGTTGTTTTTCCCGCACCATTCGCACCCAGTAATCCATAAATCCCAGTATTCAACCGCAAACTGATACGATCCACAGCAATTTTGTTTTGATATTGCTTTGTTAATCTGTCAATAGACAATTCCATGAGTATTCCTCCATTTGTTTTATCGTGTAATATATTTCGTGTGCCATTATCCCAATCAAGGAAAAAGCAAAGGCAAGCCACCAGCCAAAATAAGAAAGGGTATATATCACGCTTACCATATAGTGAAGCCCTACATTTATCCCGCACACTAATACAGCAACAGTCATACAGCCATAAATAGCTTCTCGACTATGGATATGTCGCGTTACCCACAGACTTAGATTTACAGTTAGTAAATACGGCACAACAATGTATGTTCCAGTTTGTATAAAAGAAAAGTTATTGCCAATCCAGCATAGAGGCACAAGGCAAGCAAGAATAATAAAATCAAGCACCCCCAAAATACTCATTCTTGCAAGCACCACACTTTTCAAGGAAAAGCGTGTGGACAATTCAAATTCACTCATTCCATAAGTTATGGAACGGTTATTCTCGGCAACGGCCAGCAACCCAAGAAATGGCACAATAGCAGATGTAATCCACAAAGTTTCATAGCCGATATGACAAGCACCTATTACCGAAGGGAACAAAAGTAGCAAGGAGAAAACCCATGTTCTTTTTCTAAGATAGGCTGCTTGTATCAATATAAATTGCCACATACTAATTGGGGGTTGAGGAACTTTTTTTAGAAACTCAGCTTTTTTCTGTTCATCAAGTTCGGGGGTCTTAAATGCTTTTTGAATATTTCGTTTTAACTGACCATTCATCTATTAAACCCCTCCTTTCTTAGTTCTTGTTTTAACCATTTTAAAGATTTTGATAGCTTACGATAAATGGCAAATCGTGAGATACCCATAATAGAACAAATTGATGTAATAGACATTTCATTTACATAGCGCAAAAAAATTAGCTCCTGTTCTTCAAGTGGCATTTTTTGAATAATGGTTCGCAAAGTCAAATTATCTACCCATTCTTCGCAAGGATCATAAATGGCTTCATCCTGAAAATTTTCTAAGCTTTCGATGGCTTTTTTTCGAAATTCATCAATGCACAGATTTCTTGCAATCGTATATAAATAAGGTAAGTGTTTACTACTATTAAAATTTAATTCTTGTTTATAGAACCGAAGAAAAGTTTCTTGAGTAATGTCTTGTGCCAGTTGCTTATCATATATTTTGAAATAGCAATAGTGGTATATTTTATCGTATTGTTCTTCGATGTCCATGTATCACAAAACCTCCTTTCATAATGTTTAACGGATAAGTGCCCCGGAATGTGCGGGCAAAATTTTGTTTTTTCATAAAATCCTAACTTACATTGTAACTCTCACGAATATTGGCATCAACATATCAAATAGTGAAATTAAATAGTCATAAGTATGAAAATATAAATCGTTCAAATAATATCACATGAAATGTAAAATTACATTAGGTGATGTTATGAAGATAAAACAAGACAAACGACGATTTGATTTTCACGATATAGGGCTTGCCATCAAGCGGGCTCGGGAGGCCAGCGGGATGACACAGGAGCAACTGGCATATATTGTTGACCGGGCTCCCCGTACTATTATGTATAACGAAAATGACGGTCAGCACCCAAGCCTTAACACTTTTTATCAGATGGTTACAATGTTTGATATATCGGTAGATCAATACTTTTACCCGTCCAAAAATAAAGGAAACATCGGTGTACAAGGGGTACAAACAAGATAAAATAGAAATGAGGGGCGATAGAGCGGAAATGTCAGATTTTCCACTCTATCTGAACACGGTCGCTGGTGGCCTTGATCGTAGAGATCAAACCAT
>ENA-OQAB01000663-OQAB01000663.1-human-gut-metagenome-genome-assembly--contig:-NODE-663-length-17961-cov-3.128855_pt1 | contig 17961 bp, 21 predicted proteins | sample MGYA00242490_ERZ504517 | MGnify/ENA primary metagenome ERZ504517 (study PRJEB26092, sample SAMD00036298) | human gut metagenome | host: Homo sapiens | study: EMG produced TPA metagenomics assembly of...
CAACAAAAGTACAGAACAGTGGTGGAAAAAGCAGGATTATACTTTTATTTTTTTACAAAAATGGCTAAAAAGGCCTGCTAATTATGCTATAAGTGGGAAATAGAGCTGGAAATATGATAAAATATATACATATTGTAAAGGCGTCTGCCTGGAATAAGAGCATGTACGTTAATTTGATTAAGGGAGGATGCGCAGTGAGAAATGATATCCATATCGTTTTGGACAGTATTGCTGTTGCAGAAGAAACACCCTTGCGGGACGATCCCCGTTGCCATGTGGTCCCCCTGCTGGTAAGACATGGAGATACCGAATGGGTGGACGGAGAAAAAAGCTTGCAGGAAATGTTTGCCATGGTGGAAGCAAGCGGGCAGCTGCCTAAAACTTCGCAGCCGGCCATCGGCAGATTTCTTGATGTATTTACAGAATTAGCCGCAGACGGTAAAAAAGTGATTGCGATCATGTTAGACGGTGTTTTGAGCGGTACTGTTCAGACAGCACGCTTAGCAGCCCGGCAGGTCATGAGTGAAATTCCCGGGTCTGATATCCGTGTCTTTGACAGTCTTACAGCAGCCTGTCCAATCAGCGGAATGGCAATGGAAGTACTCGCTTATGCTGAAACCGGCGCAACGATGGACGAGCTGGAGGAGTATCTGAAGGGCCTGATCGAGCGGACGGAAACGTATTTTTCCGTCAATACTTTAGATTATCTGCAGAAAGGCGGCCGTATAGGCGCCGTAGGCGCTTTAGTAGGCAATATTCTGGGCATACGTCCGATTGTGCACATCGATACCGCCGGCGAACTGGTCGTTGTCGATAAATGCCGTACCCGCAAGAAAGTATTGCAGCGCATGGTCGAGCTTGCCGCTGCGAATGCTCCTATAGAAGCTGTGTATGTGGCGAATGCTGAAGCTGAGGAAGACGCTGAAACTTTGCGCAAGGCAATGCTTGAATTGTTTCCCGGACTGCCTGTTCTGGTAACCGGGATCGGAACTGTTCTGGCAGCACATTTAGGAGCCCGGTGTTATTGGCCTTTTTGTGCGGCGGCAGCGCTGAAGAAAGGTGCAGACTTGATATGACAAGTAAACAAGAGGCGATTATCAGCTGGCGAACAAATGAAAAAATATGCTGTTGGGCGCTTATAAAAGTTTTGCAAAAAAACTATCAATATATTAATGATTTGAATGTTTTTCCGGTGCCGGACGGCGATACCGGCACTAATATGATGCATACGATGGCAGCAGTGGCCCGTGAGATCAGTCAGCTGCAGAATGCGACTGTTTCCGAAGTAGGGACTATGGCAGGCCCGCAGTGCGATCATGGGGGCGCGCGGTAATTCCGGCGTGATCCTGTCGCAGTTGCTGCGTGGCCTGGGAAAAGGCCTGGCCGGCAAAAACGAGCTACCAGCAACGAGGTGGGCAAAGCTTTTCAGTTGGTATTTTGTATGCTTACCGGGCGGTATCAAAGCCTGTTGAAGGAACGATCCTTACTGTGGCGCGTGCTATTGCCAAAGGTGCGTATCATGCTGTGCGTCAGGGTGAAGATTTTGAAGATGTTTTATGCGAGGCGTTGGAGAGCGGAAAAAAAAGAACTGGCTCGTACGCCGGAACTGCTGCCGGCGCTGAAAGCGGCTGGAGTAGTTGATGCCGGCGGTCAGGGCTTGATCGTTTTCCTGGAAGGCTGTCTGGCGGGTTTCCGAGGCGAAGACGCAGGTGAGCTGCATCTGCCGCCGTCAAAGCCATCCTTTGCCAATTTTATCGAGATGGAAGTAGATTTGGAAAATCCTTATTGTACAGAATTTATCGTTAAGGAAGCTGAAGTCAAAGAGGACGTTGTACGCAGTACTCTTCAGCCTTTGGGTAATTCGTTGATTGTAGCTGTTGTCGGCGATATCGTCAAAGTGCATATCCATACCAAAGCTCCCGGGCTGGTTCTGCAGCACGGCTTGAGCTGGGGCTCTCTGCACGATATCAAGATCGACAATATGGCCGAGCAGCATCAGCATCGCGTTGTCGGTGCACAGACGGAGAAGCACGGTCTGGCTGTACTGTCGGTGGCGGCCGGGAACGGTATTGCCAGCATCATGCACCAGCTCGGTGCAGCTGAGATCATCAGCGGCGGGCAGAGCATGAATCCGCCGGTAGAGGCGTTTATTAAAGTTATTGAAAAGGGCTCGGCGGAGCAGTACATTATTTTACCGAACAATAAAAATATTATTCTGGCGGCAGAGCAGGTCAAAAAATTATTGGGAGCAGCGCAGGTAGATTATGTGCCGACAACAAATCTGGCGCAGGGTCTGGCGGCACTGCTGCATTTTGACGCAGCTAAAACACTGCAGGAAAACAGCGCTGTGATGCGACGTGAGGCTAAGGAAGCCCACAGTGCTGCTGTCAGTATTGCTGTGCGTGACAGCGTTGTTAACGGGATAACTGTAAAAAAAGGGCAGTATATTGGTTTGCTGGAAGATAAGATCGTTTATGCCGGAGCAACTCTGGAAGAAGTCACGGCGGAAACTGTCAAGCTGGCCGGCAGCGACTGGGAATTGATCAGCCTTTATTATGGCAGTGATCTGACACAGTCTGAAGCTTGATAAAAGTCGCCGCAGAGCTTGAAGCTCTGGACGGCGGTTGGGAAGTTACAGTTTTTTGACGGAGGTCAGCCGCTTTATCCGCTGCTGCTGTCGTTAGAATAAAAAATAGTGATCAGCAGGCCCTGCCGTGCGCGGGGCTTGTTTTATATTATGGGGAATGAGGGGAAGCAATGCAGGAGATCATGATCGCGATCGTTTTGGGGATCGCCGTAGGTTGCAGTGACCTTTTAAATTATAATGTGAAAAAATGGCTCAGCCGGTTTTCTACAGTCAGTCTGTTTATCATGCTGTTGTGTCTGGGTGCTAAGATCGGCTGTGATGCAGAGCTTTTGGGAAAACTGGACCAGTTGGGCGGCAAATCTCTGGTCATGGCAGTTTTTATCATTGGCGGCAGCGTGCTGATGCTGTGGCTGGTGCTGAAGCTTTTTGCAAAAACGGCAGCCCGGGCGGAAGGGAGCGATGAATAATGGTTTATGCTATTTTTACATTTATCGCTTTAGGAATCGCCGGCGGATATTTCTTTTTGGGATTGGAACATAAAGACCTGCTGGACGAGATTTTGATGTCGGCTTTGTATTTTATGGTTTTTGTTGCCGGTATCGAAATCGGCGGAAACAGGCATATTATAAAAAAAAATCTGCAATCCGCAGAGTATTCTGCTGGCAGTTGCCATTCCAACGGCTGTAACTATCGGCAGTTTAGGCGGTGCGGCTCTTTCAGCCTTCGTGACCGGGATGGAAATGCGGGACGCGCTGCTTGTCGGCAGTGCTTTAGGCTGGTACAGCCTTTCCTCTGTAGTTATCAGTACGCTGTATAGTGTTGAGATCGGGACGATCGCCTTTTTAGCTAATATGCTGCGTGAAGTCCTGGCATTTTTAGCCATACCGCTGTTGGTAAAAATCAATAAATTCCTGGCTTTGGCGCCATCAGGAGCTGCGACTATGGATTCCGGTCTGCCGGTGGTTATCAAATATACCAATATCCATGTCGGGCTATTCGCCTTTATCAACGGCCTGCTGCTGACGCTGCTGGTACCGGTGCTGCTTTCAGTACTGATGCCTGGTAAGTAAAAAAGAAATCCCGCGCTTGTTTAAAACAAGCGCGGGATTATTGTTTTTAGCAGAAAAATTCGTTGTTTTTGTAAATGTCTTTTATCGGCGCCAGCTTCTGGGCGATCAGGGCCTGAGCCTGCTGAGGCAGTGAGCGGGCCTGCTGAGGGCAGATAGTAGTGCAGCGCAGGCACAGGATACATTTTTGGGGGTCAGTTGTGTGCGGCTGCCCGCTGGGGATAGCCTGAGTTGGGCAGGTGGCCGAGCAAATACCACAGCGGATACAGGAATCGCTGACCTGAGGTACGACGGGCATAGGCTGCCAGTCTTTATAAGGACGATTGCCGGGGATATTTGTCAGCGCTGGCGCCTCTGTTAACGGCTTAGCGGAGATTTTTTTGGCAAAGTCAGTTAATTGTGCCAGATCGTCAGCATCAGGCCGGCCGGCGGCGACACTGCGCAGCATCGAATGTTCGGACAGTACGGCTGCTGCGGCGATCACACGGAAGGATTGACTGGTCAGACTATCGCTCAGCTCCAGCAAGGCATCTTCGTAGGCGCGGTTGCCATAAGCTGCTACAGCAATGGCGCTGGTATTCTGACCGTGCAGAGCGGTCAGCTGCTGCAGTGCAAAAGCTGGAACTCTGCCGCCGAAAACCGGTACGGCGATAACGATGATATCATCAGCAGCGAAAGTATACTGTGCCAAAGCAGGTAAAGACAAATCTATTTCTGTAAATCCGTCTGTATCAGCCAGAGCACTGGTAAGTGCCAGGGCTGCTTTTTTGGTACCGCCTGTAGGACTGAAATAAGCTGTATATATTTTTGCTGGTTTGCCGGTTATTGCTGTCATAAGACCGCCTCCTTCAGGGTTATGCTTCTGATTTTATTATGAGGCTTACAGTCTGGGCTGTCAACAAGCCGTCTTACCGCAGGATCTGGAGATATTTGTTTTCAAAGTCATTTAAAGGCAGAGGTTTACTGAATAAATAACCCTGCACCTCATTGCAGCGCAATTCCTTTAAAATATCCAACTGTTCCAGTGTTTCCACGCCTTCGGCAATCAATTTGATACCGAGATCAGAACAAATGACAGCCAGAGAACGGATAAGGATACGTGCCTTTTGGTTTTGTGCCAGTGTTTTTACCAAACTGCGGTCTAATTTTAAAATATCGAAATTGATAGTAGTGAACAGCGAAAGACTGGCGTTGCGAACGCCGAAGTCATCAATGGAAATAGAGAAACCATATTCCTTCAGTTTTTCCAAAGCCTGGCTGAAAACAAGCTGATTATCGACTTCGGCAGTTTCGGTGACTTCCAGTTCCAGCAGGCTGATGTCGATATTATGCTTGGTGATAAGAGCTAATAGCTGATCGGCCAGGAAATGGTAAGACAGAGTGCTGCGTGAAAGATTGATAGAAACGGGTTTGACCCGCATTTTTCTTTCTTTCCAGATATTGATCTGCTTACAGACTTCTTCAAAAACATAAAGATCCAGCATTTTTATCAGTCTCGCTTCTTCCAGGATCGGAATAAAATTATTGGGGGCAATGATTTCTCCGGCCTGATTTATATAACGGATCAAAGCTTCAGAACCGATAAATTCCTCGGTATCCAAAGAAATTTTAGGCTGGAAATAAATGCAGAACTGTCCGGCTGTCAGTGCTTCCTGCAGAGCGCTGTAATTGGCCAGATTGAGGATATCATCTAAATTATGCCGATAGCGGCTTGTTTTTTCTTTGCCATAATAAAATTTTTTCTTATCCGCATACATAGCGCTGTCAGCCTGCTGCAGCAGGCTGTTTAAATCGCTGGGGGATTTGACCCAGCAGCTGCCTGTAGCGATGGAGAAGGGCAAGTTAGTTTTTTCACAGAAAATATTACGCAGCAGGTTAAATTTTTCATAAAAATCGGTTTCTGTCAGATCATAGGTAATGATAACAAACTCATCACCGCCGATGCGGAAAAGTTCGTCGGGTTTAAAAAGGTTGAAGACTTTGGCTACAGTTGTTATAAGGATTTTATCACCCTGGTGATGGCCGTAAAAATCATTGATTTCCTTCATACCGTTGATATCGATATAAATAATGCCGGCAGAAGCATATTGTCCCGGCCTGAACTGACTGAGCACGTCCATAAAAGCGTTTCTGTTCAGTGCGTTCGTCAGCAGATCGTGGTAGCTGAGGCGATGCAGCATATCGACATGATTCCGATGTCTGATCGCATAGGAAAGAAAAATGGACATGGAAAGCAGCAAATAAGAAGAATTTTTGATTTTTTCACTGTCGTAATTATCGATGCCGATATAGCCTGCCAGCTTGTTATCCAAAAAAATAGGCGCAGCGATCAAAGAGGTGATTTCCTGGGCGTGCAGCGTAGCATAAGCCGCCGGATTAGTCTTTTGCAGCTGTTCGACATCGTCGATGATGATACAGTCGTTTTTTTCAAAAAACGGCAGCCAGTCGGAAATCAATGACAGATCGAGCTGCTGCAGCTTCTCCAGCTGCGGCGAGATCCCGGGAGCTGTCCATTCATGTGTGTTGTTCATCAACTCGTCTTTGATTTCAAAAACATAAGCACGGTCAGAAACTAGAAATTCGCCGATCTGGGTCAAGACAGCATTGATCGTCTGATCGAGGTCATCGACGGCGTAAAGCATTCTGACACAGTTGGTAATTAAGGTCTGGACATCAAGCATATTTTTCAGTTCCTGCTTTTGCAGTTCGCGTTCTGTTATATCAAAAGCTATTTCCATGCGTGCAGTTTTGCCGCGCCATTGGATTATTTTATCCTTGAGTAAAAAGTGTCTGCCGATAGAGGGATTTGTGAATTCCCAGGTATAAAAATTATCATCGCACAGTCTGTCGTTGGTACAGAATTCGCAGGGTGAAGTTTTACCCTGTAAAATTTCATAGCATTTTTTGTGCTTGTAGTTTTCCAGATGCAGTGTCTGGCAGCCTGTCTGATTGACAAACAGCAGCTCGTAGGTTTCTGGATCGGAAACATAAACAAGTTCCGATATTTCATTTAACAGACTGAGGGTATTGATATCTCTTTTCATGTTTATCACCTAAATATTATTGATTATTATTTAAAAATATTATATCATAAAAATAAAAGTATACATATCTTTATATTTATTAATATTGTGATGAAAATATAATTTGCAACAATAAAAAACAGACGTCTTAAAAGACGTCTGTTTAAATTATATTTAGACGGTAGTTTTTTTTGCCTGTTTTAAGCTCAGGCCGATACGGTTACGTTGTTCGTCGATGCTGATGATGACCGGCTCGATCACATCGCCGACGCTGATAACGTCCAGAGGGTGGTGAAACCGACTGTTGGATAATTCGCTGCGGTGAATCAGACCGCTGGTTTTTAGGCCGATATCTACGAAAACTCCGAAATCAACAACATTTTGGACTGTTCCTTTGACAACGCTGCCGATCTCCAAATCGCTCAGTTTTGCTACCTTTTTGCGTGTCAGCGGTGCCGGAGCATCTTCGCGCGGATCGCGCCCCGGCCGGGCCAGGGCTTCCAGGATATCAGTTACAGTCGGCAGGCCGGCGTTCAGTTTGACGGCAATGGCAGAGGCGTCGGCTTTAGCTGCCGCTTCCTGAACAGCGATGTCATTACAGTGTTTCAGGTCAAAGCCAAGCTCTGCCAGGATCTGCTCTGCTAAGGTATAGCTTTCAGGGTGGACGGAGGTATTGTCTAAAGGATTTTTTGCCTGGGCGATACGCAGAAAGCCTGCGCATTGAGTAAAGGCTGCCGGACCCAGACGGGCAACTTTTAAAATGTTCCTTACGGCTGGTAAAGGCACCGTTATCGTCACGGTAGGCAATAATATTTTTGGCGACGGTGCCGGAAATGCCTGCTACGTATGAAAGCAGAGCGGGAGAAGCTGTATTCAGCTCGACGCCGACGTGGTTGACGCAGGACTCGACAACAGTACCTAAGGTCGCAGTGAGTTCCTTTTGATTGACATCATGCTGATATTGACCAACACCAATAGCCTTGGGCTCTATTTTGACAAGCTCTGCCAGAGGGTCCTGTACACGGCGGGCAATGGATACCGCTCCGCGCAGGGAAACGTCCAGATCGGGCAGCTCTTCGCGGGCCAGCTTGGAGGCAGAATAAACAGAAGCGCCTGCTTCGCTGACGATCAGGTAAGCAATATCAAGATGGTATTTTTCGATCATCTGGGCCGTAAACTCCTCTGTTTCAAAAGAAGCAGTTCCGTTGCCGATAGCTACCAGGGTCACTTTATGCCTGGTCACCAGATCCATAAAGCCGGCTTCCGCCTGTTCACGCTGATGCTGGCTGCCGGTGATATACAGCGTATTGATAGCCAGTGTACGTCCGTTGGGATCAATAACGGCTGCTTTACAGCCGGTGCGGTAACCGGGATCGAGACCTAAAACAGTATGCCCGGCAATAGGCTGCTGCAGCAGCAGCTGCCGCAGGTTGGCGGCAAAGACAGAAATAGCCTGTTTTTCTGCTTTTTCCGTCAGTTCATTACGCAGTTCCCGCTCCAGCGAGGGAAACAGCAGTCTTTTGTAGCTGTCGGCAACAGCATTTGTATAAAGCTCGTTCCAAACTGTGTGCGGCTGGATTTTCAGTTTTTGAGCCAGTTTAGTCAGCATGGCATCCGCAGGATAATTTAGGGTGAGCTTCAGACAGTTTTTGCTTTCACCGCGGTTCAAGGCTAAAATGCGGTGCGGCGGCAACTGACGTACCGGTTCGGAATATTCTTTATACATCAGGTAATCCTGCCCTTCGGTTTCATCAACTGTCAGCGTTGAAGCAAGTTCGGCACCTTTCCAAAGTTCTTTGCGGATCAGTTCGCGGATATCGGCGCGGTCGGAAATATTTTCGGCAACTATGTCGGAGGCCCCGGCCCAGGCTTCGGAAACAGAGTTGACACCTTTTTCAGGATCTACATGCAGGCTGGCCAGCTTGTCTAAGGTCATTAGCGGCTGGGATTGAGCCATGATCAGTTCTGCCAGCGGCTCCAGTCCGCGTTCACGGGCTATCTGTGCCCGGGTACGTTTTTTAGGACGGTAAGGCAGATAAAGATCTTCCAGCTCCTGCATTTTGACAGCAGCTTTGATCTGGCTTTCAAGTTCAGGGGTCAGTTTTTCCTGTGAAGTTATTGATTCCAGTATTTCCTGACGGCGTTCTTCCAGATTACGCAGATATTGAGCACGTTCGCTGATCATACGGATTTGTTCTTCGTCCAGCGATCCGGTCACTTCCTTGCGGTAGCGGGCGATAAAAGGGATAGTATTACCGCTGTCCAGCAGTTCTAGAGTTGCGGCTGCCTGCTGCGGTCTGACCGACAGTTCGCCGGCAATTATTTGTTCAATGGTCATGGGTCTACCTCTTTCTTGTGTATAATAATTATAAAATTCGCTTTTAATTGCCAAAATCCTTGTGGAAGGTTTGTGAAATATGTTTAAACAGCTACAATTAAAGGATATTAAATATTGACAGGAAAGTTTTTCTTTATTATAATTTAGTAAATAATAGATAAAGATTATCTAAAACTAAACAGGCAATAAATGCCGGACAAAAAACATTTCAACCAAGGAGGTAAATCATGTTAAACAACCAAGAACTGACCGCCCTGCTGCGTCAAAACGGTTATAAAGTCACTCCGCAAAGATTGGCAGTTTATGAAGCGCTGGCTAATACCAAGCAGCATCCCAGTGCTGAAATGCTGTTCGGTACCCTGCAGCCTAAATATCCTTCCATGAGTTTTGCTACGGTTTATAAGACCGTCGAGATTCTCAATAAACTGGGCCTGATTCAGATCATCAATACCGGCGAGGACAGTTTCCGCTATGATGCTGATATCAGCGAGCACAGCCATGTGCAGTGTACTGTCTGCGGCCGTGTCGATGATGTACCGGCTCTCAATGACCGGTCTCTGGTCGTAAAGGTGGAAGAAGCAAGCGGTTACAGTATCGACAAACACCAATTTTATTTCTTTGGCGTTTGTGAGAAGTGCCGTAAAAAACACTGAAATTAGAGAAATGTTTATGTTGCCCCGACTGTACAGTCGGGGCTTTTTTATTAAGAACACAGAGTTTTTATTGTATGATAATATAGAATATTGTTAGTGTATAATTACAATGAACAGCTATAATTAAAATTATGGCTCTGTTTTTATAAAAATTTACTTTTTTGTCAAAGCAGAAAGTATAAAGTTTTGATATAATATATAGAAGCAAAAATCATTATAGAAGATGAGGAGGAGTCGGGGATGACGATTGCGAAGCATCTTGAACATACTTTATTAAAACCTGAGGCAACTGTCGAGGATATTATGCAGCTTTGCAGCGAAGCCCGGAAATACGGGCTCTTTGGCGTTTGTGTGAATCCGTGTTATGTGGGGCTGGCCAGACATCTGCTGAGCGATACGAACGTCAAGGTTGTGACAGTAGTAGGGTTCCCGCTGGGAGCTACATTTTCTGAGGTCAAGGCTCTGGAGACAAAAATGGCGGTCGAAGCGCACGCTGATGAAATAGATATGGTCATGAACGTATCGGCATTTAAGACCGGTGATTATGCTGCTGTAGTCAGTGATATCCGCAGCGTAGTCGAGGCGGCCAGTCCGTTTCCGGTCAAGGTGATCATTGAAGCCTGCCTGCTGACAGACGCTGAAAAGTGTACTGCCTGTCGTTTAGTAGCCGAAGGCGGTGCGGCGTTTGTCAAGACCAGTACGGGTTTTAATAAGGGCGGCGCTACTGTCGATGACGTAAAGCTGCTGGCAGCCGAAGCAGAAAAGTATGGTCTCAAAGTCAAAGCCGCCGGAGGTATCCGTGACGCGGAAGCTGCGCAGGCTATGCTGGCTGCAGGAGCTGAACGTATTGGAACCAGTGCCGGGCACAAAATCGCGGCAGGCGAAGCATGAGCAGTGAGTTTGAAATCACGATCCTGGCCAGCGGCAGTAAAGGCAATGCCGCGGTGATACGTGCCGGAGAGCAGGCTTTTCTGGTAGATGTCGGCATCAGCTGCCGCCAGCTGACGGAACGTCTGCATCAGGCAGGCATGAAGCCTGAAGATTTGACGGGCGTACTGTTGACACATGAGCATAACGACCATGTAAAGGGACTGCCTGTTTTTTGCCGTAAATACCGTCTGCCGGTGTTTGCCAATGAAAGTACCTGGCAGTATATGCCGAAAAAAAGTGAAATGGAACGCAGCTGCTGCCGCTTACTGCCCAAAAAAACTGAGCAGCGGCAGTTTGGAAATAATCCCTTTTGCCGTCCCGCATGATGCAGCCTCTACAGTAGGCTATGTTTTTAAAAGCGGCGGCAGTAAATGTACATATCTCACCGACGTAGGCTTTGTGACAGACGAGGTGCGTCAGAATATAGCTGATGCTGACGTAGTGGTGCTGGAAGCCAACCACGATGAAGATATGCTGAAAAATGGCAGTTATCCGCAGATACTCAAGCAGAGGATTCTGGGAACACGCGGGCATTTATCCAATGTTTCGGCAGCCTGGCTGCTGGCGCATATGGAGCGCCTGCCGGAAGAGGTTTTCTGGCGCATCTGAGCCAGGAAAACAATTTGCCTTCCCTGGCCCTGCAAACGGTGCGGGGTATCCTGGACGCTAACGAAGTTGGCGCGGATACAAAAATTTATATCACATCGCAGGAAAACATAGTAAAAAATTATGATTGAGGAGTGTTGAGATGGAGAGAAGCTTTATGAAAAAAACCATGAATATCTTTTTCTGTGCTCTGCTGGGAGCTGCTGTACTTATAGGCGGCTGCAGTGATAACAATAAGGCTGAGGCAGTAAAGGAACAGAAAACTGCTGCTGCGGCACAGAAAGATGCCAGCCTTTCCGGTGCCCGTAACACGCCGATCGTAGCGGCGGCTAAAAAAGTAGGTCCGGCAGTAGTGGGCATCACTAATAAAGCCTATGTGCGCGATATTTTTAATCGAGTGCAGCTGACGGAACGCGGCACAGGTTCCGGCGTTATTTATGACAAGTCCGGTCTGATCGCGACTAATAACCATGTTGTAGAAGGCGCTTCAGAAATCATCGTCAGCCTGACGGACGGGCGCAGTGTCAAAGGTAAGGTATTGGGGGCCGATGCGGCAACTGATCTTGCCGTAGTAAAGATCGACGAAAACAATCTTCCTGTTGCCGATTTCGGTGATTCCTCAACTTTACAGGTCGGTGAACCCGCTATTGCTATTGGTAATCCGCTGGGGCTGGAGTTCCGCGGCAGTGTCACAGCCGGTGTAATCAGCGCTTTGAACCGTTCCATCCAGTTAGGGGAACGTAAATTTGACCTGATCCAGACTGATGCGGCGATCAATCCCGGCAATTCCGGCGGTGCGCTGGTCAATGCGGAAGGGGAGGTCGTAGGTATCAATTCTGCGAAGATCGCTGTTTCCGGTGTCGAAGGCATCGGGTTTGCTATCCCCATCAATTCGGCCAAACCGATTTTGGATGAACTGGCTAAAAAAGGTCGTGTAGTGCGTCCGTATATTGGCGCCAGCCTGGTCGATAAGGATATTGCCAACCGTTACGGTTTTGATATCGACCTGCATGACGGTATTTTTGTTATGAAGGTTTGGGAAGGCAGTCCTTCGGCTAAAGCCGGCCTGCGTCCAGGCGATATCATTCTCAAGTTCAATGGTGAGAAGATCGATAAAGTAGTAGAGCTGCGCGGCAAGCTGGCTGAGCTGAAAGTCGGCGACAGTGTGGATGTTGTTGTTCTGCGCGGCGGCGCTGAAGAAACGATCCACATGACATTGGAAGAGATTCCTGAGGAAAACCGTTAAATGAAGATCACCATTGCCTGTGTGGGTAAGATCAAGGAAAAGTATCTGACGGCGGGGATCGAAGAATTTACAAAACGGCTGCAGCCGTTTTGTAAATTGGAAACGATCGCTATTGGAGAAGAGAGAATGCCGGAAGATCCATCGCCGGCCTTAAAAGAACAGGTGCTGGGCAGAGAAACAGAACGTTTGCTGGCAGTGCTCCCGGAAAATTCGTATGTGATTTTACTGGATGTTAGTGGCAAGGCCGTAAGTTCACCGGAGCTGGCCGCCAAAATAGAGAAGCTGGCCTTAGCGGGCAGCAGCCATATCACCTTTGTGATCGGCGGTGCTTTTGGTTATACGGATGCATTGCGGCATCGGGCTGATGAGCGTATTTCTTTTTCCAAAATGACTTTTACCCATCAAATGATCCGTCTGCTGCTGGTAGAGCAGATTTACCGTGCGTTTAAAATCAGCCGCGGCGAAAAATATCACTGGTAAGTAAACAGCCCTGATAATTTATCAGGGCTGTTTTTTGATAAAAAATAAAAAGTTTTATTTGACATAGAGCAAACTCTAAGGTTTATGATACAATTAAGAAAGAATGATTTGATGCTTGGAGGGATACTATGCGAAGCTGCAAGAAATATCTGCTGCTGCTGGGTCTGCTGTTGATGGCTGCGGTCGGAGGCTGTGGCGGGATCGGGTATGAAGAAACGGATGAAAATAAGCCGGTTACGATTAAAGGACCGGAAGGCTTGCCTACTAATCCTAAAATACTGATTGCTTATTTTTCACATACCGGGAATACAGAACTGGCCGCCTGGCAGATACAGGCTGCGGTCGGGGGACAGCTGTTTGCCATTCAGACTGAGGTGCCTTATCCGCAGGATAAAAGTGAATGCGGTAAAATAGCTAAACAGGAACTTGCAGGTAATGAACGGCCTCCTCTGGCGGCGGATTTAGCCGATATTTCCCAGTATGATACGATTTTCATCGGTTATCCTGTCTGGTATGGAACAACGCCTATGGCCGTGCGTACTTTTTTAGAAGCGCATGATTTTTCAGGTAAAGTGCTCGTACCGTTTTGTACCAGTAAAAAAAGCGGTATCGAAAAGAGCCTGGATGCTATAGCCGCAAGCTGCCCGCAGGCGTATATAACAAAAGGACTGGCTTTGCAGGATATCGGGACCGGGAAGATGCAGCGACTGATCAGCAGCTGGCTGGAAGGTGTACGCGGCGAAATAGATACGTTTGGTAAAAAGCGGACGGCACAATGATTTGCAGATAAATAAAATACCTGTGCTGACTTTTAAAGTCAGCACAGGTATTCTTTTACATATAATGCTTATCAGGCATTGGCGGGGATGATCTGATTGATGCAGGCGATGGCGTTCAGCGTACGTGGAAAACCAATATAGGGCAGGCACTGGGTAACTGCGTCCAGCATCAGTTCTTTATCGTTGCCGACATTGAGATTGGCCTGTACATGGGCTTTGACCTGAGGTTCCGCACCGCCGATAGTGCTGATAGCGCATAAGGTGATCAATTCCCGCATTTGCAGATCAAGGCCGTTTCTGGTGTAGGTATCGCCAAAGCAGAACTCTGAAAGATAATTGGCTATATGTTTTTGATTAGCCGGCGAGTTTTTGTGCATGGCGGCAATGTGTTCTGTTCCGAAAATCTCACCCTGTACTTTAAAGCCGTCGTCAAAACGGGTGGCTTCGGTAACAGTACTCTGGTTTGCCAGCGGCATTTTAATGCCCTGTTTTTTAAAAACTTTATTGGTGATTTCCAAAGCGCCGACCGTTTTGGGAAAGCCCACATAGGGAGCGCACTGATAAAGTGTTTCTTTTATTTCTACCGGGGTAGCGCCGGCTTCCAGTGCGGCCTGCACTTGTGCAGGCAGGCTGTCTAAAGTCTGGCTGGCGGTAAGTGCGGTGATCGTCAGCAGTTCACGTTGTTTGTCGGTCAGCTTACCACGGGAATAAACGTCGCCGTAAATGAAATTGTCCATGGTCTGAGCAAAATCCGGGTCGGTGGCGGCAAGTTTTGTTTTTTGGCGCTGCCGAAAAGATGTGCCTTGTTTTTGCTGTGCTGTTTCAATCCTGTTTTTTGAGCGGCACACACGCTCATTTTGCCAATTGTAAAGGTCATCCCCCCCAGCAGCAGGGATGTCATCAGGAACATGGAAATAAAGTTTTTCATAGGTCTGCCTCCTCTTGTTTTTGATTTTGTAACGGATGGTTTTTCTGATAAATGTCAGTACGGTAGTTTTCTATTTTGATATCTATTCTGGCTAAGGTTTGCTGGATAAATTCCAATTTTTCCTGCAGCACTTCCCGCTGCAGTTCTAAAATATCCTTACGGGCTTCCAGCGAGGTGTCGCCGAGCTGTGACAAGGCGACATATTCTATCAAAGTTTCCGGGGAGAGACCGGCTGACCGCATGGTTTTTATAAATTCTATCCAGCAGAGGTCTTTGGAAGTGTATTCCCGGGTCCCGCCTTTATTACGGGCGACAGGTGGGATAAGCCCGATCCGTTCGTAATAACGCAGAGTATTGGGTGTCAGCGAAGTCAGTTTGCCTGCTTCGGTAATATTCATAAAAATCACCTCCTGTAACTTTTAAATTCATTCTAGCGTTTGGAGTTAACTTCAAGTCAAGCGTTTTCTGAAAAAAATTAGCCGGCCTGTTCGATATAGATCAGTGTATAATAGAAACAAGTGAAGCTTTAAGCAGTTTATCAAAAAGAGGAGGGATGACGAATGATTATCAGTGCCAGCCGGCGAACTGATATTCCTGCTTTTTATTGGGAATGGTTCCAAAAGCGGCTGCAGGAACAGTATGTACTGGTACGCAATCCTCTGAACCTTCATCAGGTAAGCAGGATCAGCCTGCGGCCGGAGGTCGTGGATGGGTTGGTTTTCTGGACAAAAAATCCAGAACCGATGCTTAAGCAGCTGTCAGTTCTGGATGCGTATGCTTATTATTTTCAATTTACGCTCAATGCGTATGCTGCTGACGTAGAAGCAGCTTTACCGCCATTGGCGGTGAGGATAGAGATATTTCGGCAGCTGGCGCAGAAGATAGGTGCGGAAAGAATGATCTGGCGCTATGACCCGATCCTGTTAAGTGCACGCTATGACCTGCAGTATCACGCAGCGGTTTTTGAGGAACTGGCAGCGCAGCTGGCCGGCAGTACGAAAAAATGTATTATCAGTTTCCTTGATTATTATCCTAAGATCAAGGCAGGTCTGCATCAGGCAGGGCTGAGAGGCCTGAGTGAGGACGAGCAGCGGCGGCTTGCGGCTGTATTGTCCCAAACAGCCCGGCAATATGGTCTGCAGTTGGAAACCTGTGCGGAAGCTATAGAATTAGCTGATCTGGGGATTGGGCATGCCAGTTGCATCGACGCAGAGCTGCTTGGCCGTGTGAGCAGGTGCCGCCTTGATACAGTCAAAGATAAAATCAGCGCGGTGAATGCGGCTGTGCCGCCAGTATCGATATCGGCGCCTATAACACCTGTCTGCATGGCTGCATTTATTGTTATGCTAATGACAGCCGCAGACAGCTGCAGCAGATCACGGCTGGAAATAGCAGTTCGCCGCTGCTGTGCAGTGAGCTGGAGCCTGCGGATAAGGTTACGGAAAGAAACTTGCGGGCGCTGCGGTCACTGCAGGCAGAGCTTTTTTTAAATATCGGTTTTGTTGTCAGACAGCCGGTATTAATTTTTTGAAAAAGCTGCTTGACTTGGAGTTAACTCCATTGGATATGATACAGATAAGGAACGGAAGTTCCGGCATTTTAGTTATGAGCGGGCGCAATAAAAAGCAGGTGATTTGGCGGTTCTGCATCAGTGCGGACTGCGTTTTCAGCTACAACAGATTTGAGCGCAGAACGATGTGAGAATGTGATAGAAAAGGAGTGTGGTGAGAATGTTGAAAGAAAAATTAAGCGTGTTTCCCATGGGTGAAAAAAATGATGCCTATGCCCGGTATTTTGTGGGGCAGAGCTATTTGAAGATGCTGACAACAGAAGGAGTAGTTATTGGCAATGTTACTTTTGAGCCCGGCTGTCGCAATAATTGGCATATCCATCATCAAGGCGGGCAGATACTGCTTGTCACAGGTGGACGAGGTTATTATCAGGAGTGGGGGAAACCGGCCCGGGAGCTGAACGCGGGTGATGTGGTTAATATCCCGCCTGAAGTGAAACACTGGCATGGAGCGGCTCCTGACAGCTGGTTTGCACACCTTGCAGTCGAAGTGCCCGCCGCGGGGGTGTCCAATGAATGGCTGGAACCGGTAACAGATGCAGAATATGGAAATTTGAAATAAAGGAGCAAAAATAATGCTGGGGAAATTTGTTTATTCCAATCCTACCAAATTGTATTTTGGAGAAAATTCATTAGAAAATCTGCCGCAGGAATTGGCATGCTATGGTAAAAATGTCATGCTGGTATATGGCGGCGGTTCGATTAAGAAAAACGGTATTTATGAAAACGTGGTCAAGCTTTTGAGGGACGGGGGCAAAACAGTTTTTGAGGATGCAGGTGTAATGCCTAATCCCACACTGGAAAAATTATATGAAGGCTGCAGGATAGCCAAAGAAAACAAGGTCGATTTGATTCTGGCAGTCGGCGGCGGTTCTGTTTGTGATTATGCCAAGGCTGTTTCAGTTTCAGCTTACTGCGAAACTGATCCATGGGAAAAATATTATCTGCGGATGGAAGCGGTGGATAATAAGATTATCCCGGTTGGCTGTGTTCTGACTATGGTTGGCACAGGTTCGGAGATGAACGGCGGTTCAGTTATTACCAATCATGCGGCTAAAGCTAAAATCGGGCGGGTGTTTGGTGATAATGTGTTCCCCAGATTTTCGATACTTGATCCGACGTATACTTTTACGCTGCCGCGTTATCAAATGGTTGCCGGATTTTTTGATATCATGTCGCATATTTTGGAACAGTATTTTTCCGGAACTGACGACAATACTTCCGACTATCTTATGGAAAGGCTTGCTGCGTTCGCTGATCCACAGTTCCAGGATCGCTGTGCAAAGCCCTGAAGATTATGAAGCGAGAAGCAATATTATGTGGATCGCTACATGGGCCTTGAATACTCTGGTAGCTAAAGGAAAGTCGACAGACTGGATGGTGCATATGATCGGTCAGTCGATCGGCGCTTACACTGACGCTACGCACGGAATGACTCTGGCCGCTGTGTCGCTGCCTTATTACAGGCACATCATGCCGTACGGACTGGCGAAATTCAAACGCTTTGCCATCAATGTATGGGATGTGCGTCCTGAGGGGAAAACTGATGAACAGATAGCTCAGGCAGGCCTTGCGGCGATGGAAAGCTATATGAGGGAGCTGGGACTTGTACTTAACGGCAGGGAACTTGGCGTCGATGAAACGATGCTTGACGGGATCGCTCAGGGTTCGTTTATTCTTGAGGGCGGTTATAAAGTGCTGACTAAAGAAGAGATCGTTGAGATATTGAAGGAAACGCTGAAAGCCTAAAAAAA
>ENA-OQAB01000665-OQAB01000665.1-human-gut-metagenome-genome-assembly--contig:-NODE-665-length-17949-cov-5.791213_pt1 | contig 17949 bp, 17 predicted proteins | sample MGYA00242490_ERZ504517 | MGnify/ENA primary metagenome ERZ504517 (study PRJEB26092, sample SAMD00036298) | human gut metagenome | host: Homo sapiens | study: EMG produced TPA metagenomics assembly of...
CAGATGCAGTTCCCTATCCCGAAACCTCCATGTTTTGTCGAATAAAATCTGTCTTCTTTTCTTCTGGATTTCATTTGTGTACGTATTTGGAAATTTCTATCAGCAGTTTTTTATTCTTAATCTTGTAAGGATCTTTACATAAGGATTCTTTTCCCGCGACTGTTCTGCCACTGCATCCACAGCATTCTCCAGAAGATTCCCGTAAATCTTGCATAAATCAGTATCTGAAATGCTGATATTTTCCGGAAGCATCATATCATGTTCAAGTAAAATCCCTCTCTGCTTCAGTTTCACCGGCATAGAAATGGATGACCGCATCTACTGCCATATTTCTGCAATAACAGACTGTTTTTTCCTCTTTTGTCATAACAGAAGCATACTCCTGCAGATACTTCATCAGTTCTTCATATTTTTCCTGCTGTGCATAAGCCATGACCGTGCGGAGATGATGACGCATATCATGACGCATTTTGCTGATCTCATCCATCTTCTGTGTAAGCTCTTCATAATGCTGTTTCTGCATCAGAAGCTTCTGCTCCATCTGACGGCTGTATTCCCCATAGATTAACTGGAATCTGTAGGCATTGGCAAGTTCTATCCACAAAGTCAGGCCCACACAGAAAACAAGCACTGCGGCTCCAAATTCCGTAAACCATCCTCCTACGATCGGCTCATATGCTTTCCATATTCTGTCTGCTGCCAGAGATGAAGCATAGGCAGTAATTCCCACCAGAAGAACACTGCTGTATTTCTGCTGTATATCCTTCACACTCCTGAACATCAGATAAAACGCAGAAAACCATTTCATAACTTCCGTAATCCCGGAAACCAGATAGAGTCCGCCTGCTGACTGAATCCCGGAACATAACAATTCTGTCACAAAAATCAAAACACCTGCCACAGCAAGAACAATTGCCAGAATTTTCGAAAAATTCCCTTCATCACAAAGGATTTTCTGCTGCACAACCACAACACATGCAAACATCAGATAATAAAATAAAGCTTCCAGTCCATAAGCCGGCTGTACTTTTACAGGGACAAATGCATGGAGAACAGGATAGGAACTGCACCCCATAACGCAGATACAAAGCAGGGCAAAAAAACAGAACTCAGCCTTTTTTGTACGCACAAACATATAAACTGCAAAAAGGAAAACACAAAATGTAAGCGCCAGATACACTGCATCACCGACAATCGACAGACCTCTGATCAGATTCACCTGTAAAGGCAGACCAAATACCGGCACAAACTGAATACCCGATGATACTGAATGCCGGTCTGTCACAGCAATCATAATCTCCGTATTTCCTTTTCCTTCAAATGTAAAGACTCTGTTCTGAATCTGTTCTTTATAATTTTCCAGATCCGGATTTCCAACCTGTCCGACCAGATTTCCATTTACGTACAGATTATAGGAAGAAAACACTTCCACAAGACCTATGGCATATCTCTTTTCCTTCTCAGGAAGCACCAGTGTCATCCGATATGTCCCGCTTCCAAAGGGAGATTTATCTTTATCGCCCAGATCCATACCACCGTATTCACCTATAGAAATATATCTGCTGTAGTACTCTCCTTTATGTTTTTCAAGTTCCCCGGGTGGCAGCAGCAGATCCGGATAATATTCCCACTCTCCGGTAAGATAATGCAGAGGATCATCCTCGCGTACATAAAGAATACCCTGTATTGCCTGGTCACCCCTGGCCGTATACTTATTATCAACGTAATAAAGCAAAAAGAACACACCCATGGACAGGACAAACACAACTATTACAAGTATCAATGAATATTTCCGTTTTTTCTTCATTGCTGCCACCTCCTTTTGTCCACAGGTGTATTCTTATTCTATCTGTTTCTTCTGTTATTTTGCTTTCTTCTCAATATCAGGAACAAGATCACTCCAACTGCCGCAATGCTTAACAATCCACAGATTTCACCTGTAAAATCAATTCTTTTTATTAATTTTACAGCTTCCTTTTTCTGCTTTTCTGGCAGTCCTTCTGTAGTCACCTCTTCTGTTATAACGCCATCCAAGATCGCTTCTGTGTCTTCATCGGCATCTGATACCGAAGATTCTGTCAGATTTGTCTCTGTTTTATCTGTCTGTCCACCGGCAGGATCATCTGAAATAAAATAATCTCCTGTCTTTTCTATCTCAACCCGCAAAATCTTCTGTTTGTTCTGCCAGGTTACCGCACACAAATTTCCCTGTGCATCCACAACTGTCACAGTCTCCGGAGATGAAATTTCTCCAAATACAGAAGTCTGAAATTCCACTGTACTTCCCGGAATCTCCGTTACTTCCTTTCCTCTTACAAAAATTCTCAGGGAAAAAGCAGATTCTGCAGTTTTCTCTATCCTCATCTGGATTTCATCATTCGCTGCCACTTTCCAGGTATTTATCGTATCAGGCAGGATCGTCACAGAAATTCCCTGCTTTTCAAATCTGACGCTGCCATTTTGCTGTAACATCAGAAGCAGTCTCTGACCGCTGACTGCTGTGACAGTATCCGTACTCAGCTCAGTTACCGTACTATCTGCAGCATCAAAATCCGATATTGTTCCGGAACCGGTCGCTTTTGTCTCTCCTGCTGAAGCTTTCTGACCGGAGTTTCTGCTATTATCCGAAGTTTCGCCGGAACTTTCTTCATAATTATTCTCTTTAGTGTCCGGAGATTCCATTCCTTCTACGGAAGGCACCGGCGTAACCGTCTGTCCCGGGGCCTTCTGCACAATAGCCGGAAGATTTTTCTCATCCCTGTCCGAAAAGTTTCTCTCATGCCAGTACTCATTTACAATAAATTCATCATTATATGAAAAAGAATAAATCCCTGTACTCCCTGTTTCATAAACAGCACAGATATCGTAATTATTTCCTTTTTTCAATATTTCCCGGCAGTAAAGCTGTATCCCTTTGGATGTTACTTCCGCCAGTTCTCTGTCCAGTTTCTGATAACTCCCTTTATTCTTACGTATATAAACCTGTACATTCTGAAGTTCTTCTGCTGAAAAGCCTGCCATAAGCATCGGAAACTCTACCAGATCCACTACAGGCATACTGTAAGTATTAATCTGCGGATACCCCCTTTCCTGTACGGAAAGATAGGCATATGCCTTTGGCAGTGCCAGATTCTCAGATAACTGATATCCTTCCGGCACCACAAATGTACCGGTAAGTTTATAGACGCCCTGTTTCGTAAGATCTACCTGACTCATATCCCAGGAAGACTCCAGAATAATCTCAGGATTTTCTGCTGTATTTTCGAATTTCTCAGCAGTGCTGACGCGAAGCCTGACACTTTCTTTCAGATCTTCTTCTATTTTTCTCAGACTGCTTCCGATTTCTACTGCATAAGCAGCACATCTGCTCAGATATTTCTCATCTTTTGCATTATAAGAACGAATACGTTTTGCAGGGATTCCCGTATTTCCAAGCTGACTGTACTGATAACTGTATACTTTAAGACTGCCATCTTTTTGATACCGAAAGCGCAGAGTACCGGTCTGTCTCTGTCCATCGCCATAAACTACCATCAACGAATACGTATTTCCCACAACCATACTCTGATTGGAGACATACAGACCATCCCCGCTGCAAAGGGCAAATCCTTCCTCTATAAGATTCATCCAATGCCCGTTATCCTTTTTCAGATAAGCCTCCATAGAATCTGTATCTTCTCTCTCCAGCCATGGAAAAATATACAGGCCGGCCGCTGTCAGTCTGTAATAAGTATTGATTTCCGGTTTTTCCGGATACTGGACTGAAACTGTGGTCTGTACCTGTGGACTGTTGATTTTCCCGAGATCATATTCCGGAGGCAGTTTCAATATTCCCTTTACAGTATAAACACCCGGAAGCTTCATATTGACAGTAGAAACATTCCACTGAACCGGAATATGCAGGGTATCTGAATCTGTATAAACAGTATAGGTTATCTCTGACAGCTTATCACAAATGACTTCACTGCTTTTATTTATCTCCACTGCCACAGCAGGAATATCTTTGGGCGCAGTCACGTGGCTGACCGTATTTTCCTGCCCTCTGATGACCGTCGTTTTTTTTATGATAAGCATCCCGGACAGACAGATACCTATCATCAAGATCAAAAATATACGCTTTTCTTTTCTCATAGTATTCTCCATCACTATGACACCAGGAATCGTCACCTGTCTGTCACCTGTCTGACATCTGTCTTTAGCTTACCTTATTTTCCTGATTTCATCAACAGACATAGGATAAACTGCATTTTTTCATGAAAAATGGCGTTACTGTTTCTGTCTCCGGAAGTGCTCTGCCTTTTCCTTTCCGGGGAATTTCATGAAATAGTATACAACAAACAGCACCGCCGTAATACTCCATGAAACCGGATAACTGAGCATGATCGTATTGATTCCCGGGTACATCTGTCCTGCTGTAAAAAGCCACAGGATTCTCAAAGAACACACACCGCCACAGGTAAGGAGCATAGGCACCAGAACCTTTCCGGTACCCCTCAGTGCCCCGGACAAAATTCCTATGATTACATAAATGAAATAGGACGGCAGTAAAAAACGACTCATATGAACACCATGGACGATCACTGCGCTGTCTGTGGTAAACAGACGATAAATCCAGGGAGCAAATGAATACATCAAAATGATCATCACCGCAGAACTGACCATACTCATGACCATGCAGACACTCACACTCTTTCGCATACGATGATATTTGCCGGCTCCGAAATTCTGTCCCACAAAGGTAGTAATGGAAATTGCGAACGCATTGATCACCATCCAGAAAATAGCATCGATTTTCCCAAGAGTTCCCCATGCCGCCACTGTGTCAGTTCCCAGATTATTTACAAATACCTGTATCACAATATTGGAAATATTATACATTACAGATTCCAGACCTGCCGGAATACCGATTCTCAGAACTGAAAACAGCATTCTTCTGTCAAAACGGATCTGATTGATCTTCAGCACATATATCTCTCTGGTTTTCAGAAGCATTACTGTTACGATCAGCGCACTGATCACCTGAGAAGTAACTGTAGCAACAGCTACTCCTGTCACACCCATGCCAAACGCAACCACAAACAGCAGATCAAGAATAATGTTCAGCACACAGGTAATGATCAGAACATACAGTGGTCTTTTGGAGTCTCCTACTGCACGCAGGATGGCTGCTCCCATATTATAAACCAGGTTAAAAACCATTCCGCCAAAATAAATATGAAGATACACTGCAGAGTCCTCTACTACATCTGCAGGTGTCTTCATAAGCAACAATGCAGGCCTGGTCAGAAAAATCCCCACTACAGTAAGAACAATTCCCGCTGCAATGGAGAATGCAAATGCTGTATGCAGTGCCTTACTCAGATTCTTCTTATCTTTTGCCCCATAAAACTGCGAGATCACAACTGCTGCCCCTGAAGAAAGCCCTACAAAAAAGCCAACGATCAGATTGGCGATCTGACTGGCAGAACCTCCAACTGCAGCAAGTGCCTGTTTTCCTACGAAACGGCCTACAACAATAGTATCCGCCGTATTATAAATCTGCTGAAAAAATGTTCCAAATACAATAGGAAAGAAAAATAACAGCAGCTGTTTCCAGATCACACCTTCTGTGATCTGATTTACCTTCTCCTTCTCATTCATTACTTTTTCCTCATCCATTATAATGTTCAGATGTATCCACTGTCTTTATCTTTATATGGATTATCTGCAGTTACTGTTCACGCTGCCCGGCAAACCGTTTCGCGCTACACAGAATTTTATAGCAATTCCGGAACATTACGGAGTAATTTCCTATAACTAACATAAAATAATACACAAAAAAGCAGGCATCCCAAACGGGAGAACCTGCCATACTTTGCAACCATTAAAAATTAGTCTTCAACTTTAATGATTTCCTTTTTGTTGTAGCTTCCGCAAGCTTTGCATACTCTGTGCGGCATCATCAGTTCGCCACATTTGCTGCATTTTACAAGGTTCGGAGCGCTCATTTTCCAGTTTGCTCTTCTCTTATCGCGTCTTGCTTTGGAAGATTTATTCTTCGGACAGATGGACATTATGTTACACCTCCTTAAATTTACTAAATATATCACTGATAGCTGCCATACGGGGATCCTTAGGTTCCTCGACGCATCCACAGGGACCGTCATTGAGGTTTTTCCCGCACTGGCTACAGATTCCTTTGCAGTCTTCTCTACATAAAACCTTCAAAGGCCAGCTCATCAGTACCTCAAGATAGACCAGCTGGTCCACATCCAGGTCCATACCTGTGAGATAAGAACTTTCGTCCAGATCATTCACACGGTCTTCATCCGTAAGCTTCATATCAAGTTTTCGCTCAATCTCCAAAGGAATCTCTGTTGAAACCTCTTCCAGACATCTGTCACAGGGAATACCTACGGTAATCTTACCCGTTCCTCTGATTTCAAGATTTCTGTCACCTGTATTCGTGATCGTAAGCTCTATGGGTTCTTTTGCAAGTACCGGAAAGCTTCCTGACTGAAAGGTGATCGTATCCATTCCAAACTCTGCAGTCTTCTGAATACGCATTCCTTCACTGGATGAAATATCTGATAAATGTATCTGCATACTTTTCTCCTATCCACACTTGTTTTATTATACATACCGCCTCTGCTTTTGTCAACGATAAATTAGAAAAATTTCACATTTTGTCAAGTAATATTCCTTTACGAAGTATTTTATCATCCGGCGGCATTATTATCAGGTAATTTCCATATGCCTTACGGGCACAAAGAAGGGTGCTCCTGACAGATGCACCCTTCCCTTCTATATAACTTTTATCCAGTTATATTTCTCTCGTTTGGACACAAAACAGACACTTTATTATCTGTGAAAATTAAACCAGAGCTACTGTCTCTCTGCAGATTGCAAGTTCTTCGTTTGTAGGAATTACAGCAACTTTAACTTTGGAATCCGGTGTAGAGATAACGATCTCTTCTCCGCGAACTCCATTAGCTTCTTTGTCAAGTGTAACTCCAAGGTATCCAAGATAGCTTACAACTTTCTCACGCACAGGAATAGCATTCTCGCCGATACCTGCTGTAAATACGATGGCATCTACACCGTTCATAGCTGCAACATATCCGCCAACGAATTTAGCGATACCATAGCAGAGAACATCGATTGCGTTAGCTGCATCTTCGTTTCCGCTCTGAGCTGCATCGTTCAGGTCACGGAAGTCACTGGATAATCCGCCGGATAATCCAAGAAGACCGGATTTCTTATTGAGAACATTCATCATACCTGCGATATCAAGGTTTTCTTTCTTAGCGATGAATTCCATGATAGCCGGGTCGATGTTACCGGAACGTGTTCCCATAACAACACCTTCAAGTGGAGTAAGACCCATTGTTGTGTCTACACACTGTCCGTTTACTACAGCACTGATGGAAGAACCGTTTCCAAGGTGGCAGACGATAACTTTGGAGTTGTCTTTGTCAAGACCAAGGAATTCAACAGCACGTTTGGAAACGAAGCTGTGGGATGTTCCGTGGAAGCCATATCTTCTTACTTTGTAGTTCTTGTAATATTCGATTGGAAGACCATAGAGATATGCTTTTGCAGGCATTGTCTGATGGAAAGCTGTATCGAATACTGCTACCTGAGGTACACCCGGCATAAGCTCGGAGCATACACGGATACCGATCAGGTTTGCAGGGTTATGAAGTGGTGCAAGGTCATTGCATTCTTCTACTGCTGAGATTACTTCATCTGTGATCACTACAGATTTGGCAAATTTCTCACCACCATGTACAACACGATGTCCAACAGCATTTACTTCTTTCAGGCTTCCGATTGCGCCTGTTTTATCATTTGTGAGGGCATCCAGTACCATCTGGATTGCTTCTTTATGTGTAGGCATTGCAGCTTCTGTGATCTCTTTGTCACAGCCTGTTTTCTGATATACTAATCTTCCATCGATACCGATTCTCTCGCAGAGACCTTTTGCAAGAACTGCTTCTGAATCAGAGTTGATCAGCTGATATTTAAGGGATGAACTTCCACAGTTGATTACTAATACGTTCATTTTCATATTCTGCCGGCAGCAAATTTCGAATACTGTCCATAATCCTGACACAAGTCTTCGAATATTTCTGTCAGCTTTTCCTTTCATATTATAATATTATTCTCATCATTTCCAGGGAAATATGAGTAATGATATCAAAGGCATCAGAATCAGAAATATCTCCTCCGATGCCTTTAACATTATGTAGTCAATGAAATAATTCTCAGTCCGTTTTACGGTCTGACTGAAATCTTATTTGTTGTCGTCAGCCTGGCACTGTACTGCTGTGATAGCTACCACACCAACGATATCGTCTGCAGAGCATCCACGGGACAGGTCATTTACAGGTTTAGCGATACCCTGGGTTACAGGTCCGTAAGCTTCTGCTTTTGCAAGACGCTGTACAAGTTTGTATCCGATGTTACCTGCATCAAGGTCTGGGAATACAAGTACGTTAGCTTTACCAGCTACTTCGCTTCCAGGAGCTTTGGATGCGCCTACGCTTGGAACGATAGCTGCATCAAGCTGGAATTCTCCGTCAAGTGCAAGTTCCGGATTCTGCTCTTTTGCGATCTTTGTAGCTTCTACTACTTTATCTACGTCAGCATGTTTTGCACTGCCTTTAGTGGAGTGTGAAAGCATTGCAACGATTGGTTTCTCCTGAACAAGAAGTTCGAAGGATTCTGCAGAAGATGCTGCGATTGCTGCAAGCTCTTCTGAAGTCGGGTTCTGGTTCAGACCGGAATCAGCAAATACAAATGCGCCGTTTGCGCCATATTCGCAGTTCGGAACTACCATTAAGAAGAATGCGGATACAAGTTTTGTACCTGGTTTTGTTTTCAGGATCTGAAGACATGGTCTTAATGTATCAGCTGTAGAGTGACATGCACCGGATACCATACCGTCTGCATCGCCCATTTTTACCATCATTACACCATAGTACAGATACTGGTTAAGAAGAATCTCTTTAGCCTGATCCGGTGTCATGCCTTTTTTCTGTCTTAATTCTACTAACTTGTCAATGTATCCCTGTGTTTTCTCTGATGTAGCAGGATCTACGATCTGTGCGCCGGAAATATCATATCCGTCTTCAGCTGCACTCTTTTTAACAGCTTCTTCGTTACCAACAAGGATAACCTTTGCAATTCCTTCTTTTAAAATTTTCTCTGTAGCTGCCAGAGTTCTCTTATCTTCTGTCTCCGGAAGTACGATTGTTTTTACGTTTGCTTTTGCTCTCTCTTTGAGTGTGTCAATAAATCCCATGATTAAAATGGCTCCTTTCATATAGCAGTTCTGATATCACAATATCTGTATACCAGATATCATTACCATTCACCGGATATATACAGTGAACTGTAATCTGTTTGTTACTGTTCACTCCGTTCCCAGCAACACGCTTCGCGATGCACAGAATTTATGCTAATCGCATAAATTCGCGCAGTATGTCTCGGGTTTTCTGTGACCTTCGCTCACAAAAACACCTCGCGGGATATTACCAGTGAACAGTAACATCTGTTTTCTGCGCTGTTTTCATTATAACTCCTGAAGCCTTGTATTTCAAGCATCTGAATGGTAGAATATGACATAAAAAAAGTATTTTTTAAGATGCAATATGGTAAAAAAAGAGAGAACTCTACAGAATTTCAGAAAGGAGCATCTGTGTAAATTTATGAAAACAGCAGGAATTATTGCAGAATATAATCCTTTTCACAAAGGACATGAATATCAGATCCGGTATACAAAAGAAAAGCTAAAAGCAGACTACGTTATCGTTGCCATGAGCGGAGATTATGTGCAGCGCGGCACCCCTGCTCTTATCTCCAAACATGCACGTGCAGAAATGGCTCTGCGGTGCGGCGCTGACCTTGTACTTGAAATGCCGGTATCTGTCTCTACTGCAAGTGCGGAAGCCTTCGCAATGGGAGGTGTTTCCCTGTTGGACGGTCTTGGCGTTGTTGATATGCTCTGCTTTGGAAGTGAATCCGGGGAGATCAGCGCACTGAAAGAACTGGCTGAGATCCTTGTAGAAGAACCTGAAGAATATAAAAAGCTACTGAAAAGCTTTTTAAGCGAAGGGCTGACTTTTCCGGCTGCCAGAAGTCAGGCACTGACAGAATATTTTAAGAATCCGCGCAACTTCAATGGTGACGATTTTGACGGAGTCCTTACTCCTCTGTTAAATGAAGTTACACAGATCCTGAATACACCGAATAATATTCTGGGGATCGAATACTGCAAGGCACTTCTCCGTCTGAACAGCCGGATCTGCCCTGTCACGATCCGCAGGGAAGGAATGGGCTATCATGAAACCACTGTCCCTGAGGGAAATTCCATAGTGCTTTCCCCTGATTTACAGTCACCCACTGATTTCTTTGCATCTGCAACTGCTATACGAAATCTGATTCTTCAGAATTCCCCTAATCCGGATGCCCTGACCTCCCAGATTCCGGAACCGGCTTTTCCTGTTTTCCAAAAAGCTGTGAATTCCGGTGAATTTCTCACAGAAAATTCTCTGGACTCTATTCTTTCTTACTGCCTTATGAAAGAAAATGTAGAAAGCCTTTCTTCCTATATGGATGTTTCCGAGGATCTCGCCCGGCGGATCATAAATCAACAGAATTTTCTGTTGTCCTTTTCCCAGTCTGTATCTGTTTTAAAAACCAGAGAGCTGACTCAGACAAGGATACAGAGGGCATTGCTTCATATTATATTAAATATCCACACTGCACCCACTCAGATTCCCTTTGCCAGGGTTCTTGGTTTCCGCAAAGAAAGCAGCGAACTGCTAAGCCGGATCAAGCAGCACAGCCGAATTCCTCTTATCACCAAGCTTGCGGACGCCCAAAATCTTTTGGACAGTGAAGGTAATCAGATTTTATCTGAAACTGTTTTTTCTTCCAATTTATATGAAAAACTCCTTTGTCTGAAAACCGGCAGAAAATTCTGCCACGAGTCCCAGAAACAGCTTATTATCCTATAATTCTTGTTGTTTGGATGCACTTATGTTAAAATACAAACAGTGAGGATAAGGATATAAAATAAGGAAGGAGGAAAAGAAAAATGAAAGCTAATTCAGGTTTGAAAAAGAACAGAACAAAGATTCAGATGGTACTTACCGCCCTGGTAATCTTATCTGTTGTACGTCAGTTTTTCCTGGGAAATTACCACAATATGTTTCTGGGAATCTTAACATTGATCCTTTTTATGGTTCCCCAGTTTCTGGACAGGAAACTGAACGTCACAATACCACCGGGACTGGAAACAGTGATTCTGATCTTTATCTTTTCAGCAGAAATTCTTGGCGAAATCAATGCCTTTTATGTAAAAATCCCTATCTGGGATACCATTTTACATACTACTAACGGTTTTCTGATGGCTGCCATCGGATTTGCACTGATTGATCTTTTTAACCGCAGTGACAGGTTTTCCATTAAAATGTCACCGTATTTTGTAGCTTTTTTTGCATTCTGTTTTTCAATGACTGTTGGTATTATGTGGGAATTCTTTGAATTCAGCATGGACTGGTTTTTTGGAATGGATATGCAGAAGGACTGGATCGTACCGGCCATCAACTCTGTGAAGCTGAATCCTACCGGTGCAAATGTTCCGATTCATGTAGATGTTCAGTCCCTGGCCGTTAACGGCGAGACCTGGAATCTGGGAGGCTATCTTGATATTGGTATTGTTGATACCATGAAAGATTTGATCGTAAACTTTATCGGCGCAGTCGTATTTTCTATCATCGGTATTCTGTATCTACGAAACCGCGGAAAAGGAAAGCTGGCAGCTTCTCTGATCCCGCAGGTACGCAGCAAACAGGAAGAAGAACATTCTTCCAGAGATCAGTAAGATCCACAGCTACCGAAACTGGCGCACTTTTCTGGAAATATTCTCCAATTCTTCTCTGGAAAGCTCAGGAAGTCTTTCCAGCTGATCCATAAACATGGCAAGTGTCTCTTTTCGTTGCATTTCTACCATCTGGGTGTAGAAATTAACCACTACCCCGGTGGCGATGGCAACTACAAAAAGCGAATAGATTGTCAGGAGAACGGAACACATTTTTCCAATAAAGGTAACCGCAACCACATCGCCAAATCCGGCAGTGGAGATCACCGCATAGCAATACCACAGCGCATCTCCGTATCGATTAATGTCCGGTTCCACCAGCTGGATCACTGCTGCGATAGCAAAAATAAACGCAATAAAACCAATGATAATTTTATCTGCGCGAGTCCGTTTTAATACACTGCCTAATACTTTAATTCTTTTCATACACCTGTCCTCCAATGAAATAATCTATTATCTGAAATTAATTGAAGTATAGTATAAAACGGTTTCACTTGCAACACAAAAGCTTTGTGACATATAAAGGAGAATCCTCGTATGAAAGACAACAAAACGTTAAAAATCATCATCCTGATCACAGGAATTTTAACTGTATTATTAGGCATCTATACTCTTGTAAGACCAATGAGAACCTTTCTCTCTATCGGTTGGATCCTGGGAATCCTTCTGTTTGTAAATGGTATTGAACTTGTAGCCCTCTCTTTATCTAAAGAAAAGAAATGAAATCGGCGCATGTATCCTCGGTGTTCTCGAAGGACTTGCAGGTCTTGTTTTACTTTTCAGCGGTATCCAGAGATTCATTACAGATGTAATGGCAGCTTATATGGTCGGTGCTGTCATCCTGATCTATGGTATTTTCCAGATTGTCGGTGGCATAAAGGCATACAGCACCTCTAAGGGAAAAGGAATCCTGAGCATTATCTGTGGTATTTTATCTGTCATTGTCAGTATCGTATCATTTACCCACCCTGTACTTACCATGATCTCTGCAGGATATATGATCGCATTTTCTGTTTTAATGCAGGGTATCAACATGATCGTACTTGGAATTAATTTCGGAAAGGCAGAAAGTTGACAAAAAGGTTATGGCTATATGAATAACACAAAAAGCTCCAAAAACGTATCTTTAAAAAACCAGCTTGAATTGTGGCTGTTCTGTACACTCATTGGTGCTGTTGCCGGTGCACTGGTATGGATCCTGCTGAAAATAATGGCAGTCGGAACTGAATTTCTGTGGAAATGGCTTCCCGGAAAAACCACTGTTCCCTATTATACGATTCTTATCTGTGTAGCCGGTGCGGCAATTATCGGTATTTTCCGAAAAATATTCGGAGACTATCCCGAAGATCTGGAAACTGTTATGGGAAAAGTCAGAACAGAAAAAAGATACGAATACAAAAACATGCTTGTAATGATGGTGGCAGCACTGCTGCCATTACTCATAGGAAGCAGTGTAGGTCCCGAAGCCGGACTTACCGGAATCATCGTAGGTTTATGCTACTGGGCCGGAGACAATCTGAAGTTTGCCAAACAGAATACCAGAAATTATTCGCAGATTGGTGCCGCAGTCTCCATGAGTGTGCTGTTTCACGCACCTCTGTTCGGTATTTTCGAAGTAGAAGAAAACTCCGAGGAAGATCTTGCAGCCTTAACAAAGGGTTCCAAATTATTTATTTACGGAATCGCGCTGGCTGCAGGCACTGGTATTTATGCAGGTTTATCTGCACTTTTTGGTGCAGGGCTTTCCGGATTTCCATCCTTTGATATGGTGGAAATCCAGAGAAAAGACTATCTGCTTATGATTCTGTATATTTTGTGCGGTCTTATCCTGGCATACTTCTATCAGGCAACACACAAACTGACCGGAAATATTTCCAACAGATTCCCGGCAGTTGCCAGAGAAATTTTTGCAGGTTTATGTCTTGGAATCACAGGTTCATTCTTACCTGTACTTATGTTTTCCGGAGAAGAGCAGATGGGAACACTTATGAAAACTTACACCTCCTATCTGCCACTGGCACTTATTGCTATCGCGTTTTTCAAACTTCTGCTGACAAATCTATGTATTCAGTTCGGTTTAAAGGGAGGGCATTTCTTCCCTGTCATCTTTGCCGGAGTATGTATGGGATACGGCGTGGCAATGCTGACCTGCGGGCCAGACGGGGGACATATGGTATTTGGAGCTGCAATCGTTACTGCGTCACTTCTGGGCGGAATCATGAAAAAGCCACTGGCAGTAACCATGCTTCTCTTCCTCTGCTTCCCGGTTAAAATGTTTATCTGGATATTCATCGCAGCAGCGGTTGGAAGCAAACTTATCACACTCAAACCAGAGCAGGAACCTTCTGCAAATTACAGCAAGCAATAGAGTCGCTACCAGACAAAAAGAACCATTATATCAGAAAACATGGCTGTATGCTTCAGGCAACAACTATAACTTCTGTATATAATGGTTCTTTCATTTACAATTACATATTATTTTTATAATTACTTTTCTCCGGAAAGAAGAATACGGTCATTATCCAGCATCTTACCGGCACCTGTCTTAAACTTCTCCAGAAGTCCTTCCACTGTCAGGCCTTTCTTTTCTTCTTCATGGATATCCAGCACAATATCTCCGGAATCCATCATCAGAATACGATTTCCCAGATCAAGGGCCGACTGCATATTGTGGGTGATCATCAGACAGGTAAGCTGATGTTCCTCTACAATTCGTTTCGTAAGATTCAGTACCTTCTCTGCTGTGCCCGGGTCAAGGGCTGCTGTATGCTCATCCAGAAGCAGAAGCTTGGGCGGATTCATGGTTGCCATGAGAAGTGTCAGCGCCTGTCTCTGTCCACCGGAAAGAAGTCCTACCGGCTGAGTCATACGTTTCTCAAGTCCTATATCCAGAAGTTTCAGCTCTTCATGGAATCGCTCTTTCTCCTGTCTGGACACATGGGAAAGCCATCCGCCTTTCCCTGCTGCAAGCGCCAGATTCTCTTCTATGGTCATTCCGGGTGCAGTTCCTCTCATAGGATCCTGATACAGGCGGCCGATGGTCTTTGCACGTACATGCTGGGGCATAAAAGTAATATCCTGTCCATCCAGCATGATCACACCGGAATCTGTAAGAAAATCTCCACAGATTGCATTAAACAGAGTGGATTTACCAGCTCCATTGGAACCGATGATCGTTGCAAAATCGCCCTTCTCCAAATTCAGGGATAAATCTCTGATGGCCTGTTTCTCGTTTACCGTACCCGGATTAAAAGTCTTGGAAATATGTTCAATCTTCAGCATAAATCACTGTACTCCCTTCCTGTGAGTCATTCTTCTCTTAATCTGCGGCCACTGTTTTTTCAAATATGGACCTGAAATAGCCAGCACAACGATCACAGAAGATACCAGTTTCAGCATAAATGCCGGCATATTGAATCTCAGTGCGACGGTATATACCAGACGGAAAATAAAAGATCCAAGTACCATGCCAACAGCTCTCACGAAAATTCCACCTCTGCCAAGAATCGTACCACCGATTCAGCAGGGAAGCCAGCGCGATGGTAACCATTCCCTGTCCGATATTGATATCTACAGATTTCTGTGACTGAGACAGAAGACATCCGGAAAGTGCTGTGAAGGAGTTGGCAACACAGAGACCTACAATCGTAGTAAATACCGGATTAATAGATGAGGATTTTACCATATCTGCATTATTTCCTGTTGCCCTGATTGCCAGACCAAGTCTTGTCCTTAAGAAAAATACAAGGAAGACAATCACAATGGCTACTGCAATGAAAGCAACTACAATATCTCCTCTTCCTTTCAGCGGTGTACTTTTCAATGTTTCTTTCATCATGGAAAATACCGTCTCTGTTCTGTTCATATTGATCAGGGAGGAACCTCCCATCACTGCAATATTCACAGAATAAAGAGCCGTATTAACGATAATTCCTGCAAGAAGACTGTCAACACCCAGCTTTGTCTGAAGTATGGCTGTCACAAAGCCCGAGCATATACCTGCAGCCATGGCTGCAAAAATTGATAAAAAAGGATGTCCGCTGACTGCCACTGCTGCTCCCACTGCTGCTCCCAGTGTGAAACAGCCATCAGTGGAAAGGTCACAGACATTCAGCATGGAATAACTGAGAAACAGGGCAAGAACTGTCAATGAACAGATCAGGCCAAGTTTCAGTGCGGTCTCTCCAAGAGAGAGTATAGTCGCAATAGTCACGATGATTTCCTCCAATTTGTATTTATTTTATTACATTCAATGAACAGCAACAGAAAATATCTGCTGCTGTTCATTTTAATTCAGAAAATATATCAGTCTTTTCAACCGGCACAATGGATTCCATAAACCCAGAACTTATTCTGAATTTATTCAAAATGCTGTCCGAATATCCTTATTATTTCTCTACATCATCAAAGCTCTCTGCTGTAACAATCTCATTTACCTGTGTGCATAACGGCTCGAAATCTTTTTTAACAGTTTCAAGATCAAGTCCAAGTCCCTCGCAGGTTTCTGTGTTTACTGTTGCAGTACCATTATCAAAAGTTTCAACAGATGTTGTTGCAGGATCTGCATCATTCATAAGGATGTCTGCGATCATATCTGCTGTCTTCTGTCCAAGGTTTGCATAATCAACACCATATCCGACAAATGCACCGTTTAGTGCAAAGGAGTCAGCTCCTGTATACTGTGGGATACCTGCATCAATGAATTTCTCATAGATAGAAAGCTCTGCTGTCATAATTGTGTTGTCAGTTGGTGTGAATACTGCATCTACGCCATCTGCCACCAGTGCATCTGCTGCAAGCTGTACCTCATCTGTTGTGGTACCTGTACGCTCTACATATTCGATGCCTTCTTTATCCAGATAATCCTTGGCTTCCTGGATGGCTGTTGTAGAAGAATCCTGTCCGATATCGTATAAAAGTCCGATTTTCTTCACATCCGGGTTCACTGCCTGGATCAGTTTCATGATGGATGCTGTATCCAGATAATCGCTTGTACCTGTAATGTTTGCTCCAGGTGCATCCAGATCCTCTACAAGACCGCTTCCTACAGGATCAGACACTGCGGAAAATACAACCGGTGTATCGGTTCCTTCTGTTGCGGACTGCATACGCATTGCTACAGGTGTTGCAATACCTACCATCAAATCTACATTATCAGCCTGAAAATCAGAAATGATCTGTTCCATAACATTGGCATCTGCATTACAGTTATCATAGGACACATCAAAATTTACGTCTTTTTCCTTGCCGATTTCTTCCAGACGGGACTGGATGTTGTCTACGATCTGATTCAAGGAAGCGTCATCTACATAATTGCAGATACCAATCTTGAAATCCTGTGCCATAACCGGTGATGCCATCATCATAGTTGCCATTGCTGTTGCTGCGATTGCTAATACTCTTTTTTTCATAGTCTTTTTTTCCTCTCTCTACATCTTATTTAGCAGTTCATGGTTTTTTAACTGCCATAGTCTCAGGGATGTTTGCCAATCCCTTGTTACTGTCTGTGAGAAAGAACTCCCCGGATTCCTCTTTTTCCCGGATGTGTCAACTGCTGTGATACCCACCTGCCATCAGCAGATTTTCCTGCATTACAGGGGGTGCCATATAACAGATTCTCTTTATATATAAAAAAATCCGCCACAAGCTATCTGTTGCTTGAGACGGTAATAAGAATCTTATTATCGCGGTACCACTCAAATTGACGAATTGTCCACTTTCTCATGTACAAACATACACTCCTGATTTATAACGGGTTCGGTTCCCGTCGGTGCCTACTCTCACGCTTATCAAGATTTCGGGCCGCCCTCGAAAGGCCATTCAACAATCAGTTTCATACGGCTTCCCACCAATTGCCGTTCTCTGGAATGATTCTTGGTTGTTTACTCTTCTTTCTCATCGGTTTTGATGTGTTTACTTTACCACGCTAATGCAGATATGTCAAGAGGTTATTTTTATTTTTTCCATTAATTTTTCAAAAGGGACGTGAAGGAGTTACTGTTCACTGGTAGTATTCCGCGAAGTGTTTTTGTGAGCGAAGGTCACAGAAAACCCGAGACATACCGCGCGAATTTATGCGA
>ENA-OQAB01000666-OQAB01000666.1-human-gut-metagenome-genome-assembly--contig:-NODE-666-length-17946-cov-4.199731_pt1 | contig 17946 bp, 19 predicted proteins | sample MGYA00242490_ERZ504517 | MGnify/ENA primary metagenome ERZ504517 (study PRJEB26092, sample SAMD00036298) | human gut metagenome | host: Homo sapiens | study: EMG produced TPA metagenomics assembly of...
CTCCGGTTTCCGTTTGGAACGGTAACCTTCGAGTTACGGAAAATATATTCCACATTCTCTTCCCCGCACAGTTCCTTCATACTGTCGAGATATTCCCCGTCAAAGCTGATGGTAACCCTTTCATTAACCGGACTCAAATGGTATGTGGTCCGGTGTATCTCCCCCGGCTTTAAGAAGATAATATCCCCCGGCTCAACGTAATACAGCGTATGGTTGATAAAGATCTTGCAGTGTCCCGAATAGAGATAATAAAACTCATAATGCGTATGCCAGTGGCTTTCCGCCATGTGAAACTTCCGTAAGACCGCTTTGTGCGGCTGATGTTGCATTTCATAGCTTTCCCCCAATCAATAATCACCATTTTTCAGCAGGGCCTTCATATAGGCGAAGGTCCGCTCTTCTCCATGTTCCTTCAGCATCAGAAGGAGCTCTTCCAGCAGCTTAGCCGTCTCCGGCGCTATAACCATATACTTCTTCGCATGGCTGTAGTACTCCCAGGGGGATGCATCCGTGTAATCCTTCCCCTTATAGTTTTGGAAGCCGCGATCCGGTCCATCATCATCTCGATGACGTACTTAAGCGGCATCTTATGGCCGGCCAGTCCCTTCGACATATCCGTCGTAAAGTCGATCCAGTATTCGTAGTGATGTTTATTCCTCCCCTTGTGGTGAAGCCACGCCTTCGAAAAGCCCTTCTCCTCCCTTTCTGCAGCGTTGGGACTCCTCGTCCCCTGATAATAAATCACCCCTGGAATAAACTCTTCCGGACCGTATTTCGACAGATCATGAAGGAGCCCCTGTTTATAAAGCCCAACCCGGAAACAATTCTTCATGGCATGATAGATTTATTTTAGCGGGGAGTTCTAAAGAATTTTTCGCTAGAATTGATCTTTGGAGGTAGATTATCCTGATGACGAGGAAGAAAAGTGCACTAGGGTGCAGGGTGTTATCGATAGTGTTATCATTATTGATGATCCTCTGTGCAGTTCCTTTAGTCTCCTTTGCGGCAAATGGAGAGGATGCTGGGCCGGTTCTTGAGAAAAGTAGGGAAGATGTTTTTCTCTTTAGAGCTCTTAGACCCTTCAGTGGAGAGCCCTATACAGTGGGCTCCAAGCTCGGCGATTGTGCAATTAACAAAACTGGTGTAGCATTACAAGTGCCAAAGCCTGGGACAATCCAGTATATTAATTATCTTACAACTAAACTCACAGTGGAGTTTGTTAATAAGGAAGATACTGTAAAACATGCAGGAACCAATACAGAACCTGTTATCATCTATGTAACAGCTGATCCAAGCATTTGGGTGAAAGTCAATTATGAGTTTGAGGCCGTGGAGGGCAGCGGTATTCCGGAGGCAGTCATTGAAACATTGCCGACCATTGATTCCACTTCCCTCAAGTATACAGAAGGCCTCAAAGTTTCGGATTTGACAATGAATACAGAGGGCGCCAAAGCTACCGTGAACGGCGCGCCGATAGAGGGCACGTTCAGCTTTACGGAACCCGACAAGACTCTTGGCGTGGGGAATAACAACGTGTCCGTAACCTTCACGCCCGCCGATCCGACGGCTGCGGAACCTGCAACGGGTGTCATATCCGTAAGCGTGGCGAAGGGCGACATTCAAGTTCTGCAAACGCCGGTGATTACCATTGAGTACGGCACAAGATTGAAAAATGTATCTCTTAGAGATTTCAAGGTGGAGACGATTCCGGCGAGCGGCGTTAGCTGGGATTGGTTGGGGGCCGACGGCAGCCTCACTTCCCTATCCGACCCGCGGGCTGACCAGGTTCTGGCAGTCGGCACGTATGACGATATCCTGGTTCGCGCTTATACCGTCTATAATAATAAGTATGACGTAACACTTATCCCGGTGAAGGTGGTTGTCAACCCAGTGTCCAAGGAGTTCCCAATGCTTTGCGAGATGGATGAGGCCGCGCGCCGGATCATCGTCACCGGCAGAGGGAATTCCGATGCGAAGGGCGCCGTCACCTATACGCTGCACAGCGATGCGTTGGCAGAGGATCTCGTCATCGAGGGCAAGGGTGTTCAAGATGTGGCAACCTTCCAGCTGGATGATAACGCAAAGAGCGGCGCGTATACCGTAACCGCAACGTATACGGCGGGGGAAAAGGATCCCTGCAACTATGCTTCCGCAGCGAAGCAGTTGGATATCAGCTTCTTCCACAATGTTGCGGTCACCGGCGGCAGCGGCTCCGGTGATTATCAGGCGGGCAGCACCGTCTATGTTATGATTGATGCGGAGTCCATCAAAAAGAATTACGAATTCAAGAGCTGGAAGATCACCAACGCAAACGGAGATACCATCGATGTGGGCGTGGAAGATCTTACACAGAGGGATATTTCCTTTGTGATGCCTGATGAAGCGGTCAAGGTGGAAGCGCAGGCTTCGTTCTCCATCCAGCTGTTCTTTGAGAACTTGGGCAATTCCATCCTGAGCTTCATCATGAAGATTGTGGAGTGGTTCCAAGGCATCTTCAATGGCTTGGGCGCGCTCTCCTGATTCCATCTTCTTTCTTTTCTTTAGTTTGTAACCTCGCCTGGCAGCCACCTTATTTCTTCACCAATGCCGGGTAACCGGCTTGGCTTTGGTTTGCCTGGGGACTCCCCATCTCCCCAAGCATCCAGGCGAGGTTATGATACCAGATAGGCGTTTTCCGCAAAGCCTTGTGCATGCGGGCTGCGCCTCCAGGGGGTGAACGGCGGTTGGGCAGGCTGCCGGGGGCCTCCATCTTCCGAGCACGGTGTGCGGGCTTTTCAGAGTCTTACATAAGAAATCTGATGTTTTTTCATGAGCCGCATGGAAGGGCCTGGGTTCCGAAGGCGGGGGGAAAAGTTGCGCTCTCATTCTGCCCTGTGTTGCCATTGCCTCGGGTATGGCAAAGCCGATAAGCTCTCATGCGGTTCCCGCACCGGCCGGGCGCCCTGAATGCCTGTGTTTGCATTCTCTGTTTTCCAAAAAAACTGCACGTCCTCAACCATTGAATGAATCGGCGCATGACATGTTTGCGGAAAATGGAAATCGACAGATTACACGGCGGATTAGGCGTGCTTGAATGGCGCGGTCGCAGCAAAAAGAGTTTTCGGAAATGGGCGCTCCATGTTTCTGCTTTGTCGACAGGCGGGAATGTGAGCCGGGTTTGCATAGGAAGCTTCCGCCCGGTAGTAGCCCAGTGGGAGTGAGGCGGCGGCTTGTCCGGATGCCTGCCTCCCATTCCTGACACACGTCCTTGGAACGGCGTGATGGACGGGTTTCTATGAATTACGGGATTCCCCGCGTGCACGACGGTGCACGCGGGGAATTTTCTTTTGCGTTGTAGGCATTTGTTGCGTTGTAGGAATGTTCTTTGGGTTGTGGAAATTTTCTTTTGCGTTGCGTAGGGGCGAACTGTGTTCGCCCGTTTTCTTGATGTATCCCATCCCTCGGCTGACGCAAACCCCGCCGTAGGGGCGAACTGTGTTCGCCCGTTTCGATTCATCCCTTGCCCTGTGGTTCGTGCGAATCCTACGCCATAAAAAAGGCGTTGGCGCAGCCCCTTCCCTTTCAACCAATCCTCCAAATTATCCTTATCGCTCCAGATCGTAAAAATACCGCTCGAGGATCGCCAGCCCCGCGCCCTTGTAGCATGCTGTGCGGAACTCCTCCTTGTTTGGCAGAAGCTCCGGCATAAAATCCCCGCGCTGCGGCAGAAGCAGCGTTTCAAATGCCTCCCGCAGTTTATCGATAAACTGCGGATCAAGCTTGCTATAAGGGGTTTCCACAATGATCGTTTTCGGATCGAGCAGCCAGGTCACATTGGCAAACAGAAGCGCAAGCTCTGGAATTGCCTGCTCCAGATAGGCGGACAGGCGGGGGTCTTCCCGATGGTTTGCCACAACCTCCTGAAAAGAGGGCACGGAGCCATCCGGCTTCGTAAACAGCCTGCACAGGCCGCCAATGCCCACGGCTTCTTCAATCATTTTGCCGCTTTTCGTATACATTCGGCCAATCTCACCCGCGCAGGAATAGGCGCTGTTAAGAACTTGGCCATGATAAAAAATTGCGCCGCTCACACCTTCACTAATGAGAGCGTAAAAAATATGGTCATCCTGCAATGTAAGGCTGCCGTTCAATTGCGCAGCGCATCTCACATCTTCATCGATGTAAAGAATCTGATCGGAAAAGAAAGGGCACAGCGTTGCTTTTAGCTTAGCGGAAGAAAGCTCTGGGATGCGCGAATGAAGCACCCTATCGCCCTGTTGATAGTAGGGGCCGGGCACGCATACGCCTACGCCGACCGTGTTGCCCATCTCATCCTCCAACTGCTCGCGCAAAAATGAGGAGACCGCATTGCGGAGGTTTTCCTCATAGCTTTGATTGTGGTCGTATTGGTGCTGATAAAGATCTGGTTTGAGCTTTAAATCCATTTGCAAAAGGCCGAGTCGGAAATCACGCTGCTCCAGATCGATCAATACTATTTTTTTGCGATCCGGAACGATGGAGACCACATTGCCCTTGCGGCCCACCTTGGTAGTATCCTTTTTTTCCTCAGAGGCAATGTCGCACCGAACGAGCTGATCCACAATTTTCCCCACCGTCATCAGGCTGATCCCTGTTTTGGAGGCTAGCGTTTGCCGTGAAATAGAGCCCTGGCGGTAAATTTCTTGGAAAACTTTCATCATATTTTGAAGCTTAATATTTTTTTGGGTAATGAGCTGCATCACTGGTTTCCTCGTTTCTATTCTGTTTTCAGTCTGCCGGAAAGGCAGGGGTACAACTGCGCGAAAGCAGTTTCAAGCGGATATCAGAATTCATTTATTGTATGCTGTTTTGGGGGGGATCAAGGCGAAATTAGATTTTTTCAGCTATTGGAGAGCGAAAACCGAAGAAATCGGCGTTTTTATGTGATTTTTTCTGATTTTTGCGCTCGGAGTCGTTTTTTCATGGAATTTGAATGAATAACATGGTGACAAGCCCTCACCGCATATGCATGATTAAACAGGTGCGCTTTTCGCGCCGAATTTTCTGCAAGGATGGGATGCCATGAAGGTTATGATTTTTACGCGTAGGCGGTTGGCTGTGCTGACAAGCTGCCTCGCGGCAGGGCTGCTGGTGGCTGTGCTGGCAGCGCAGGGCCTGAGTGTGGTCACTGCCGCAAGCAGGAAGCTGCTGCCTGTTTACAGCGTGGAAACAGCGGAGAAAAAGGCTTGCCTCACCTTTGACGCCGCGTGGGGCAATGAGGATACGCAGGAGCTGATTGCGGTGCTGGGCAAATATCAGGCAAAGGCAACCTTTTTCGTGGTGGGCGAGTGGGTGGATAAATTCCCGGAAAGCGTGAAGGCCCTGCATGATGCGGGCCACAGCATCCAAAACCATTCCAACACACACAAGCACTATCCAAAGCTCAGCCGTGATGAAATCATCAAGGATTTGAATGCCTGCAACGATAAAATAGAGAAAGTCACCGGCGTGCGGCCCACGTTGGCCCGCCCCCCATATGGGGATTATGACAATGCTGTGATTGAAGCAGTTAATGCGGCGAAGATGACGTCAGTGCAGTGGGATGTAGATTCGCTCGACTGGAAGGACCTAACAGCCAGTGAAATGTATCAAAAAGTGGTGCCCAAGGTGCGCAACGGCTCCATTATTTTGTTCCACAATGCGGCAAAACATACGCCGGAAGCACTGCCCGCCATCATAGAAGCGCTGCAAAAGGATGGGTATCAGCTCGTCACGCTGGATGAGCTGCTCTGTAAGGGCGAGTATACGCTCGACCACGCGGGGCGGCAATTCCCCAAGCAGGGCGCGGCGGCGGAAACCCAACCGGCCGCATAAAATAGGGCTGCCCCACAGGCACTTTCAAAAATGCGTTGTTGCTTTCCAGAGGCAAAGCTTCGGCGCAGATACACAGACGTATCTGCGCCGAAAGCCACGTTTTTTAAAAGTGTGTATGAAGCCGAAACAAGCTTAGTCAATTTCAAAATCGCTCTGGTCGTATTGCGGGAGCCTTGGGCGCGGCTTCGGCTCGCGCCGAAGAGGATCATAACGGTATTTCCGGCAGCGGTCGCCCGGCAGGACGACGCCTTTTTTGATGCATAAAACGGTTTTGCCATCCGGCGCAGTGCGCCCATGCTCGCAAAAAGCGCAGCAAGGCTCAATCTCCGGGCTGAAAAGCTGATATTTCATGATAGAAACCGTCCTCTCTTGAAAGGCTTGCAAGGGGCTTTATAATATCTTTTCAATTTTGAGCAGTTTTAATTCAAAAGGCCGGAAGGAGAGCGTCCCCTGGCAGGGCTCCAGCGTATCCTCCATCACATCGGTGAGCCCCGCGTTCCGATAACCGGAGAGGGAGATCTCTGCGGCCTGCGCGGCCTCAGAGCAGTTGTAAAGCCGCAACACCGCGCCGTTGCCATCCCTCGAAAGCTGGACCGATTCCAACACGATATTGGTGTTGGAAGAGGCATAGCAGCTGGCAGGGCCCGACGCGGCATCCCCCGCTGTTTCATAAATCGGATTATTGAGCTGATAGGCTAGGGCATATGTTTCGCGGCTTAGGCCACCCTCGTGCGGGAGCAGTGCAAGCTTGATGTGATGGACGCCTTGGTCTACGTTATGCCCCGGGCCGCCGCTAGGCGAGCGGATGAGGTTTACATCAATCACGCCGTTTTTGCAGCGGAAGCCGTATTTGCAGTCGTTCACGAGCGACAGGCCATATTCCCCGCAGCTCAGGTCAACAAATTTCTGGCCGGATACCTCATACTGCGCTTTTTCAACGCTGTTGTTTTCAGTTGTTTTTCGCTTGATATGACCGAAGGGGACGTTGAAGCTGCATTCGTCCGTTTCAATCGAGGTAGGGAATTCAATGCGCAGCATCCGGCTTTTTTGATGGCAGTCAATAGTGAGCTCTATTTGCAGCGCGGGGCTGTGATCCATCAAATGATAATCCATGGTAACCGTGCTGTCTCCAATGCGGTAGGAACCCTTGGCCGTTGCGCACGGGCCGCCGACCATCGTTTCAAAGCCTACGCACCGTGCCTCCCTGCGCGAAGAGGCATAGTTCTGCGGGCGGATATCCCAGCAGTCGCCAACATCGCGGTATTGTGCGATGACAGCCATTCTCCTTGCCTCGTCTGTGAACTCTCGTCCCATCCGCTTATCATAGAAAGAGCGGATAAATCCGTTTTCAAACGTGATTTTAACGCAGTCGTTTTCAATGAAATCCTTTTCTGCGTGCGCATGGAAAGTGGTAATCTCATTTAACTCCTCCCTTGGGAGGAAGCCGAGGGATGGAATTTCAGCCTGATACCACTTGCCATGCTCCTTGACTGTGACCGTATCGGCAAAGGAGTTAAAGTTAAAGAATCCGCGGCCAAAAACAGTGGAGGAAAGCGCGGCAACCGCCTGCGTAACTTCAGAATAAATTGCCTGGTAGCGCGCCTGGCTTTCGTCATACACCCGATTGATCGATGAGCCCGGTAGGATATCGTGAAATTGATAGAGTAGGATCTCCTTCCACAATGCATCCAACCGCTCGGGCGAAAGGGGAAGCGCCGTTTTACCGCCCGCAAGGAGCATCAGCAGCTCATAATTGCGCAGGGCAAATTCGCACTTGCGGTTATAAAATTTATTGGCACTCTGCGTTGTATAAGTGCCTTGGTGCTTTTCCAGATATAGCTCGCCCTGATGGACCGGGTAAACGGTGCCGTCATCGAGCTTTTGAAAGGCGTCGATCGCTTTGGAGGGGATCACCTCAGGCTCCCCCTCGATATTGCGAAAACGCTCCATGCGCTCAATATGCTCATAACCGGGGCCTGCGCCACCGTCGCCGATGCCAAAGAGCATGATGGCCTGATTGCTGATTTTGCGTTCTTGGTAATTACGCTCGCCAAATTTCATGCGCTCTGCTGTGACAGGGCCGTTATAAGTTTCATCCGGCAGCATATGAGCCAGCACCTCGGAGCCATCCGGGCTCTGCCAGCGGAAGGTGTGATAGGGGAATTTATTCACCGTATTCCAGCTCATCTTTTGCGTTAAGAAATAGGGCACGCCCGCAAGCTTCATCACTTGCGGCAGACAGGCGGAGTAGCCAAAGCTATCTGGAAGCCAGAGGATTTTCATATCCAGCCCAAATTCTCTGCGAAAAAACTGCTTGCCGTAATAAAACTGCCGGAGCATGCTTTCGCCGCTGATGAGGTTGGAGTCCATCTCTACCCAAGTGGCGCCCTGCACCTCCCAACGGCCGGCCTGCACAGCCGCTTTGACACGCTGGTAAAGCTCAGGGGCCCCTTCCTCGATCCAGCGGTAGAGCTGCGCCTGGGATGCGCCGAAGATATAATTCGGGTATTTCTCCAGGTTGTGTAGTTGGGTGGAAAAAGTCCGCAAGCCTTTGCGCTTCGTTTCCCGGATGGGCCACTTCCATGCGAGATCCAGATGGGCATGGCCGATCGCGTAATATTGGAAATGGCCGGGCTCCTGATTGCGCCGATCAAAAAGAGGCAGGAGCTTTTCGCGGTATGCGGCGGCTTGTGCGTCGCTGATGGTTGGATACACCTGCAAAAGCGCGGAAAGCTGCTGGAGGATTGCAAGGGTAAATTCTGTATCCGGGTTGGTGTCATAAACAGAAATCAGGGCCTGCACGTCATAGGCGAGCGCCCGGATATGCTCATGGCACACAGCAGTGGATAATTCGCCAATGCGCGCGCCGTTTTTTAGGTTGCCGAACAGGTCGTTTGCCGCGGCATCGATCAAAAATCGATCTCGCCATCCTTTGAGAAATCCTTGACGACACGCTTAACGGGGAGGGAGAGTGTATAGTCGTATTCAGAGGCATAGCAGGTGATTGCCTGCACAGGGGTTGCGTCAGGCTGATAGATTAAGCCCTCGCCGCCGATATTGATGAGATAAACATTGTGATCCCCTCGATGCACAGGCGGAATTTTTCCCGTCACAGGAACCATGCGCAGTCAAACGTGTGCTGCGCCCAGCGGTCGCCAGGCTTAAGATGTTGCATCAGCCTGCCGGTTTCCTTTTTTGCAAAGGGCAGGGGCTCCTCGCTCACATAAGCGTCGGCCTGGAGCGCCCCGGTAACCTCATAAGCACGGTCAAACAAAGCTTCTGTCATGCGTTCGATCCGCGTTCTGAGCAGAAGATCCGCCGGGCGGCGGGATTTGGAGAAACGCTTTCGATCCTCCAGCCTTTTTTTGCGGTTTACAGATCCGCAGGTCATTTTTTGGGAAAATGTTTTTTGCATCGTATCTACCGCCTTGTCAAAGTGATCAATTAATTGCCGTATCGCTGAGAGGACAGGGCGTGTCGTTATGCAGCTGGCACTGGGGAAGATACGGGCGACCTTGTCCAGATGATGGATGGCCAACCCTTTTGGGTTCGCCCTGTTCCCATGTATCGCCTTAGTTTAGCATGTTTTTCGACGGCCTTCAACCTCTAAAATCAGCAGGGCGCACATAAACAGCATTCCGGCGGCCACCGGCGCAGAGGCGGCGAAGGCCTGCGGTAACGCCTGCACATGGTTAGAAAAAACTGGCGTTTCACAGGGAAACAGCCGGAAAAGCCCTGCGCTGATCAGGCAGGCAAGCAAGCCGTTTGCCACCCTGCCGCAAAAAAAGAGCGGCAGGGAAAGCTTTGTTTTGGATACATCGTGCAGCACTTGGCAATGCACGCAGATTCCGCCCCAGCCGAGCACAAGCGCAAGGGCGGGCAGAGGCACTTTTCCGGCTGCGCTGGCGCAGCCGGAGGTTACCTCTAAAAAGCATTGTAAAAGAATACGCAGTGTGCTGGGCAGCGGAAGAAGGCTGAACAGCGCAGCAATGCAGGAAAATAGAATGACCCAAACGCAGATAGATACAATGCCTGCGCAGCCTTGTGTAGCGGCGTCCACCAGGGCCTGCGCCATGGACGGGCCGGTAGGGGGAACAACAGGGCTTTCTCTCATCGTCTCTTTGGATGCGAGAAAGCGCATGCAAAGCCCGATCAGCAGCGCGCTGGCAGTGAGTGCCGCGCAGAGGATTAGCCCGGCCTGTCGGCTGCGGAGCATGGCGGAGCCAACGGCGCTGATTAAAAAGGCAGGGCCGGAATTGACGCAGAAGAACAGCATGCGCTGCGCCTGCTTTTGTGTGATCAGAGCGGCGTCGAGCAATTGCACCGTCATGCGTGCGCCAACCGGATAGCCGCCGATCAGGCTCATCAGGATGGCGCTGCCTGCCGCGCCTGGCAGGCGAAACAGTAGCTTGGTGATCGGTTCCAGCAGGTGGCCTGCCCGTTGCGCAAGGCCGGATTGCACCAGGAAGGACGAAAGCGCTAAAAACGGAAAAAGAGATGGAATCACAACTTGCCCGCATAAGGTAAGTCCATCCCGCACCCCTTGCGAGGCAGCCTGTGGCGCAATCAGAATGCCGCCCCCAAAGGCGGCGGCGCCAAATGCGGATAATAGGATTTGCAGCGTTTTCAGCCGTTTCTTTTTCATAGTCCTTCCCCCCTGATGCATATATATGAGGAACGGGCGGGGGAACATGCCCGGCATATCAGGAAACGCGAGGTTGGGGCCATGAGAAAAGCAGGAATACGCAGCCATCGGGGCAGCGGCGCGCCAAACAGCGGGCTGACCACCAAAGAAAAACTAACGCAGGAGCTGGAGATCCCTCAAGCCGCTCTACGCGGCGTTTCCCATATGGAGCTTTCCGGTAACCGGGAGGCAATCGTTGAAGGCTGTAAGGGTGTTGTGGAATATGACGAGGGGATTATCCGCCTGAATCTTGGCAAAAATATCGTGCGGTTTACAGGCACTGGGCTGAGCATCCGCACTTTAACGCTGGAGCAGGCGATTATCACCGGCAATATCCTCTCCATTGATTTTTCTAATTAAGTGGTTGCCTGGGTAGGCGGGAAGGGGAGACACAGGTGCTTTTTATTAAACTCATCCGTTTTTTATGCGGATATGTGCGTTTCCGTGCAAAGGGTGGCTTTCCGGAGCGCTTTATCAATTTATGCTCCAAGGAGAATATTCCCCTGTGGGACATCAGCGGCAGCAAGGGGGAAATGTATGCCAAGACAACAATTCGTGGGTATCACCGCATCCGCGCCTGCGCGCGCAAATCCGGCATGCGGCCGCGGGTGGCAGGGCGGTATGGGCTTCCATTCTTTCTGCATCGCCACAAGCGCCGAATTGGCCTGCTTTGCGGCGCAGCGGTAGCCGTGCTAATTGTTTGCATCCTTTCCTCCATGATTTGGACAATTGACGTGCAAGGAAATGAAGCCGTTTCAGATACGGAAATATTGGCCGTATTTGAAGAGCTGGGCGTCCGAATCGGGGCGCGCCGTTCTAAAATCGATGTGGAGGAGGTGCAGCGCACCGCAGCCAGGAGGCTCAACGATCTTGCTTGGTTGGCATTGAATATCAAGGGGAGCGCTGCCGTGATTGAGGTGCGCGAGCGTATCCCTGCTCCTCAGGTGGAGAATGATACCACGCCGCGTAATATCCTTGCTTCACAGGATGGCACGATCCTCAGCCTGAAGGTATATGAAGGAGAAGCGGCCGTGAAGAAGGGGGAGGCTGTGCTAAAAGGGGATCTGTTGATTAGCAGTGTTGTTACCAACAAAGATCTTTCTGTCTCCTTCAAGCACGCGCGCGGTGTTGCGATCGCGCAGACGCGTCACACGGTGAGCCATACCTTCCCTTTCCGGCAAAAGGCACGACAATATACCGGAGTGGAAAGCGAGCGTTATCGGCTTTCCTTTTTTGGGTTGCGGATTCCTTTTGGCTTCGACCGGCAGCCGGAAGGGGAGGCAGAGAGCTTTTTCTTTCGTAATACGCTGCGCATGAATCAGGTTCCGCTGCCCGTTTACACGGAAACATATCTCAAGCGGGAATATATCGAACAGGAGGTTACGCTCCCCAAAGCGCAGGCGCTGTTGGCCGCAGCGGCGGAATATGAGCAAAAGGTGAGGGCGGAGTTGGGGGAGGCAACAATTCTGGAGCAGAAGGTGGAAACGCATTTTACGCAGGAGGCCTGCGTTATCACAGGCACTTATACTTGCGAGGAAGAGATTGGAGTTCCGGAGGCACTACAGGTTGAGGATCATATGGCCTTGGAATAGTGTAAAGATAAATAACTTTACAGATAGAGAGATTCGTTGAAAAATAACGGATTGATTGGAAAATCTAAGAAAAAGATCAGGCTTATATCCGACAAGCCATTTACTTGACAGATCAAAAAGTTGTGCCTACCCGGTCTTGCGCCATACAGAACACTCCACATGGAGAAAAAGCAAAAAAAAGTTGGGAAATACGCAATTTTTTATCCAGCGGATCATTATATGGATGGGTAGAAAAGCGCTGCGTGCGCTGTTCCATCCTGCTCAAAAACGGATTCATATGATGCCTGAAGGGCAATGCTATGCTTTGCATCAAAACGGGCCTTGTATATGCATTTTGTATATACAGAGCCTGTTTTTTTCAAAGATGTGGAAAACTATGTGAAAGTAAAGTTAAAATCTTTACATTTAAGGCGTTATAATTCTCAATTTAGAATTATAAAAACGAGTTTCCACACTTTCCACAGAGTTTTCAACACTGAAAAGTTTTTTTACTTTACAGGTTTGTTTATGCAGGAGGAGGCAATCTTTGCATGATAATTTTGAGAAACTAGAATAAAATGGATGAATATAAATTGCGTTTGCATAATGGGAGAGAAAGAGATTGCGGCTGGAGGAAAGTATGTTATAATAACCTCACGAATCTCTAGGGAATCAAAGATTCCAAGAGCTTCGGAGAACATTGGCCATCGAATCGCGCTCACGCTTTCGGTTCTCGGCTAAATAGCTTCAAACGGGTCGTAAAGTTTCAAGCTTTGAAACTTGAAGCATTGGAAAAATGTCTGTCGGCGCAAAACGCCTCCTGCCGCGATGCGGCAACGCCATTTTCCGCGGAGGGAGCTCCAGGGTGTGGCAATGCAGCCTCCAACATGCTGTTTAAAGCGTAGAATTATATCTGCGCGTTTTTCGCCAGTTGATTTGTCAAAAAACAGGATGCGTCGCTCGGCCGGAGCAGGCAAACGTTTGCCTGCAAAGCGCCGGTTGGAGCGGCCGTCTGCTCTCAGAGGAAGGTGACACAGGATGTCGATAAAAATTTATTGCTTTACCGGAACCGGCAACTCCCTATCCATCGCCCGTCAGTTGGCACAGCCGATGCGTGCGGAGGTTGTCCGGTTGGATCTCTCCTATTATGGAGAACAGGCGAGCGAAACCTGCGTGTCAGAGGGGGATATTATCGGTTTTGTTTTTCCCGTCTATGCATGGAGTTATCCCGATGCGGTGAAAGCGTTTGTAAAGAAGCTGAAGGTGGAGGGCCGGCCGTCCTATGTATTTGCTGTGGCTGATTGTGGCGATTCCGCCGGGGAAACGCTAACCGCTTTTTCAAGGCTGTTGGAAAAGCAGGGCCTCCGCCTGGATTATGGGAATATTTGTGCAATGCCAAATAATTACCTGCCGCTGTCGAATGTGGATAATAAAGCGATGGAGCGCACGAAGCTGGAAAATGCCCGTGTGCGCTGCACGAAAATTGCAAAGGATATTGAAGAACGGTTGGTAGGGCTTAACAGCCTGCCGCCAAAGGCGATTGATCCGTTTTTGCTTCATGTGGTGCATCCGCTCTTTTGCTGGTATGCCAAACAGGCCTACCGGAATTTTGCTGTGGAAGAAGGCTGCACCGGCTGCGGCCTCTGCGCGAAGGTATGCCCGCAGAAAAATATTCGGCTAGAGGGCGGGCGCCCCGTGTGGGGAAAAACATGCGCAAGCTGCATGGCCTGCATTCATTGGTGCCCAGTGCAGGCGATTCAATACGGCAAAAAAACGAAAAGCTTTGGCCGGTATCACAACCCCAATATTAATGTTTCGGCGCTCTGTGGGGAGAAGGAGGGGGCAGGCCGATGAAGGGAAGGGTGATTTCCCTGCATGGAGTCCTCCGCTCAAAGCGATTCAAATGGACCCTGGCAGCCGCGGCCGTATTGCTTGCGATCGGGATCATTACCGGCGTGATCCTGTGGGAAACGCGCGGCGGTGTGACGGCGGATCGCCCAGAGGTTACAGAAATTTTCGGCGTGCCGGTGCATACCGTATTCATTCCGGAAACACTTCCGGGCAGGCCAGGAATCAAGCGGGAAGTAAAGTTCATCGTAATCCATGAGACAGGTAACCCCTCCGAGGGCGCGGATGCGAAGGCACACAGCGATTACCTGTTAAACGGCGGAGAGGGCACAACCTCCTGGCACTATACGGTGGATGACCATGAGATTTACCATCACATTCCGGATAGTGAGGTTTCCTGGAATGCTGGCGACCGGCGCCAAGAGCCGGGCGGCAACATGAACGGCATCAGCATTGAGCTGTGTGTCAATCAGGATGGCGATTTTGAAAAAACCTTCGACAACGGTGCACGGTTGACAGCGTATCTGATGAAGGCGTATGATCTGAAGTTGGATGATGTGCAGCAGCACAACTATTTTAATGGAAAGAATTGCCCGCAGACAATCCGGGAGAGCGGCCGGTGGCAGGAATTTCTAGAGCTAGCGGAAAGCTATCTCAAGCAGAAAAATAAATAAAAAGGGAAATTGGTTCAAGTATGAGATTGAGAAGTAAATTTGCTGTGAAATGCGCGAAAGCGACGAGCAGTCTGATCAAAAAGTTAAACCGTGGAAGCGGGGTGACGCTTCCGGGATATGTGGCGCGTCTGATCGATCCGAATATACTGAAGGAATTATCGGGTCAGGTTAGAAAAAAGACGATCGTCACAATGGGAACAAACGGAAAGACAACGACGAACGCGATTTTATGTAAGGCGTTAGAGCATGAAGGTCAGAAAGTGATTATTAACCGTACGGGCGCTAATATGTTAAACGGAATTATTTCGGCGTTTGTTCTTGCAACAGACAAGCATGGCAATCTGGATGCGGATTATGCATGCATAGAAGTAGATGAGATCGCATCTGTAGGGGTGCTGCCGAAAATAGAGCCAGACTGTGCGCTGCTGACAAATATTTCGCGAGATCAGCTTGATCGCTTCGGTGAAGTTGATATTACTTATAATAAATTGATGACAGCGGTGACAAGCGTTCCGAAGACAACGCTTATTATAAATTGTGATGACATTTTATCTTACTCTTTGGCGCAGGAAAGCAAAAATGCATTTGTCACATATGGTATCAGCGAGCAGATATTTGACGATTGTTTCACGATCTGAAATACGGGAGAGCATTTTTTGCCGCAAATGCGGAAAGAAACTGGAATATCAGTTTTTCCATTATGGTCAGTTAGGGTTGTATCATTGTCCGAACTGCGGATGGAACAGACCAAATCCGGAATATACGGCTGAACATGTCGTAAGAGAAGATGAATTGTATTCATTTGATATGGACGGAATCCACTTTGATCCGCAGATAAGGACACCTTATAATATTTACAATACTCTGTCGGCGTATGCGGCTCTTAAAACGATGGGAGCGGGATTATGAACATTTTAAAGAGATGATAGAGGCGTTTGATTATGGAAATAACAGAGAAAGTATTTTTAATATAAACGGTGCAAGAGTGCAGCTCCACCTTGCGAAAAATCCGATCGGTTTTCAGCAGAAAGTATCGCATGTACTCAGAGATCCGAATCCGAAAGATATTATCATTCAGATCAATGATACGTATCAGGATGGGGAAGACGTATCATGGCTTTGGGATGTGGATTTTCAGTATCTTGCGGAAAGTAACGCAAGAAAGATTATTACGGCGGGAACAAGGAAGTATGATATGGCGCTTCGGTTGAAATACGAAGATGTTTCTTGCGAATCTACAGACGATATGCGTGCATCGGTGCTTGAGTGTGTAGAGCAGGGCACGAAAAATCTTTATGTTATCGTGAACTACTCCGGATTGTATCAGACGAACCATATGCTGACTGAATTAGAGGGGAAAGGAGGTACGGAACGATGAAGAAACTTACAATCGGACATTTATATCCGGATCTCTTAAACTTATACGGTGACAGAGGAAATATACAGTGTTTTCGGAAACGTCTTGAATGGCGGGGGATGGAGGCAGAGGTGATTCCGTTTCTATCAGGTGAAAAAATTGATTTTTCTAAGTTGGATATCGTGCTCTTAGGCGGCGGATCTGACAGAGAGCAGGAACTTGTATGCGGTTTCCTAAAAGACATCAAAGATGATTTTAAAGCATATGTTGAAGACGGGGGAGTTGGTCCTCGCTGTGTGCGGGGGATATCAAGCTTCTCGGGAAATATTACAAGACAAATAAAAAGACGATAGAAGGTCTTTCGATTCTTGATATAACGACAGAATGGCAGCCGGAGAGACTGATCAGAAATATCGTGTTGAACAGTCCGCTTTTTGAACAGCCTGTAGTCGGATTTGAAAATCATGGAGGAAGGACATATATCGGTGATCACACTCCGTTCGGGAAAGTGTTTTACGGCTTGGGAAATACAGGAAAATCAGGTTATGAAGGCGTTATATATAAAAATGTGATCGCAACATATTTGCACGGACCTCTTCTTCCGAAAAATCCGCAGGTATGTGATTATCTTCTTGAAAAAGCGCTTCAAAGAAAATACGGTGAAGAAGTGAAGCTTGAGCCGCTGAAAGACGAGACGGAAAAGAAAGCAAACAGTTATATTGCCGACAGGTACAGCGATAAAAAATATGTGCTTCGGGAAACGGTAAAAAGACATACCTGATCCGGCTGCAGAGAGTGTGACAGAAAGACAGATTTTCCGGCAGGTGGAAGTTCTGGCGGGAACACTACGCTTGTTGCTGTAAATATAAAATAAAAGAAAGGAAGTATTTCTTATGGATGTAAGACGGATGAGAAATGAAGCGCTTGGCAAACGTGTTGTGAAAGCGCTTGAATCAAGAAATATGGAAGCTTATTATGCATCAACGAAAGAAGAAGCTGTTCAAAAAGCGCTGGAGCTGATGGAGGAGGGAAGCTCGGTTACAATGGGCGGCTCGATGTCGGTTCGGGAATCGGGACTTCTTGATGCGATCAATGCGGGAAATTATGAGTTTTATGACAGGGATCAGGCGGCGACACCCGAAGAACGTCAGGAGATTGCATTGAAAGCGTTTACATGCGACTGGTACCTCGGAAGTGTCAATGCTATGAGTGAGAACGGAGTATTTGTTAATATTGACGGAAATGCGAACCGTGTGGCGGCATATGCGTTCGGACCGAAAAACGTACTGCTTATCGTAGGAATGAATAAAGTGGTGAAGTCAGAAGAAGATGCGGTGCAAAGGGCGAGAAACGAAGCTGCGCCGATCAATTCACAGAGATTCGGACTTGAGACTCCATGCGTAAAAAACGGAAGCTGTTTTGACTGCAAGAGTTCAGACTGCATCTGCTGTCAGGTCTTGGTCACAAGATTCAGCAGAATTCCGAAGCGGTTTAAAATAATTCTTGTAGACGATGTTTTGGGATTTTAGGAGAGGAAATTACCTATGGACAGAAATGAAAGAAATACAATGGATCAAAACGCGCGAAAACGTACGGTGCGAAGAGAAGGGAATGCTGAGGGAAGCGCGCGGGCAAATGAAGGTCTGGGAAGAAGACCGTCGGGAAACGGCGCTCCCGCCTCAGCAGGAAGACCGTCAGGAAAAAGCAGTTCGGCATCTGTACGAAGAACATCGGAAAGCGGCGATCCGACCAGAAGAACAACGCCGGGCGGAACGGTTACTCCGATGAGACGAGAGTCGGGAAGTGTGAGGAAACCGTCTGAACAGGCAGGGCGTGCGCAAGGAAGTCTGCGAAAGGAACATTCTGAAACAGGAAGAACGCGGGATGCAGCGGGAGCGCCGACAGATCCGTCCTTAAGAAGAGCGTCAGGGAAAGCGGGAACGCCGACAGATCCGTCCGCAAGAAGAGCAGCGGGAAAGC
>ENA-OQAB01000667-OQAB01000667.1-human-gut-metagenome-genome-assembly--contig:-NODE-667-length-17924-cov-4.585829_pt1 | contig 17924 bp, 37 predicted proteins | sample MGYA00242490_ERZ504517 | MGnify/ENA primary metagenome ERZ504517 (study PRJEB26092, sample SAMD00036298) | human gut metagenome | host: Homo sapiens | study: EMG produced TPA metagenomics assembly of...
ATTGCAACTTGTATCTAGCATCACCAGTTAAGCGACAAAGATTGACATTCTTTTGAATTCTTTGCATTTTTTTGACGAAAAAGTTTTCAGCCAAGTAAATATAAGTAGATACTGCATAGATATCAATTGATTTACGGTGACGAATTAATTGCATTGCTTTTTGTAAATCATCATGTTTGAGTAAAGCTAATGTATCCTGTATTGTCTCAACCTCTAATAGACTTATATTCTGAGCAATTTGTCATTATATCATCACTAACAATAAATGGAATGCTGGCATCTATTTTCCGATTAGCATATAAATACTCTAATTCTTTTAAATAGGCTTCCTTAAAGGCGTTCCATCCTGGATATCCTAATTTTTTAGCTATTCTTATCAGTAAAGGAGCAGATGTATAAGTTACCTTTGCAATTTGTGAAATAGTCATATTTTTTTATTTGATCCCCATTTTTTTAAAATGTAATCAATAATAATTGCTTCGCTTTCAGAAAAATGTGTTTTTTCTATTCTATGAATTAACATCTTACATCACCCCTACTCATTATAGCTATCTTTACTAATGATGTAAAGATAATCAGAAAAGGGATTAATCTTTGAATATTTCACTAACCTTTAGCTTCAGCTTTATCTTGCAGCTTGAATAAAGTTATATCTTTCCTTATCCTGTTATCTATCGTCTGTAAGTTCTTCGATTTAGTTAGATATAACTCTTTTTATACATCATGATGATAACTTCCTTCACTATAGCCACATGGTCTAGCCTTGTTCGCATCATGAATGTTTTCCCTAATTACTGGTTTGCTATGACATACGATGCTGCTTTATACACTAATATGCCTTTGCATTTGGCATATCTAAGCCAAACGAATAGAAATTTCTATTGAACAAAAAAAGGAGATAGGTTAAATTATCTCTCTTTAATAATACATCTTTATCATACTGATAGGTTTAACTACTTTAAAGACAAATACATAAGTCACTACTTTTTAGTAATAGTTTCTTTTTCTTCAGCTATTTCTTTTTCTATTTTATCTACATCTAAGACAACATCTCCACCTCTGTATTCATCATCAGTTGTTCCCTCTGATTCTTTAAAATAAGTTTCATAAGATTTTTCTGCATCTTCATTTATTTTTTCTCTTAAAACTTCTAAAGATTCATGTTTCTTTTCAACATCTTCTTTTTCCTTAGAAATTTCTTTTTCCAACTTATCATTGTCTAAAATAATATCTTTTCCTCTATGAGCCTCATCTGTTGTTCCTTCTGATTCCTTAAAATAAGTCTCATAAGATTCTTTAGCTTCTTCAATAATTTTTTCTTCTTTATTCATAAATACCGTCCTCCTTCAATTGACAGTGCTATTGTAGTTCTATCAATGTAAGAATTCTAGTCATTCACTTTCATTTGAAATAAGATTAACAATATCTTTATATAATGAAGTGTATATTTGTTAACAAAATTTACAAATAAAAAAGTGATGCATTCACATCACTTTTGTGTTTATTAGAATAAACCGATAATAGCCATAGGTGCATTATCACCTTTACGATTATAAGTTTTTAAGACACGAGTATATCCACCGTTTTTATCTGCATATTTAGGTGCAACTTCATCAAATAATTTTTGAACTGCAGTTTTACCAGTAGCAGGATCTACAACATCTTGTAATACTTCAGCAGCTTGTCTTCTTGCATGTAAATCTCCACGTTTACCTAAAGTGATTAATTCGTCTACGATTGAACGAACTTCTTTAGCTCTTGTAGCTGTAGTTTCGATTTTTCCATACATGATAACATCTGTAGCTAAGTTACGTAACATTGCTTTTCTATGAGATGATACACGCCCTAATTTTCTATTTTGTGCCATAGATTAGTGCTCCTTCCAATATTTTCTATAGAATTAATCTACAGGTCTAAACCCTAAACCTAATTCTACTAATTTTTCCTTAACTTCTTTTAAAGATTTCTTACCTAAGTTTCTGACTTTAATCATGTCATCTTCACTCTTAGCAGCAAGTTCTTGAACTGTTTGAATACCAGCTCTCTTTAAGCAGTTATAAGAACGTACAGATAAGTCTAATTCTTCAATTGTCATATCTAGTACTTTATTACTTGTATCTTCTTCTGTTTCGCTCATAACTTCCATGTTCATAGCCATATCAGTTAATTCAACGAACATATTTAAGTGTTCCACTAAAATCTTAGCAGCTAATGCTAAAGCTTCATGTGGTTGAATAGATCCATCAGTTGTGATTTCTAATGTCAATTGATCATATTTTGCACTTTGACCTACACGAGTTGGTTCAACTTCATAAGCAACTTTTACAACTGGAGAATAAATTGAATCAGTAGCGATCACACCAATTGTATTAATCAATTTCTTATTTTGATCAGCACTCATATAACCTCTATCTCTATGAGCATACATTTCCATATAGAAATGAGCTCCTTCAGCCACATGAGCAATTTCTAAATCGTTAGAAATCATAGTCACATTTGATGGACATTGAATATCAGCACCTGTTACAACAGCAGGTCCTTTTACATCAATAATCATAGTGACATCGTCATCACCATCAATTGCAAACACTAACTTCTTAATGTTCAAAATAATTGAAGTGACATCTTCCACTACACCATCTACTGCAGAGAATTCATGGATTGCTCCTTGAACCTTTACAGCATGTACTGCACATCCAGGAATAGATGACAATAAGACTCTACGTAAAGAGTTTCCTAAAGTTGTCCCAAAACCTCTTTCTAATGGTTCGATGACAAACTTTCCATAGAAATCACTTTCATCATATTCTGCGACATTAAAATTTGCTTTTTCGAACTTTTGCATTATTTCCCTCCTCACTTAGAAATAACTACTATAGTTTACTTCATTATCCACGAGGACGTTTAGGTGGACGACACCCGTTATGTGGAATTGGTGTTACGTCATTAATAGATGTAACTTCTAATCCAGCAGCTTGTAAAGCTCTAACAGCAGCTTCACGTCCTGGACCAGGACCTTTAACACATACGTCTACAGTTTTCATACCATGATCCATAGATGCTTTAGCAGCAGCTTCTGCAGCCATTTGAGCAGCATATGGAGTTGATTTTCTTGAACCTTTGAATCCAAGTGCACCAGCACTAGACCAAGTTAAGACATTACCATGTTCATCAGTTACAGTAACAATTGTGTTATTGAAAGTTGAATGTACATGTGCGACACCTTTTGCTACATTCTTTTTGACACGTCTTTTACCACGAGTATTGTTCTTTGTCTTTGCCATTTTCGTTCAACCTCCTATTTCTTCTTACCAGCAATTGGACGAGCTTTACCCTTACGAGTACGAGCATTAGTTTTAGTTTTTTGTCCACGAACTGGAAGTCCTTTACGATGACGGATTCCTCTGTAGCTTCCGATTTCCATTAAACGTTTAATGTTTAATGCTACATCTCTACGAAGATCTCCTTCAACTTTATATTTTTCTACTTCTTTTCTGATTTTTCCTTCTTCTTCTTCAGTTAAATCTTTAACTCTTGTATCTTCACTGATTCCTGTAGCTTCACAGATTTTTTTAGCTGTAGTTGCTCCAATACCATAGATATAAGTTAAAGAAACTACCACACGTTTATCACGTGGGATATCAACACCTGCTATACGAGCCATGTTTTACTTCCTCCTATTAACCTTGTCTTTGTTTATGTTTAGGGTTTTCACAGATTACCATTACTCTACCCTTACGTTTAATTACTCTGCATTTATCGCATATTGGTTTTACAGATGGTCTTACTTTCATCTTAATCTTTACCTCCTTTTGGAAGATTTCCTATTTATGTCTAAATGTGATTCGCCCACGTGTTAAATCATATGGAGAAATCTCTACGGTTACTTTATCCCCCGGTAAAATGCGAATGTAATTCATACGGATTTTACCAGAAACGTGAGCAAGGATAACCGCTCCATTTTCCAACTCTACCTTAAACATTGTATTTGGTAATGTTTCAAGGACAGTTGCTTCTACTTCAATAACGTCATCTTTTTTTGCCATTGATTATAACTCCCTTTTAAAGTTTTGTCAAAATCTCATAACCATCACTTGTTATTACGATAGTATGTTCATAGTGAGCTGCTAGAGATCGATCTTTAGTTACAACAGTCCAATCATCATCTAAAACTTCTGTTTCACATCTGCCTAAATGAGCCATTGGTTCAATTGCTAAAGTCATTCCCTCTTTTAATCTAGGACCTCTTCCTGCTGCTCCATAATTAGGAACAGATGGATCTTCATGAACTTGAGTACCGATTCCATGACCTGTATAGTCTCTAGGAGTCGAGCATCCATGACTTTCTAGATAAGTTTGTACAGCATGAGATATATCGGATAAACGATTGCCAGGCTTTACTTTCGCTAAACCTGCATATAGTGATTCTTCAGTCACTTTCATTAAGTGTGCTGCTTCTTCACTAATTTGACCAACAGCGTATGTCCAAGCGCTATCTCCATGATAACCTTTATAACATGCACCTACGTCAACTGAAATAATGTCACCTTCTTTAAGTTTTGTATTGTCAGGAATGCCATGAACAACGACTTCATTAATAGAAGTACACACAGCACCAGGAAAACCATACAAATTGAGAAATGAAGGTGTTGCCCCTGCATCACGAATTACTTTTTCACAGAACTTATTGATATCCATAGTCGTAAGACCAGGCTTAATATAATCCTTAAGTTTACTATGAACAAGTCCAACGATATGACCAGCTTCTCTCATTAATTCAATTTCTCTTTGGTCCTTAGTTACAATCATTATTTACCCTCCAAGCTTTTTTCAATGTCTTTAAAGACGTCTTCCATAGATTGGTCACCATTAATATTAATGATTGTCCCCTTCATTGTATAATAATCAATTAAAGGTCTTGTTTGTTTATTATAAGTATCAAGTCTGATTGTTACAGCTTCTTCGCTTTCATCTTCTCTTTGATACAATTCTCCACCACATTTATCACATACGCCTTCAACTTTAGGTGGATTGAATTCAACATGGAAAGTAGCTCCACAATTTTTACAAGTTCTTCTTCCAGATAATCTCGTAATTAATTTTTCTTGAGGAATATCTAAATTCACAATTGCATCAATTGTAAAGTTGAATTCTTTAGCAATACTTTCAAGTTCTCTTGCTTGAACGATTGTACGAGGGAACCCATCTAAAATAAATCCATTTTCAAATGTATTTTCTTTTAAATATTCCCTCACCATTTCAATTGTATAATCGTCTGGTACAAGGTGACCAAATTGCATAAAGTATTTTGCAATTACACCATATTTAGTTTGTTCACTTAATGCCTTTCTGAATAAGTCTCCAGTAGATATTTGTGTCAAACCATACTTGTTAACAAGTTTAGTGGCTTGAGTTCCTTTACCAGCACCAGGAGGCCCCATTAAAATAATGTTCATTGTTATACACTCCTTTATTATACTACTTTCTAATATAGCCATGATACTCTTTACGAGTAATTAATGTCTTAATCTGTTTTGTTGTTTCAAGTGCAACACCTGTAATGATGATTAATCCAGTACCACCTAATGTTAAGGCTGCATTAGATGTTTGTGACCAAATAACTGGAGTCATAATTGGGATAGCCGCAATAATCACTAAGAAAATTGAACCAACAACAGTTACTCTGTTTAAAACAGTACTAATATATTTTTCTGTATCTAACCCAGTTCTTACTCCAGGAATAGATCCTCCATTCTTTTTCAAATCATCACTGATTTTATGAGAATCAATTTGTAAATTTGAATAGAAGAATGCAAACAATACAATCATAATTAAGTATAAACAGAAACCAATAGGTTGTTGATAATTTAAGATTGTATCAATTGTTTTTGTAATATCAGTTGATTTCAAGAAACTAATGATTGTTCTTGGTGCAGCCAACACTGATGCTGCAAAGATAACTGGTAACACACCTGAACTATTAATTTTAATAGGCATATGTGTTGTATCTTTTGTTCTCATTGTTGGATTAGAGTTTGTTGCATACATGATTGGTATTTTTTCTAACTGCTCCTTCATTGAATACAACGAAGATAACAATTGCTAAATAAACAACCACGAATAAGACATACCATAAAATTCCAAGAACAGTTGTTTGAGTTCCTTTATCAAAATGAAACCAAGTTATTGAATGTTGTAATAAAGTTTGTAGGTAAGTTAGAAACAATTCCAGTAAAGATTAACAATGAAGTTCCGTTTCCAACACCCTTTTGAGTGATTTGATCACCAATCCACATTGCTAACATACTTCCTGCCATCATAACAATAACAACATAGACATAAGTCCAAATTGATGATGAGTTCAAAATATTGTACATTTATTTCAAAATGCATAAGTTAATTGAACCACCTTGAATAGCAGCTAAGACTAAAGTCACATAACGAGTTACTTTATCTTTTTTCTTCTACCAGTATTTCCTTCTTTTTGCCATTGAGCAAGAACAGGAATAACATCCATTGATAACAATTCAATAATGATAGATGCTGTGATATAAGGAGAAACTCCTAATGAGAAAATTGAAAATCTCTCAAGCATCCCACCACCAAGCATATTCATAATTCCGAGGATACCACTATTTGTAGCATTCCCAGTTAATGCACCAGCATTAATTGATGGAATAGTAATAGCAGCACCTAAACGGAATACAAATAACATACCTAATGTAAAGATAATTCTACGACGTAATTCACCTTTTTTAAAGACATTCTTAAAAAAGCTTAACATCTTAGATCACCTCAGTTTTTCCACCTGCAGCTTCGATAGCAGCAACAGCAGATTTAGAGAATTTTTGAGCTTTAACAGTCAAAGCAACTTCTAATTTACCGTTACCTAAAACTTTTAAACCATCTAATTCTTTCTTAATTAACCCGCATTCTTTTAATGTAGCCATATCTACAACACTTCCAGCTTCGAATTTGTTTAAATCTTCTACATTAACGATTGCGTATTCAACTTTATTGAAGTTAGTGAAACCACGTTTTGGTAAACGCATGAATAAAGGTGTTTGACCTCCTTCAAAGTCCAGGTTTCTTTCCTCCACCAGATCTTGCTTTTTGTCCTTTTTGTCCTTTACCAGCAGTTTTACCAGTTCCTGAACTTGTTCCACGACCAACACGTTTTCTTTCTTTACGTGCACCTTCTGTATATTGTAATTCGTGTAGCTTCATGTTTACACCTCCTACTATTTACTTTCTTCAACTTTAACAAGGTGTCCAACAGTTTTAATCATACCTTGAATAAATTCATTGTTGACTTTTTCCACTGACTTGTTCATTTTTGTTAAACCTAACGCTTTAAGAGTATCCTTTTGATTCTTTTTCGCACCAATTGGACTTTTTACAAGCGTAATGATAACTTTATTTTCGTTTGCCATTTCTTACGCTCCTCCTATCCGTAAATTTCTTCAACTTTTTTATCTCTTAATTCAGCAACTTGTTGAGCAGTTTTTAATGATGCTAAACCTTCCATAGTTGCACGAACCATGTTGATTGGAGTTCTTGATCCAAGTGATTTAGATAAGATATCAGAATATCCTGCTAATTCAACAACAGCACGAACTGGACCACCTGCGATGATTCCAGTACCTTGAGATGCAGGTTTTAAGAATACATTTCCAGAACCAAACATACCGTTTACTTCATGAGGAATAGTTCCATGAATCATTGGTACTCTGATTACATTTCTTTTAGCTGCTTCAGATGCTTTTCTAATAGCATCAGGTACTTCGTTAGCTTTACCAGTTCCGAATCCAACACGACCTTTTCTATCACCAATAACAACTAATGCAGCAAAGCGGAATTTACGTCCACCTTTAACTACTTTAGTTACACGGTTAATAGTAACAACACGTTCTTCGAATTCTTTTTCAACTTTAGGTCCATTTCTTCTAGGTCCATTTTTTCTAGGTCCGTTTCTTCTAGGCCCATTTTCTCTTGGTTTACGTTGTTCCATTCTTTAACCTCCTATTAGAATTTCAATCCAGCTTCTCTAGCAGCTTCAGCTAGTGCTTTCACACGACCATGATAGATGTATCCTCCACGATCGAATACTACATTTTCAATATTTTTAGCGATAGCTCTTTTCGCAATTTCTTTACCAACTTGTGTAGCAGCTTCTACATTTCCACCATTTGCTAGTTTCATATCTACTGAAGATGCAGCCACTAAAGTGACACCATTTACATCATCAATGATTTGGGCATGGATATGAGAGCTTGAACGGAATACATTTAAACGTGGACATTCAGGAGTTCCACTGATTTTAGTACGAACTCTGGCATGACGTCTTTGACGTAAATCGTTTCTTGACATAGTTTTAGCCATGATTTAATAGCTCCTTCCTTATTTATTAACTACTTCTTACCAGCAGTTTTACCTTCTTTTCTAATAATTCTTTCATCAGAATATTTAATACCTTTTTCCTTTATATGGTTCAGGTTTCTTAACAGCTCTGATTCTAGCAGCGATTTCTCCAACTCTTTCTTTAGAGATTCCAGATACTTTAATAGTTGTTTGAGTAGGAGTTTCAACTTTAACTCCTTCTTCAGTTTCAACTTCAACTGGATGAGAGAATCCTACGTTTAATACTAATTTATTTCCTTGCATTTGAGCACGGTATCCAATACCAACGATTTCTAAGTTCTTTTCATAACCGTTGTGTACACCTTCAATCATGTTTGCAAGTAATGCTCTTGTAGTACCGTGTAATTGTTTCACAGTTTTTTGTTCACTTGTTCTTACTACTTTAATTTCATTTCCATCCATATCAATTTTGATTAATGGAGAAAATTGTCTTACTAAAGTCCCTTTTGCACCTGTTACTGTTACAGTGTTGTCATCAGCGATTTCAACTTTCACACCTTCAGGTACATTGATAATCTTATTACCTACACGAGACATCAGTTACACCTCCTGTTTTAATTTTTTTATTACCAGATATATGCTAATACTTCTCCACCGATTTGTTTAGCTCTTGCTTCTTTATCAGTCATTAATCCTTGAGAAGTAGATAATACAACAATTCCTAAACCATTTAATACCTTAGGGATTTCGTTCACTTTTGCATATTGACGAAGTCCAGGTTTAGAGACTCTCTTTAATCCAGAAATAACTCTGTCATTTCCTTTATATTTTAAAGTGATGACGATGTTTTTAATAACACCTTCGCCTTCTACTTTATATCCTTTAATAAATCCTTCGTTTTTCAAAATTTCAGCTAATTGTACCTTTAATTTTGATGCTGGGACAACAACTTCTTCATGACGTTGTTGGTTCGCGTTACGAATTCTTGTTAACATATCTGCGATTGGATCTGTTACCATTCACAATGTCCTCCTTCCATTTGGGATTATATTTTCATTACCAGCTTGCTTTTTTTACACCAGGAATTTCACCTTTGTAAGCTAATTCTCTGAAGCAAATACGGCATAATTTGAATTTTCTAATTACTGCATGTGGACGTCCACAACGTTCGCATCTTGTATATTCACGAACTTTGTATTTTTGAGGACGTTGTTGTTTAACTTTCATTGATGTTTTAGCCATTAATTAAGTCCTCCTTATTTATGGAATGGCATTCCTAATTGTGCTAATAATTCATGACCTTCTTCATCAGTTTTAGCAGTTGTTACGAATACGATATCCATTCCTCTTAATTTGTTTACTTTATCGAAGTTGATTTCAGGGAAAATTAATTGTTCTTTAACACCTAAAGTATAATTTCCTCTACCATCAAATGAATTCTTTGGAACACCTCTGAAGTCTCTTACACGAGGTAAAGAGATGTTTACTAATTTATCTAAGAATTCATACATTCTTTCACCACGTAATGTAACTTTACATCCGATTGGCATTCCTTCACGTAATTTGAATCCAGCAATTGATTTTTTTGCTTTAGTAATCACTGGTTTTTGTCCTGCAATTAAAGTTAATTCTTCAACAGCTTCATCTAATAATTTAGAATTGCTTACTGCATCACCAACACCAATGTTGATAACAATTTTTTCCATAGCTGGAACTTCCATTACAGAACTATAATTAAATTTAGTCATTAATGACTTGCTAATTTCATTTTCATAACGTTCCTTTAGTCGGTTCATTATTTAACCTCCTTCCGATTACTTTTTCTTCTTTGTAGTTTTGTCTAATGCTTTACCTGTTTTTTTGTTGATACGGTATTTCTTACCTTCTTCATCGAAAGCGTAACCGATCTTAACAGTTTCTTTTGCTTTTGAATCATAGTATGCAACATTTGAAACATGAATTGGAGCTTCTCTTGTTACAATTCCACCTTCTGGATCAGCTTGTGAAGGTTTAATGTGTTTTGTTACCATATTAACACCTTCAACAATAACTCTGTCTTCTTTTCTTAGAATTTGGATAATTTCTCCAGTTTTTCCTTTATCGCTACCAGCGATAACTTGAACTGTATCACCTACACGTAATTTCATCTTCTCGTCTCCTCCTATAATACCTCAGGAGCTAATGATACGATTTTCATGAAATCTGCATCTCTTAACTCTCTTGCTACCGGTCCAAAGATACGAGTTCCTTTAGGTGAGTTGTCATCTTTGATGATAACACAAGCATTGTCATCAAACTTAATTAATGAACCATTTTCACGGTTAACACCATATTTAGTTCTTACGATAACTGCTTTTACGACTTCACCTTTTTTAACTGTACCACCTGGAGTCGCTTGTTTCACTGTAGCCACGACGATATCACCGATGTTACTAAATTTTCTATTTGAACCACCAAGGTTTCTAATTACTAGTACTTCTTTTGCTCCTGTATTGTCAGCAACTTTCAATCTGCTTTCATTTTGGATCATTCGAGTGACCTCCTTTCAGATTCTTTCATTAAATAATTTCTGCTTTTTTTACGATTTCTACTAAACGGAAACGTTTAGTTGCTGATAATGGACGAGTTGCCATAATTTTTACAACGTCACCATTTCTAGCAATATTTTCTTCATCATGAGCCTTAAACTTTTTAGAAGATTTAACACGTTTTCCGTATAATTTGTGTTTAACATGAGTTTCTACTAAAACAGTGATTGTCTTATCCATTTTTGTAGAAATAACTGTTCCAGTATAAACTTTACGATTGTTTCTTTCCATATTTTTCTCCTTCTAATTATTTGTTTAATTCTCTTTCTCTAATAATTGTTTTAATTCTTGCAATATTTTTTCTCACTGTTTTAATACGAGCAGTGTTTTCTAATTGACCTGTTGCTTGTTGGAATCTTAATCCAAATAATTCTTTCTTGTACTCTTCTACTTTGTTAAGTAATTCTTGAGTTTCTGTATTTCTAATATCTTGAACTGTCACAATTACTCACCTCTTCCAATAATCTTACACTTGATTGGTAGTTTATGAGATGCAAGTCTTAAAGCTTCTCTTGCAACTTCTTCTTCTACACCAGCGACTTCGAACATAACACGACCTGTTTTTACTACTGCTACCCATTCTTCTGGAGCACCTTTACCTGAACCCATACGGACTTCAAGAGGTTTCTTTGTTTTAGCTAAATGAGGGAAGATTCTAATCCAAACTTGCCCACCACGTTTCATATAACGGTTCATAGCGATACGAGCTGCTTCGATTTGTCTTGAAGTAATCCAAGCACCTTCTTGAGCTTGTAAACCATATTCACCAAATGAAACTTGAGTTCCACCTTTAGCCTTACCTTCATATTTAATTCTATGAGGTCTTCTATATTTAGTTCTCTTAGGCATCAACATGATTATTTATCCCCTTTCTTCTTTGCAGGAAGAATTTCTCCCTTACAAATCCAAACTTTAACTCCTAATTTTCCATAAGTTGTGTCAGCTTCTGCAGTAGCGTAGTCAATGTCAGCTCTTAATGTATGAAGAGGTACATTTCCTTCAGAATATCCTTCAGTTCTTGCCATATCAGCTCCACCTAAACGACCTGATACACAAGTTTTGATTCCTTTAGCTCCAGCTCTCATAGCGCTTTGGATAGCTCTTTTTTGAACTGTTCTAAATGAAGCACGGTTTTCTAATTGTTCAGCAATCTTGTTTGCAACAAGTTGAGCAACAACGTCTGGATTTTTAATTTCAACAATATTGATAAACACTTGTTTATCTTTAACTAATTTAGCAACTTCTTTTCTTAACGCATCAACAGCTTCTCCATCTTTCCCGATAACTACACCAGGTCTAGATGTATGAACGAAGATATTCACACGATTTTTAGATCTTTCAATTTCAATGTTAGCGACATAAGCGCCTTTTAATTTTGCATTCAAGAATTCACGAATCTTGATATCTTCGTGTAATAATGAAGCAAAGTCTTTATCATTAGCGTACCATCTTGAATTCCAATCACGGTTAACGCCAACACGTAATCCTACTGGACTTACTTTTTGACCCATGCTTTGACCTCCTATCTTTCAGCAACCACACATGTGATGTGGCTTGTTCTTTTTAAAATTTGAGTACCGCTACCTTTTGCTCTTGCACGGAATCTCTTTAATGTAGGACCTTCGTCTACATAAATTTCTTTAATATATAATTTATCTTCTTCTGCACCTTCATTGAAAACAGCGTTCTGTGCAGCAGATTTAACGACTTTAATGATTGCAGGAGTAGCACTTTTGTTTACATATTCTAAGATACCAAGTGCTTCTTTTACGTTCTTACCTCTTACTAAGTCAACAACTAATCTTGCTTTTTGAGGCGAAACACGAATCATTTTAGCTTGAGCTCTTGCTTCCATGTTATTTTTCTCCTCTCTTCTTATTTACCTGACTTTTTATCATCAGCACCATGACCATGATAAGTTCTTGTAGGAGCGAATTCTCCTAATTTGTGTCCAACCATATCTTCAGTTACATAAACTGGGATATGTTCTCTTCCGTTATATACTGCGAACGTATGTTCAATAAATTGTGGGAAGATTGTAGAACGTCTTGACCATGTTTTAATGACTTCTTTTTTGTTTGCAGCATTTAATGCTTCAACTTTTTTCATTAAATGTTCATCCACGAATGGACCCTTTTTTAAACTTCTTGCCATATTCTATAACCCTCCTTCTTATTTACCGTTACGACGACGTACGATTAATTTATTTGAAGCTTTCTTTGTATTTCTTGTTTTAACTCCAAGAGCTTTTTTACCCCAAGGAGTCATTGGAGCTTTACGTCCGATTGAAGTTCTACCTTCACCACCACCATGAGGGTGATCATTAGGGTTCATAACAGAACCACGAACTGTAGGTCTAATACCTCTCCATCTGTTACGACCAGCTTTACCATAGTTAACTAATCCATAGTCTTCGTTTCCAACAACACCAACTGTTGCTCTACAAACAGCTAAGAATTTTTCTAACTTCTCCAGAAGCTAATCTTACAGTTACGTATTTTCCTTCTTTACCTAAGATTTGAGCAGACACACCAGCAGATCTAGCGATTTGTCCACCTTTACCAGGTTGCATTTCAATGTTATGGATAACTGTACCTTCAGGCATATTTCCCATTGGTAAGCAGTTACCTACGATAATATCAGCGTTTTCACCTGATACAATGCTCATTCCTACTTCTAATCCTTTAGGAGCAAGAATATATCTTTTTTCACCATCTGCATAATTGATTAATGCGATGTTTGCTGATCTATTTGGATCATATTCGATTGTTGCAACTTTTCCAACAACATCATCTTTATTACGTTTGAAATCGATAATACGATATAAACGCTTATGTCCACCACCGTGATGACGAGTAGTGATAACACCATGATTATTACGTCCACCTGTTTTAGATAAACGGATTGTTAATGATTTCTCAGGCTTATTAGTTGTAATTTCTTCATAAGTCAAAGTAGTCATATTACGACGACCGTTTGTCGTAGGCTTATATGCTTTAATAGGCATCTTTGTTCCTCCTTATTTTTCTTATCTGGAATAGAGTTCATTCCAATAGTTTGAAATTTTATTCTTCTCCGAATAAGTTAATTTCATATCCTTCTTTTAATTTAACAATAGCTTTTCTTCTTTTGCTTGTTTTACCAACGTATCTACCCATTCTTTTTGTTTTAGGTTTCACATTCATAATGTTTACACTTTCAACTTTAACGTCAAACATTTTTTCAACTGCTTGTTTTACTTCAATTTTATTAGCAGTTACATCTACATCGAATGTATATTTGTTTTCGTTTTGTTGTAACAATAAAGATTTTTCAGTAAGTACTGGTTTCTTTAAAACATCTGTAATATGTGCCATTATGCCAATACCTCCTCAACAGCTTTGATAGCTCCTTCTGTCATGACTAACTTAGTGCTATCTAAGATATCATATACGTTAAGTCCTTTTGAATCGATAACTTTAACTCCAGGAATATTTCTTGCAGATAAAGCAACGTTTTCATTAACTTCGTCCATAACGATTAATGTTTTTCTGTTAGCTTCTAAGCTTTCTAATACTTTTACCATAGCTTTAGTTTTTGGTGCATCGAATGCGATTGTATCTAATACAGTTAATTCGCTGTCGATAACTTTTTGACTTAAAGCTGATTTTAATGCTAAACGTCTTACTTTTCTGTTCATTTTTAGCTTATAGTTTCTATCAGGTGTTGGTCCAAATACAACTCCTCCACCTCTCCATTGAGGAGCACGGATAGATCCTTGTCTAGCTCTACCTGTACCTTTTTGTCTCCAAGGTTTCTTTCCTCCACCTTTGACTTCAGTACGGTTTTTAACTTTATGAGTTCCTTGTCTCCATGAAGCTCTTTGTAGTAAGACCATATCAAAGATTGCTTGATTGTTTGGTTCAATACCAAATACAGATTCGTTTAATTCTGTATCTTTAACTTTTGTTCCTTCTTGGTTATATACTGCAACTTTTAACATTAGTTTTCCTCCTTTCGCTTCATTATTCAGCAGCTTCAGCAGTTTCTTCTACTACTGGGCTTTCTACGATTTCTTCTTCTGTTTCATAAATAATTAAATCTTCAGCAGGGTTAACCTTACCATTTCCTTTAACAGCAGATTTAACAACAACTAATCCTTTTTTAGGACCAGGGATTGATCCGCTGATTAATAATACATTGTTTTCAACATCAACAGCAATGATTTCTAAGTTTTGAACTGTTCTTGTTACGTTCCCCATTTGACCTGGTAATTTCTTACCTGGAGCAATTCTGTTAGGAGCGATAGGACCCATTGAACCAACGATTCTGTGAGCACCTGAACCATGTCCTTTAGGACCAATGTGTTGATTATGTCTTTTTATAACACCTTGATAACCTTTACCTTTGCTAGTTCCTGTTACATCTACAACTTCACCAGCTACAAAGCTATCAACTTTAATTTCTTGACCAACTTCATAACTCATCATTTCGTCATAACGAAATTCTTTAATGAAGCGCTTAGGAGCTGTTTCAGCTTTTGCAACATGTCCTTTGTGAGCTTTTGTTGCTAATTTTTCTCTCTTATCTTCAAAACCAACTTGGATTGCATCATATCCATCAGTAGCAACTGTTTTCTTTTGTAAAACAACGTTTGGAGCTGCTTCTACAACAGTAACTGGGATTAATCTTCCGTCAGTAGTGAAAACTTGAGTCATTCCAATCTTACGACCTAAGATTCCTTTCATGAGTTACACCTTAACCTTTCCTTATAATTTAATTTCGATATCCACACCACTTGGTAATTCTAAACGAGTTAATACATCAACTGTTTCTGGTGTTGGATTCACAATGTCAATTAGACGTTTGTGAGTTCTGATTTCAAATTGTTCACGAGAATCTTTATACTTATGAACTGCTCTTAAGATAGTATAAATTTCTTTTTCAGTAGGTAATGGTACTGGACCAACTACTTGAGCACCTGATTTTTTAGCAGCTGCTACAATCTTTTCAGCAGAAGCATCTAAGATTTTGTGATCAAATGATTTCAATCTGATTCTAATTTTGTTGTTTGCCATGAATTATTCCTCCTTCTGTTTGCCAATTTTTTGGCCGCTCCGCACGAATTACCTGAATCCACCCTTCCGCTCATGACAACGGCTATCAGCGTTTCAGCAACCTCGCACTTCTTCGCATTTCACAACAAGTGCATTTTACACTAAAAACAATGATAAATCAAGCACTTTTTGCAATTTTTTTGAGTTTTTTTTAAAGAATTTATTAGACTTCAATTGTAAAACTAAATTCCACCTTTTATAAATTAAGGGTTGAACTTAATCTTTCAAATTTTATAGTGGAATTTAATCGTACAAGGTATATCATGATATCGTCCTAGAAGAAAAAAATCAACTTATTACAAAGTTGACAAGCATTGTCTTGAAGGAAGAAGATATGAGGACTTTCTACTGTTTATGAAGAAACATCCAGATATAGCTCTTGTTGAAATGGATACTGTCGAAGGCGTGAAAGGTGAATCTTGTCTGTTAACCATTCACTTTGTTGTCTGCTCATTCATGATAGCGATTAAGCGTGAGTTCAATGATTCAAAAAGTGTTACTGATTTCTTCAACGACATCTACCACAAGCTGGGAAGAAAATTATTCATGAGATTATTTCCAGTGATATTGACAGATAATGGATCTGAGTTCTCAAATCCTGAAGCCATTGAATTTGATGAAGATGGTGAAAGAAGAACTTATGTCTTCTATTGTCACCCTTCTTCTCCAAATGAAAAAGGTTCATGCGAAGTCACTCATGAATTTCTTAGAAGAATTGTACCCCAAGTGCATTCATGGAATCCATATAATCAAAAAGACATCAATTTAATGATGTCCCATATTGATTCATATGCACGAGAGAAACTAAATGATAAATCACCACTTTTATTGTTTAGTATGCTATATGGCAAAGATATCGCAAATATCTTTGGTATCTCATGTATAGAACCTGATGATATTAATTTATCTCAGTCATTAATATCAAAATAAAAATAAACATAGGTAATTAGAATATCCACTAAACGTAAGTACTAATCTTGAGAGATGGAATTTTGAATTTCAAAAAAAATTCAGATTTGACCTTTCCCTTTCGTATACCCCAAAAAATAGAGAGATATCATCAAATTACAGTTTCATTATACTAAAAAAAGTATTAAAATCAATGATTCTAACACTTATTTGTAGTAATTAAATTCCATTCTTTTTGTAAGAGTAGAACTTACTCTTACAAAGTGGAATTTACTTTTTTCATTTGACCAGAATTTATTAGACAAATATATTCTCTCAATTTTAGTTTGTTTTTGGTTTACTCATAATAAATATCTTAAAAATCATAATTAAACATCTTAATGATGAATAATACGTAAAATCCATAATAAATCTCCTAGATTTATCAAAATAATATGTTTATATTTCATTTATATTTTTAATTGCTAAGTTCAGTTAAAAGAAGTTTTATCACATAAGAAATTTAATTTGTTATAAAAATAAAGAAATCTTTACATTATTACACTTCCGTTATTTTCTAGATACTATTATGGATTTTCTTAAAGAGTTTAGATTAAAATAAATAGATTAATTATATTTAAATATAATCCAAAAATTTTAATCATGTAATTTCTATTTTAGGTATAATTACTCAAATGTAATAAAATTATAAATTTATCTTTTTACTCATTCTATTTTAGAATAAGAATTAATTAATAGAGTTATATCTAAGATATCTATTTAGATACATGTCCATTGATTGTTTATATAATATATGATGTAGATCTAACTGATTGTTTTACAAATAAAAAATAATACAATTACGATAATCAGATTAAATACCTTATGAATTCACAAAATGAGAATGATTTCATTTTTTTAGACAAAAAAAGAGAGATATCGGATGATATCCCTCAGGAGAACTGGCAGCTTGCTATTGTCGCAATCGCTC
>ENA-OQAB01000668-OQAB01000668.1-human-gut-metagenome-genome-assembly--contig:-NODE-668-length-17900-cov-3.022450_pt1 | contig 17900 bp, 12 predicted proteins | sample MGYA00242490_ERZ504517 | MGnify/ENA primary metagenome ERZ504517 (study PRJEB26092, sample SAMD00036298) | human gut metagenome | host: Homo sapiens | study: EMG produced TPA metagenomics assembly of...
ATCAACATTATTTTGAGCCGTATAAGTCTGCGTACCATCACTGCTGATCGCCGCACTGCTGACAGTTGTATTGGCATCATTACTGATAGCGTTTTTCAGCCAGACGCCGCTGCCGCCTATCACAGCAGCACGCACCGCATCGGAATGCAGCTCAACAGTACTGCCATTGAGCGCGCTCACAGTAACGGCACCATCAGTATCCCAGTTACCGCTTACTCTGGCATCTGTATCGGCACGATACTCATTTTCCACCTTAGCGGCATAAGGACTGATATCAACCAGCGCACCGCCATAACCGTTGGCCTCGCTGTTAATATCAGCATAACTTTTCGCACTGACTGCCAAATCATTTATATGGCTACCGGACTTGTTCCCTGCTGCTATGGCCTCAGTCGTTAAATCAACCAGAGTAGCGGCAAGGTTAGTCCCCGTAGCGAATGCTGTACCAACACTGATGCCGCTGGCCTTTACCTGTTGCGCCACGCTGTTATTGGCCTCCAGCCGCAGATCGGCAGCTTCATAATTATCGTCACCTAACGCGTATCCCCGGTAGATATTGTTGCCAGCATTCACAGACACTTTGCTGTAAATAGAGCTGCCGCCACTGTTGATCTGGGCCGCTCCGCCAGGGAATGGCGAGGCACTGATACTCAGCGCCTGCATATCAACATACTGCCTAGCATTAGCTTCAGCCTTGACGTTAATCGCCCCGGGTTCAGCTTCACTGCCCGCTGTCAAAATATTATTATCACCAATAGTTACACTGGTCTGCAAACCTTTGGAACTGGTCCCAATGTTAGCCTGTGCCACCGTTACAGCTGCAGAAGCCAGCATACTGCCGCTGATTGCACCAGTAACCGCTTTAACGGCAGGCGCGTTGAGTGCTGTAATGTTGATATCTTTGCCTGCTGTCAGACTGTTTTGGCTGGTCACGTCTATCTTGACCGTACCATTCTCAGTAGCCTGGGCACTGACACCAGCCCCGGCAAATACCAGTCCGCCGCTGCCGGCTATCGCATTTACCGACAGGGAATAATCTTTTTCCTTACCATTTGCATCTCTGGCTTTGCGTTCGGCACTAATATCGACGTTTTTCTCAGCCTTCAAACTGCTTTTATCCACTGTAATACCGATATTGCTGGTATTTTCAGCCTGCGCCACGATTACCCCTAAGGCGACTGCGCCGCCCGAGATACCAACAGCTTCGATCGAAGTACTACTGCTGTCATTAGCTGTCACAGCTACGTCATTTTTAGTCGCAGTTAAACTACTGCCGCTGATCTTAACATCGCTGCCGCCTTCCGTGCTGACGCGTCCGTAAGCCGCATTGACGCCCAATATGCCGCCGCTGCCCTGATACATATTCAATTGTGTCGCACCGTTGATATCGCTGCCCACTTTGATTTCTGCACCGGTGAGCATAGCGTCCTCGATCTTCACCGCCAGATTGCGGTGTACGTTCAGTATACCTACGCCGGCATTGACTGCTGCAGAACCCACTGCGCCGCTGCCTCCGGTCATGGTTATATCACCGGTTTCCTTAGCTGTAGCCGCAAGATTGCCCTGCGCCGTCATGCTGCCGTCTTTGATATTCACCGAGATCTGCGAATCCCTGCCGCCGCCGAAGCCCGCGCCTACACTTACCGTATTGGCATCAGCCTCGATCGAGCCTTTTTCCAACGTGCCCAGATCGCGGGCAAAGCTCAGCATATCCGTATCTCCGTAAGCAGCATTAGCTGCTTCGATCTGTTCACGGGCCGCTTGTTCGTTTTCATCGGCATCATTTAAAGCCTTACCTACATTGGTGATAAGTATATTGCCGCCCACCGCTGCTCCACCTGCTGCTGCATTAGTAGCCAGCTGGCTGATGTCGCGGAGTTCTTCTGCCGTTACAGTGATATCCTTTTGCGCTGTCAGGTTACTATTCGTCACATTACTCTGCACAGTGCTGTCGATCGTATTAACGGTGACGCTGGCACCCACACCGACTGCACCTGCGGCGATACCGCCCGTATAAGCATCTATAGCAACAGTGTTTTTGGCTGCCACAGCAATGGAGCCATTGGCCGCTGTCAAAGCTGCATTGGTAATATTGGTTTTGACCTTGCTGTTGATATTATTTACAGATACCGCCCCAGCTACGCCTGCTCCGGCTCCGGCCACACCTGTTGCCGCAATGGCAGGATTGGCAACTGTTTTATTGGTCGCCGTAATACTTTGGTTGCCGCTGCTGTTAACAGTACTGCCGCTGACCTCGGCTTCTGTGACCGAATCATCCTGCAGAACACCTACGGATAAGCCGATCCCGGCGCCTACACCTGCACCGCCGGTCGAAATATTGCCTGCATTAGTGCGTGCCAGATGGTTAGCCTCGACGTCGAGCGTCGTGACATCAGCTGTAGTACCCGTTAAAACGGCTTTAGTTGTGTTGTCCATTTTACTGACAGTCACAACACCGGCTACACCGGCACCCACGCCGGCTGCGCCCATGCCCACCGTAAACGACGATATGCCCTGCTTACCTTCTGCCGCCACCTTCAAAGCCTGCGCCTTGATATCACTGTCAGCAACCTGCGCTGTAACGTCGCGGCTCACCGTATTGGTATCCGATCCGGCTCCTATACCTGCGCCTTCGACACCGATGCCCAGGGAACCTACAAAGCCGGCACTGTTAGTGTAATCACCGGCACGAAACACTGACATCTGCCCTGCTGCCGCTGCCGGCAATGCCGCCGTTCAGTATGGCATTGCTGATTTTCGCATCAGTAGCGCCTTCAATAAGATTGACATTGACTGTGGCTGCCACACCGGCATACATGCCGCCAGAAGCGTTAACAAGGAAGGATTTAAGGTCGCGGGTCGAAGAAGCATCAACTACGATGCCCTTTTTGTACAGCAGCAGTACGCTCAATCTGCGAGCCCATTGCAATAGTATCTTTGTCGATCAGCGTATCATGAATCTGATCGTCTTTCACTGTGCTGTCAGTTTTTATGCCGCTGCCATTGCCCTTGGCCGTAACACTGGTTTTAACAGTGCTTTCACCTTCGTCGCCAATAAAGGCCCCGGTAGTGCCCGAAATCTGGTTGACACTGGTAGATACACCCACAGCGGCAGTACCACCGCCGCTAAGCGTTCCCGCATAGTTGGAGATCTGTTCATCGCTTTGCGCAACTACCCCTACACTGCCGTTAGCTGCTATTACAGCACCCGAACCGATATGGGCCGTAACATCGTTTGCTATCATATTGACAGCGACCGAACCGCTGACGCCTACATTACCGCCAACTGCCCCGCCTACGCCTATCGTTTCGATCTTCGGAGCAGCTACAGCGCGTATATCCAGTTCCAGCAGATTCATTGTGCCGCCCTGCACCTCTGCGCCGGTCTGCTGCACGATCCTGTTTACGGCAACGCCTGCGCCTACTGCTGCTGTACCTGCACCGGCAGCCACAACAGCAGTATTGAATATCTTGCTGTCAGATTGAGCTTTTACAGTAACATCAGCCCTGGCTGCATTGTCATCGTCTTTATCGATGTCCGTCGCTTCAAGTACGGCCTGCGTCTGCTTGTTGACGAGTGCCGTCGAAGCAGCGCCCTGTACGGCGACCTTACCTGCGCCGCCTACGCCCACAGCCACGTTCAAAATTTTAGAAGAATCAACTGCGCTGACACTAACTGCCGCACCGGCAGCCGCAGACTCGATCTGCGTTCCCTTGATACCTGCATTGGTCACCTGACCGGCCTTAGCTGCATCGCCGCTGGAACCGCCAATATCAGTATAAGCAACACCTGCACCAACGCCTGCTTTCGCTCCGGCTGCTACATTGCCCATTACCGTATAAGTATAAGTAGTATCAGCAGCTGCTGCGCCCACTGCCTTAGCATTGGTTATTTCCGAATCACTGATCAGGGCATCTGTCTTGCCATCAGCACGTGTTAAAACCACAGTGCCAGTTATTGCCGCATTCTCTGTTGCCGCAGCGACGCTGGCACCGATCGTATACATTTTATTACCGTTGGCAGCATTGGCATTTACTATTACACCATCAGTATCAATGATTCTTTTATCAATAAGATTGTCGTGCAAATAAGCACCTGTCACATTACTCAGGCCACTGTAACCCAGCCCCGCGCCCAAAGCACTCTTGCCTCCGGCTATCTGCCCGGCTACATTTATCATCTTCGCTGTATTCACAGCCCTGCCGCTTACCGACTGCGCCTTGATCGTTGAGCCGCTGATCGTTGCCGCAGCTGTATTATCAATATCCTGCCAGGAGGCGCTGCCTACGCCGCCAATCTTATTGCCTACACCTACACCGCCAGCTACGCCTACCAGTAAGGTATCCGAATTGGCCTGCGCCTCAACATCGGCAGCAGTGATCTCTGAATCAGTTATTTTAGCAGTGAACTTATTATCGATATCGCTGATAGCTACCGACGCTCCTACTGCCGCATCGCCGTTAGTAACGGCCACACCGGCCGCCGCAGTAACGATAGTACTGCCGTTTTTACCTATCGTATCAAGGTCAAGCGTACCATCGCCGCTGCCGTCATCAGTCATGGCCGTATCCAGCCCGTCATAATAGAAATTACCCTTTGTATCGATAATGGAGCTGGTTCTGGCAAGTTCTGCCGCTTTATCACTGGCCCCCCGTGTCAGCAGCTCCTGATAAACAGCCGCATCCTGTTTATTTGTATCCATCGCCCGCACTCGCACCGAGCCAGCAGCTGTTGTTACGATATTGGCCCCATCAATATATGCATTAGCAGTATTATTGACGCTGTTATAAACACCGGCCCCCTGAATATTAACGCTGGTACCGTCGCTTTTGCTGGTTTTGGTAGCACCGGCCGAAACAGCCGCTGTAACTGCTGTCAACGCACTTAAAGCATGCACTTCAACATTGCCCACATCAGCATAGGCCAGACCGTTTTTACCTGTTCCCTTGATCCCGGCATTGAGAGTATTGTTTAAAGAAGCCACAGCAACGGAAGCACCTACGGCCGTACCCTGATTGCCCGCCGCCACTTGCAGCCCGCCTGTCACCTGCACATCACTTTGGTAGCCTGTCACATCAATTGACTGCGCCTTAGTAACAGTATTGTCCTCCATCAGGGCATTGACGGTATGGTCGATCAGATTGACAGAAACTGCCGCTCCGCCGGTACCGCTGCCGCCCTCATTTTTAGATATTTCCAGTCCCAAACCAGCCGCAATAGTAGTGCCGCCGCTCAAGCCTAAAACATCAAGCTTGCCCGCGTCGTTAATCGTACTGTTGGCAACGATGGCGCTGATAGTATTGTCGATATCGTTAACAGCTGCCGCACCGGCCAGAGCCGCACTCTTTCCTTTGGCACCATTTTCGCCGCTGGACTTCCAAACCAGGGCCGCTGCACCGCTGTAGGCCCCAACAAAAGCATTGTCCCGGGCAGTAACGCTCATATCGCCATCATTCAGGCTGATAACGGCATTATCTACAACAGCCTTAGTCTCGTTGCTAAGGCTGTTTACTGACACGCTGCCAGAACCAGAAATGCTGAATTCCGGCATAAATCCCTGGCTGCCGCCCTGATTATCACGGTTGATATTCAGCTGGCCGCCGCCCTGCCCCGTACCATTTACATTAAAAGCATCGTCGACAGCCGAAGATGAGCTGCCATCGCCGTTCACCTTATCGGCAAAGATCGAACCGGCCTTACCTACCAGGCCATTTTCACCCAGTACCTTATCAGTAAGGCTGTTCATTTTATTACCCAGCTTGTCAAAAAAAACCTTCTTTGCCTGAGCTGTCGTTGCTGGAAACGCTCCCCGCCGCACTGACAGTATTGATTGTGCCGTCAGTAACAGCAGCTACGTCCAGACCATAAGCCTGCACCGAAGCCGCTTTTTTAACAGCACCGGTAGCCGTATAAGCAGTTGTATAACCTTCATCACCGCTCATTTCATCATTATCAGCGCCAAAAACCTCATCGCTGAAGCCCTTGACATCGCCGATACCGGCAATATTATGTACCGCAAAATCATTCACGGCCACGCCAATACCAACAGCACCATTGGAATGGGTCATCGAAAGGCCGCCTGCCACATTCACCAGACTTGTATCGTTCAAACCCTTAACTGTTACCTTACCACTGGTCTCAGCAGCACCGGAACCGTTTTTCTGTGCCGTCAGCGAAGCCTCATCGTCAACTATCGTCAGCACCTTGCTGTCACCGCTTATCACCGACACCATACCGTTCAAAGTAACGCCCGAAGCGCCTGCCTCACCAGAGGCTCCTTTACCTGCGCTTGCTGCTACGGCCACATGGTCGATAGTATTTGTGCCTGCGATATTGATCTCGCCGCCGGTGATATGCGAGCCTTCACCCACAGCCACCACCGTATTGGTATCAAAATCAGCTATATTAACCGTTGCACCTACTGAGCTGTTGCCGCCGGCGTTATTAAAAATGGCCGCAGTTACTCCTGCCAGGCTAACATCCTTCATCAGATTCTCAGCCCCAACATCAACTGTACCTTCAGAATTTATTTGTACATTATTACCCAGCAGCACCTTGCTGCCATGGTCCACATTGGTTATCATCACAGTACCGGCAATAGTTGCCGCAGTACCCGTGCCGCTGCCACCGCCATCGTCGCCTTTAGCGTTAGATACAGCTGCAAAATTAGCATAGCTGTTAGGATCGGCAAAAGCTATGGAATTGACCACGATATCAGACAAGCCCGAAACTGCCTGTTTCAGCTTGGCTGCCGTCGTCTGCTGCGCCGGATCCTTCTCTGCCGCAGCGATCTGTTCATTCAATGTATCCAGCGCACTAAGCAGTTCCGTAGCTGCGCTGAAAGGATTGGTCGCCTTCAGTATCCCATCGTCGCTGGTAAGCAGCGTCTCATCAGCAGTAAAAGTTCCTAAAGCCGCTTCCAAAGCGTCGGCCTTATCTGTTACAGCCTTCAGCAAAGCTTCCCAGTCGCTGCTGATGCTGCCTCCCAGCCCGCTGAAACCAGCTTTGATATCAGCTGCCGCACGCTTGACATCATCAACCATCTTCTGCACCCGGTTATAATCAACCAGCACGCGGCTATTGACAGCCACACCTTTTTTACCTGTAAGGGCCGCCGGCTGCGCATTGGTTTCGCTACGGTCAGCAACGGTCACAGTAGCCGTATCCTCAAGGTTAGTCACCATTACTGTCGCATTGCCTACAAGCCCGCCGCCATGCTCCTTAGTATAGGAATTGCTGGCGCCGCTGGCCACCATATGGATATCGTCCATCTGCATACTGGCATCCAGGGTCAACTGGCCTTCCTGAGCCGTCAAGCCGGCTTCAGAACCGATATTGACCGCAGCAGTATTATTTTCGTTGACCACGGCCACCGTCGCGCCTGCCTTCAAAAAATCGGCCAGCTTGATGCCTTCATAGGTCATACCGTCTGCACCGCCCTCGCCATCGCTCTTAAAAAGGGCATCCTTCACCTTACCGCCCACAGCTTTCAGGGCATCGGTAGCACCCACCTTGTTCAAGGTCTCCATGGCCTTCGCCATGTATTTGCCCGAGCCTATCTTATTGCTGCTGATGACAGTATTTTTGGTAAAGGTGTTATCCGCGCTGACGCTAAGGTCATTACCCGCCTCCAGTGAACGGTCTACATTGACCCCGGCCCTGCTGTTATAGGTGGTCACATTTACGGCTGTTACCAGTGCCGAAGCATCTGCACCAGCAACATTCAATTCAGAATTAAGATCATTTACAGCTTCGGCCCCAATCACGATATCACCGCCAGCCGTCAGAGCCTTTTCGTAGCCGGCCGTCTGATTTTTATTGATATTTACCTGCGCCGTGTTATCACCGTTAGTGACCAAAACTCCGACAACGATCTGGTTGGCATTTTCGCCCTTCACCGCCAGATTATCTGTCGCATCTATTTTCAGGTCAGCCTTAGCCTTAACTTCCACATCACCCTGTGCATTTACCTTGCCATCCACATTAACTACGGCCTTATTGGACGCTTCGGTATATGTAACTGCCCCGGCCGGCACATAGGTGCCTTTTTTGCCCGCCCTTGCTGGCAAACTTATAACCGGTAGCCCGATGCCTGCGTCGCCGCTAAAGTAGTGCTTTCCGCAGTAATGGCCACATCACCGCCACTGCTGCTTACAGCCGCTTTCCTGCCCGATATTGACAGCAGCCTCTGTTTCCAGCACCGCAAAAGCAACGTCACCTGTAATGGGTGTCGCTGCGCCAAGCCCCAGTACTGCTGCTTTATGCACCAGCCCATCTTCGTCAACATATTCATTTTTAGCTACCGCCTGCACCGTAACGTCTTTAACGCCGCTCACGCTGCCTGCCGCCAAATCAACTGTTGCCGTTACCTGCGCCAGGCTTCCTGCTTCTTCTGCACCAGTCTCGGTACGTTTAACATTCTGCGCCGTAGCCGAAATATCCACGCCTCCAGCTGCCGCTATCGTGCCATAGTTCTGCACCGAGGCAGTTATCTCCCTGTAGGTGACCTCGTCAGCCAGCCCGTCCAGCTTATCCTTGATAAAGCCGGGGGAACCGTCGGCAATGCTTTTAGTACCGGCATCGGCAGACGCTTTCAAAATAATATCGCCGCTGCCGGTGTCCATAATCGCCGTCAAAGCGCCCGTCAGACCCGATTGCACAGCGCCGCTGCTGCCCTTTATATTTACCAGATCAGTAAAATCTACCACGCCGGTATTCAGGGCTGCCGCCTTATTGATATTCTTATTGCCATCAATGCCTACCAGGATATTCGCCGCCCGCAGGTCGATCTTATTCGTAGCATTGATCTTACCCAAAACAGTTATCGTGCCGCTGGGGTTCAGCGGTATCTGTGCCGGCGAATTGCGCAGCAACTCCAGCTGCGCTTTCTGCGCATCGTTGCTGCCTGCCGACAACACGTTCTGCATAGCCGTCATCTGCGCCGCCGTCGGCGTCATCACATGCAGTGCGCCAGTATTGATAACGCCACTGCTGCCTACAGCCATGCCATCCTTACTCAAAAAGTACAAATTGCCGCCGATCTTATTGTTTTTGACAGCGTTCACCGTACCGTTGATGTCGATGTGGCTGTTAACAAAATTGACCAGATTATCGGCCTGGTTATTGCTGTCTTTACTACCAAAATACATGTTGGCGATCTGATTGGCATTCAAGCCAAATTGCTGAAAAACATTGACGCCGGTTCTGTCGATGATTTTTTTTGTCTCTATGTCGATAACACTGCCATTAGTCGTAACATTTGTAAACTCAGCACCGGAAATTATCTGTGCCGATGCCACAAGAGGATTAGCAAAAATACCCATGGCAGTAACGGCAGAAATGATTCGCTGCGCCAGCTTAGGGCGCTTTTCAACTGTGGTCTCTACCTGTTTTGTTTTCAATTTCTCATTGCTGCGCCTGATCCTTCTTTGTGTGCTCATGGTCTTGCCCCCCTTCTAAAACTGCCCATTAAACATAAAATGCAGACGTGTTTTACCAGCCTCGCTGCCGTTCAGCTCCCGGCGTAATGGTACGCCCAACGTCAAACTGCTGTAAAAATTCTGTGCCAGCGTCGCCTTAACGCCAATACCCGTACTCATCAGTATATGATCTTCAAAAGCACTGTCACCATAAACGCTACCGTAATCAATAAAGGTAAAGGCCGATACCGCTTTAGCTATCGGCACCGAATATTCCAGACTCACCGCCACACCGTGGTCACCGCCCAACAAACTTTCCTTATAGCCGCGTACACTGTAGGCTCCTCCGATATAAAACTGCTCGGCAGACGGCAGATAACTGGTACTGCTCCACTGTCCGTCCAGCCGTCCCGTCAGCATCTGCCCACCGCTGTAAACCTTTTGGTACAGTCCATTGAACTGGTATTTGCCAAAATCCTTGTTCTGCCCATCAATGTTTTCCCAATCACCTATCCTGTAACCATGTTTTTGAAAAATCACCGAGCTTTTGCCGTAATTCATCATACTAAACGATGCGGTATAGCCGCTTATGGTATCATCAACCCAATGGATACCTAAAAAATCCGTTTTCGAGCTTTGACGACTGTATTCCAGTGCCACATCGCTTTTTAAATGCTCTGTTACTATCAGTGGCTGCGTCAGCGACACGCCGTACGAATTAGAATTGCCGCGTACGTTCATCGGCTCCAGGTCACCGTCGATAATATGCACACTGTTGGCACTGTACTGTACCCCTAATTTGGTCCCGCTGCGCCCTACCGGAGTATTATAGGCAAAGCTGCCCGATTTTGTGCCCTCCGAAAAGATCCCGCTCACCATCAGCGTATCCCTGTTACCTGTCAGGCTTTTATTAGTATAAAACATCCCTGCACGCCACAAACCGCTGCTGTCACTGCCGGCATTATCTGTATAAACTGTAAAATTGTGTTGCCTGGGCTCATAGGCAGTTATAACATAATCAGTAGTACCAGCTTCCTCGCCTGCCTGCATAAAAATGCGCAGCTGCACATCGTTGGTGCTGTTAAAGCGCAGCAGGTCTTTGTTAAGCTCGTGTACATTGTCTATCCTGTCTTTGTGCAAATGCAGCCGGTTTTGAATATACCTGCTGTTAGTAGATTTATTGCCATCCATGATCAGCTGGCCGGTACGCCCCTCTACCAGATTGATGTGGACGATCCCTTCTTTGATCGTCTGCGGCGGTAAAACTGCTCTGCATGTCAGGTAGCCCTTATCCTCGTATAACTTGTTTAATTCACTAACCAGCCTATTCAGCTTTTGCAGTGAAACCTCGTGTCCCACATATTTGTCTGTCACTGACGCTATTTCAGCCTGACTCAGCACCTGTGAATCGTCAATAACTACCTTTTGCAGAAGGAACAGCACGCTTCCGCTTGCTTCACCCTGCTCACTGCCTTTTTCTGCCTCAACCTCGCTCTGCTGTTTGTTGCGTTCTTCCTGTATTCTTCTGGCGATCTGTTCTCTTTCAATATACTCTCTGGTGCGGTTCAGCTGCACGCCAGCATCATTATAGCCGCTGGGCGGTCTGCTGGGCGGATTTGCTTCCGCAGTAACCGACACGCCTGCCAAACTTACTAAAACCAGTATTTTTACTGCCTGCGATAAATATTTCCCGTTCATGATCACCGCTCCCCATTTAATTTTACTAAGTTTATAACCCCACCAAACAGTTTTATTTCTTGCTTATCATAATAATAAAAATATTTTTCATTTTTTGTAAATATTTTGTTTACATATGGATTTGCAAATTAGCACTTGTGTTCTGCATATTGTAAATGATATTATTTCTATATGAAGTTTAGTGTTTTATTTATCTGTTATAATATAACCTTCAGTAGAAAGGATATGTTGCCATCATGCTCAAAACTCTTGTTTTTTGCAATCAAAAAAATAAAGCATTATTTCATGGTTTATTGGCTTACAGCAGACTTTTTGACATCGAATCTGTTTTTATCGAAAGCTGCAATGAAGCCCGGCAACATCTTCAGCTTCTCCAGCCTGCAGCGCTGATAGTAGAAGTAACCACTTCTGACGCAGCAGAAATAAGGCAATTTGAGCCTTTAAGCAAAGCCGTGCCGCTTTTTGCCGTCTCGGCCATGACTTGCGAAACTGTTGCCGTTGCTGCCTATCAAAATGGTGCCGTCACCTTTATCAGACTGCCCTGTGGCAGTAAAGAATTTTATTACAGACTTCTTTCTGTGCTCAAAAACTGCTACCGTCCGCCTTTAAACGAGCTGCACAACACCATCGACGTAGGCAACATCAAAATCTACACTAAAAGTAACCGTGTCATGCTCAATAACGAGATCGTACACCTTACTCCCAGCGAATATAACCTCCTCCTGCTGCTGGCCCAAAACGTCAACCAAACAGTCAGCACTGAAGAAATGTACAACAAGCTATGGAGCACCAGTGAACTGCGTCACACCAGCCGCGGCCTGCAAATGCATCTAAGCAAGCTGCGTCGTAAGCTGAACCTTAAACAGGACCAGCAGGTGCGCATCATCACCATCCACGGCAAAGGATATTGCCTGCAAGCAGATAACTACAACTCTTAACAATTTTTCTATCCTTCTACTTTTAATTTATTCTTTTTACCATCATAGCACATGTCCCCCCTAATCAAGTTTTGTGTTTTCAGATCGTACAAAGCTCTTTATGAAAAAAAAGCTGAACCGTTTTTCAACGAGTTCAGCTTTAAACCAATACTGCCTTGATCAACGCCAAGTTGATTTACTGCAAGACAGCCAAACCAAAATTTTTATTTACAGGAGGATTTGTAGGTTTACTCAAATTTATCAGCCTTCCGGAACGGTAACTGCCTCTTCCGGAGGCTTTTTTTGTTTTGCCAGTGACAGTGTAACTACGCCCGTCATAATCAGGGCACAGGCAACGATCTTGATCGTAGTCACTGTTTCTCCCAAAAGCAGTACGCCGCAGATAATGCTGGTAATAGGCTCGAAAGTAGTCAAAATAGCGGCAGTAGAAGCACCGACATGCTTGATGCCTATTTGCAGCAGCGAGAGGGCTACCACCGTACACAGCAATGCAAACACAGTGGAAATAAACCAGGCCTGCGGCGTCAGAGTCGTCAAAGTCAATTCACCTGTTCCTATGCCAAAGATCCCCATAGCGATCGAAGACAATCAGTGCTACATAAAAAGAAATTTTAAAAACAGGCTGATTTTTCAAACCGCTTTTTATCCATATAAATGATATAAAAAAGCATACGTAACGCCGGAAGCGACCGCTAAAAACAGCCCCAGAAAAGTCCCGCCGCTGAAACCAGCGCTCATATCCACACCCAGAAAAAAGCAGGCAATCCCGGCAGTAGCGATCAGCAGAGCAATAAATTTCTGCAGTCCCAGCCGTTCTTTATAAAAAAGTACGCAGCCGATAGTCACAAAAACAGGATAAATAAAATGGATCGTTGTTGCTACGCCTACGTCGATCAATGAAAAGGCAATAAACAACATCAGCGTAGTCACAGCATTACCGATACCGCCTAAAATAGTCAGGCTCCACAATTCTTTGGCGCTGACCTGTAAAGATATGCCCTGATACCAAAGAATCGCCAAAAGCACCGGTAAGCTCAAAAAATTACGCAAAAAGGTCAGGGTCACCGGATTGCTGCCAGCCTCGCCATAGGTCATCGGCCCTAGAGTAAAGGCAAACCCGAAGGTAACAGCCGACAGCATTGTCAGTAAAATACCCCTGGTACTTGTATTAGCCATGATAATTCTCCTTTATGGAAGACAAAGCGGCAGATCCGCCGCTTTGTCTAAACCGGAATTAAAATTCTTTATCGCAGATTTTTACCAATTCATCTAAAACACTGTCAATGATCAGCTGTCCGCGGGCAGCTGAAGAAGAACGCGCCGGAGCAAGTACGCCGGTAGGCGGAACCGCATCTTTAGGCACAGGATAGATATGATACGGACAGGGAGTCGCTCCCTGGGTATCTACCATTCTTTCTTCATGCACCAATTCAGGGGCGAAAGCCATCATCAGAGAGGTTTCCGTAACAGCTGCGTGCTCAAAAGCCCAGCCCGGGAACGGTACTTCGTCAAACACTTTATCGATGATCTCTGCCGGCATCGGGTCCCACCAGTTAGCAATCAAAATCTTGGCCTGTTCGCCATATTTTTGAGCTATCAGGTCGACTGCTTCGCAGACAAAAGCTTCATTTCAAAGTGACAGCTAAGCACCATGATTTTTTTCACGCCGTCTTTAATAAGCTCTTCCAGAACATCATAGGTCAAACGGACAAGAGTATCACCGTTCAAATCAACAGTTCCCGGGAACAGGGGGGCCGCCGCCGGAAAGAGGTTTAGATTTATAACCATAGTTGATTGCCGGCGCTACCATACCGCCAACACGCTGCGCCAGTCTTTCGGCAAAGCCGTTAGCCAGAACCGTATCTACACACAGCGGCAGATGGGGGCCATGCTGTTCGCAGGCGCCGATAGGCAGAATAGTGATCGCTCCTTCGTCGATTTTTGCTTTAAATTCCATCCAGGTCATTTCGTCATTCTGATCATGATTCATCGCTCCTTTAATATCCATATTTTAATGTCGTTTACCTGCATTTTTCCTTGTTGCTTTGTTCTTTTAATGAAGAAATGAAAGTTGTGAGGACCTGCGGCAGTGCCGCATTTAATTAGGAACTTACTTGACTAAGAGTTTTCGTCCTGTCCCCGGGCCGTTTATTTTTGTGCAGCAGCTAGCTTTACTGTGCTTTCAGTATACCCCCGCTTCAGCCTTGTACACAACGTACAAAAAGGCCAAAAACATTCCAGCCTGCAAGTGCATTTTTTGCACAAGTCAGTACTGCTCTTTTTGTATCATTCATACAGTGCTTTTTATATTTCGACTTGCTATACTGATTGCGACAAGAGTTTTCGTTACGAAGCTCCTCCGCCACAACATTAAGTTTGTAAAGGAGACTTTATAATGAAAAGCATATTATTCACCAACGCCAAATTAAAAGGCCAGAACGGCCTGCAGGACATTTATATAACTGATGGTAAATTTAAAGAGATAGGCCCCGGTCTTGCCGCAAAAGTAACAGCTGAGAAGGTCGTAGATCTTGAAGGCAAACTCGCCGTACCGCCTTATGTCGATCCCCACATTCACCTTGATTACGTTTTCACTGCACTTAATCCGGCGGCAGCCAACAAAACCGGTTCTTTATTTGAAGGCATCCAGCGCTGGTCTGAAACTAAAGGCAGGCTGACCAAAGAAGAAATCAAAGAACGCGCCCGTCAGGCCATGAAACAGGAGATCCTTACCGGCGTGCAATATATCCGCACCCATGTCGACGTGACTGATCCCAAGCTTACAGCCCTGCAGGCCATGCTGGAGCTGCGCGAAGAAGTCAAAGATACCTGCACCCTGCAGATCATCGCCTTCCCGCAGGAAGGGATGTATGCTTATCAGGGCGGTGATAAATTAGTTGAAGAAGCTCTCAAAATGGGCGCTGACCTGGTCGGAGCCATCCCCCATTTTGAATATACACGTGAAGACGGCGTTAAAAGCGTCCAGAAAGCTTTCGAACTGGCAGTAAAATACGACAAAATGGTCGATATCCACTGCGATGAAACTGACGACGACCAGTCCCGCTTTATCGAAGTCCTGGCCGCCGAAGCACTGCGCAGCGGCATCGCCGAAAAAGCCACTGCCAGCCATACCTGTGCCATGCATTCTTACAACAATGCCTATACTTATAAGCTGTTCAAATTACTAGGGCTTTCCAAAGTCAATTTTATTTCCTGCCCTACCGAAAACATCCATCTGCAGGGACGTTTTGACAACTACCCCAAACGCCGCGGCCTGACGCGTGTCAAGGAATTGAACGAAGCCGGCATCAACGTCTGCTTTGCGCAGGATTCCATGAGCGATCCCTGGTATCCTGTCGGCAACGGTAATCTGATGAATATTCTTGACGCCGGTATACACATCGCGCAAATGATGAGTATCGAAGAAATCAGCAACTCCCTCGACCTGATTACAGTCAACGGCGCCCGCACCCTGAATATTCTCGATCAATACGGTATCGAAGCCGGCAAACCGGCCAACTTTATCGTTCTCAATGCCAAAGGCGAATTTGAAGCAGTCTGCAATCGCGTTTCCGTTGCCTGTTCCGTCCGCGACGGCGAATTTCTTTTTGAACGTGCCCCCGAAGTTATTACTACAACCAACGGGCTCTTAAAATAATATTTCCCGGCCCCTTAACAAATAACAAAAAGCACTGCCGTTATTAAATACGTCAGTGCTTTTTTTATCTGCAGAAAGAAACCTGAAAACCAGCATTTTCTGTAATATTTTTCGCAAAAATTTTACTGGTTTCAACAGCTCACGCAGCAGGATTTTTGATCCGTTTGTAGAAGTAAGTATATACAAAAAGAAAACAAGATATCATCTGAAAATCATCTAAATTTTAACCTGACTTTTGCGGAGTGTTACCACTACCGCCTGTAACATTTCCGATCTGATCTATAGGCGCTGATGTTTTAAGGAGGGATTTACCATGATGAAAAAGATTCTTGTACCGTTCGATGGTTCCGAAACTGCGCTGCGTGCACTGGAGTTTGCAGCCGGCATCGGCAAACCGTTTGGCAGCGAAATTATGGTAGTCAATGTTATTGTACCTTACGACTACACTAAAGTTCCGCCAAGAAAACCTAAAAATGCTATTGAAGAAGCTGAAATGGCAGCCAAAGAACCGGATCCGACTCCGCTTGATATCGCTAAAGGTATTTTGGATAAGCTGGGCTGCACTACCGCATCCTATCGTCTGATCGTTGATATCGACCCGGCTGAGAGGATTTTGGAATATGCCAAAACTGCCGAAGCTGATATGATCGTGCTCGGCAACAGAGGTATGGGCATGCTGGCCGAACTGCTGATGGGCAGCGTGAGCATGAAGATTTCGCAATATGCAGAATGCCCCGTAGTGATCGTAAAATGATCAGTTAATATACATATTCCCGTCTTGTGAAGGCGGTAATCCCTTGGAAACGGCCCCTTACCCGCTGGAGGTAAGGGGCCGAAGTGTTTTTCAGAATCACTTATCTGTCAATGTATCATTCATACTGCCGCTGCGAAACCCTTCCAGATCTAAACTTACATACAGGAACCCCGCCTTCCTGAAAGCTTCCACGATCTTCCGGCGCAGCTGCGGCTGCGCAATTTTTTCAATAACGGACTCAGCAACTTCAATGCGCGCCAATTTGCCGTGACAGCGTACACGCATTTCGGCAAAACCAAGATCCAGCAAAATCTGCTCTGCTGCTTCTATCATCTGCAGTTTTTCTGCAGTAATAACTTCACCATAAGGTATACGTGAGGCCAGGCAGGCATAGGAAGGCTTGTTCCAGGTAAAAAGCTCAAACTCCCTTGACAGCAGCCGTACTTCTTCTTTAGTAAGTCCCACTTCCCGAAAAGGACTTTTGATCCCCAGCTCTGCTATCGCTTTCATCCCGGGGCGGTAATCACCTTCGTCATCTATATTGGAACCATCTGCGACGCAGCTGCAATGATACATCCCAGCCATCTCCACAACGGTTTCAAATAAGGCACGTTTACAATAATAACAACGTTCCGGACCATTCTCTGCAAATCCCGGAACAGCAAGCTGATCGACACCGATTTCAAAATGCGGTATTTTCAGTTCGCGCAGCAGCTGTGCCGCGTCCCTCGCTTCGTGTCCCGGATAACTTGGCGTCCTTACCGTCACCGCCAGTACGTTATCACCCAAAGCCTCGCGTGCGGCATACAATAACAGCGAAGAGTCGACGCCTCCTGAAAAAGCCACGGCAACGCTGCCGTAACTGCGCAGCGTATCCAGTAAATCTAAATATTTCTTTCGCAATTCTACTTGCATTTTACACCGCCTGTCTTAATTCTGACGATTAACTAAATCTTCAATAGCATTTTCACGCAAAGCTGTCTTCATAACCTTACCTGTACCATTTTTAGGCAGCTGCTCGCAGAAGAAAAAATATTTTGGTACCTTGTAACCGGCAAGACGCTCCATTAAAAAGCGCCGCAGCTGCGGTTTTGTCGCCGCCGCGCCCTCCTTCAATACCAGATAAGCACAGACCGCCTGACCGCGCAGCTTATCCGGCACACCTACTACAGCGTTTTCCTGCACTGCCGGATGATGATACAACGCTTCCTCGACCTCACGCGGATAAACATTTTCCCCGCCTGTAATAATCATATCCTTGAGCCTGTCAACGATAAAAATATAACCTTCTTCATCCTGATATGCCAAATCACCTGTATGCAGCCAGCCGCCGCGTAAAGCTGCAGCCGTTTCTTCCGGACGATTCAGATATCCCAACATCACATTGTCCCCCCGGACGCACAGCTCGCCTACCGTGCCGCTGGCAACCCGT
>ENA-OQAB01000669-OQAB01000669.1-human-gut-metagenome-genome-assembly--contig:-NODE-669-length-17851-cov-1.818495_pt1 | contig 17851 bp, 19 predicted proteins | sample MGYA00242490_ERZ504517 | MGnify/ENA primary metagenome ERZ504517 (study PRJEB26092, sample SAMD00036298) | human gut metagenome | host: Homo sapiens | study: EMG produced TPA metagenomics assembly of...
TTTCCCCTTTGATTTGCTTAGTCTTGTTGTTGCAGGCATATGTTTTTCGCATAATGTTATATCCAGGTCATTGATGGTATATGTCAATCCTGTTCCAGTCTAATGCTTGATGTCAAGACTTCATCAATTTGATGCTGTGGCTTTTACGTTGACTTTGATTGTTTGCGACATCATTTGTCTACATAGAAGAACAAGAATTCGCTTGTTTTTCTATTTGTGAAAACAAGTCTGTTGAGAAGCATCCGCTCAGCTTTAACAGATATTACTGCCGATTAGTGAATAAGATGACTCGGCTTGCATTGTTGGAGGGTAAAACCGTTAATTAGCGAAACCGCCGTAATTTTTGTAATTGCTACTAATTTTTTCAAGCATTCAGGATAAAGATGCCTGTAATACGAAACATTTTTCATGCTTATGTATTGATTTAAGAGATTAATAATTTGGTTGTTTCATGGTGTGCCCCACTTGTTTAGTGTGAGGGCTCAATGCTGTTTTATATCAGTGTTTTCTCATAGGCATTATCTTTTTAGTGTTACATATTGGATATGATAAATTCCGTCATTATTTGTCCATTGTACAGGTAAGCTGCATGAGATAACTTTTAGGATCTGTTCTATGCTTTGTTTTTGATCGAATGTACCGGAGACGGTGATGGATGGATCTGCCAGTCTTTCATCATCAATCCGGATTTCTACTTGGTAGATGTCTTTCAAGTTCTCGATCAATTCGATGAATGGAATCGATTTGTATTTCAACAGACCGTCTTTCCAGGCAGTGAAAGTTTCGGTGTCTATTTCTTTGACATCCACCTTGTTTGTCGACCGGTTGAAAGTCAGCTGCTGGTTCGGAGTCATCACTATGTTTTGCTTTGCGCCTTCGAAACGGATGGAACCTTCCACAAGGGTTGCCGTGATATCGTCTGACTCTGCATCTGCCTTCACGTTGAAGTGCGTACCCAATACGGTGATAGAAGCACCGTTCATTTCTACTTGGAAAGGCTTGTTGGAATCTTTTGCCACTTCGAAATAGGCTTCACCTTCTAACTTGACGTTGCGGTTGTCTTTTCCGTATTTATCGGAATAGCTGAGGCGGCTGTTCTTGTTTAATGTGATGACGGTTCCGTCTTCCAGTGTGAAGTTGGAGGTATGTTCGTCTGTCAGCAAGGTGTAGTGTTCGGATGTACGGTCCTTTGTATTATAAAGGAAAAAGGCTGTTGAGAAAATGAAAAGCAAACAGGCTGCGGCAATTAGTGGAATGGCGTTTCTCCATAGTTGCCGCCGGGCAGTCTGCCTTCTTTGTACATTGATCTTTTGTTGCAGTTTGTCGGCCGAGAGAGCAGGGGCAACGGAATGTTTGAAAGCGACATCCACATCCCAATAATTCTTGAGACGTCGGAATTCATCTCGGTTTTTTTCGTTTTCGTTCAGCCATTCGCTTAACGAAAGGATATCGTCCGAAGAACTTTCTCCACTCAGGACACGTGCGATTATATGGATTTATTCTGTTTTCCATTCTATGTGTTTCTATATGTATAGTCGCAGGGAAGCGAGAATTCCCTTAGTCAGAATGAGAAAAAGATAGAAAATTTTCATCTGTTCCCATTCGGAGAAAATAAATTTCCTACTGTGGGAAAATTTATTTTCAATAGGAGGAAATAATATTTTCAATAGGTGGAAACAAATGTTTCCTGGGCATGAAACAGAAGTATCCTATGCATGAAATTTTTGCTTCATGCCAGAGTGTTGCTTTTCAGATGCAATCGTCGGCAAGTGTTTCCCGCAGTTTGCGGACGGCATTCGCCAAGTGTGCTTCCAATGTTTTGACGGAGATGTCGAGGATGGCAGCCACTTCTTTATATTTGAGCTTGTCCTCGCGGACGAGTTTGAAAGCCATCTTGCATTTGGCGGGTAGCGAGTCGATTGCCAAGTTCAGGCGGTGAATTCCTTCTTGGCTGATAAGCTCTTCTTCGGGAGTCGTTTCGGTCGATGTGAAAAGGTCGATGGAGATTTCGTCCAGCGATACCTGCTCCATGTGTTGTTTACGATAATAGCTGATCGCCTTGTGGCGGGCTACCGTATATATGTAAGAATCGAAATTAGAGATGCCGGGTAGCTGTTTGCGGTTGTTCCAGATAGCTAAGAAGGTATCGGATACGATCTCTTCGGCTTCTGCCGGCGATGAGACATACTTACCCGTAAATCGCATTAGTGGCCCGAAATAGGTCATGTAAAGCGATTTAAGAGCGGTTTGTGAATCCGATAAGGCCATTTCACAAGCCCACTGTATGATATCGTCTCGATTCTCTCCCAAGTGTGAGTAAGATTAACAATGTTCTTATAATAAAAGTCGCGAATATAGCGAAAATCCCCTAGTCCGGTAACATTATTTTTTTATTCAACTGTTTCTGTGGATGTATGGTTTGACTTGTAACATGTTTGTAATATCTATGTCATTTTTGCGTAATATTTGTTTCAGACCTTTGCAACCAAATACATAACAAGCAATTATGGAGACATTCTATCTCTTTCTGATCATTTTCCTCTTTGTGCTGGCGGTGTTTGACCTGTCAGTCGGAGTTAGTAACGATGCGGTCAATTTCATGAATTCGGCAATAGGGTCGAAAGCTGCATCTTTTAAAGTAATAATGGTGATTGCCGCGATCGGCATCTTTGTCGGTGCTTCGCTATCCAACGGAATGATGGATATTGCCAGGCACGGAATTTACCAGCCGCAACATTTCTATTTTTCGGAGATTATGTGTATTTTGCTGGCTGTCATGCTCACCGATGTGGTGTTGCTGGATATTTTTAACTCTCTGGGGATGCCCACTTCGACTACCGTTTCGCTGGTATTCGAATTGTTGGGTGGTACGGTTGCGATTTCATTAATCAAGATTGCCAATTCTAATGGTGCACTCCAGTTGGGTGACCTGCTGAACACGGATAAGGCTTTTACGGTGATACTCGCCATTTTTCTTTCAGTGGCGATCGCTTTCTTTTTCGGGGCCATTGTTCAATACATTTCTCGCTTGATTTTTACTTTCAACTACAAGAAACACATGAACTATTTTATCGGCTTGTTCGGTGGTTTGGCTGCCACTTCCATCTTGTATTTCATGTTGATAAAAGGTTTGAAAGAAAGTTCCTTTATGGAAGGTGATCTTAAAACGATGATTTATAGCAATACGGACACGATCGTGTGGGGAGCACTTATCTTTTTCACTTTATTGATGCAGGTTCTTCACTGGTTGAAGGTGAACGTTTTTAAAGTGGTGATCTTGCTGGGAACGTTTGCCTTGGCTTTGGCGTTTGCCGGTAATGACTTAGTGAACTTTATCGGTGTTCCGTTGGCTGGCTATTCTTCTTATATGGATTTGATGGCGCAGGGAGGCACGACTACAACCGACACTTTCCTGATGGAGTCGTTGCTTGAACCGGCCAAAACCCCGTGGTACTTCCATTGTTGGTTCCGGCTTGGTCATGGTGATTGCCTTGGCTACTTCGAAAAGGCGCAGGCGGTGATCAAACGTCTGTAGACCTGGCCCGGCAGTCGGATGGAATGAAATTTCGGACATCGCCCGTTGCACGTGTTCTGGTGCGTACGTGCAACAATGCCTCCAATACGATATTGAGCGTGGTGCCTTTGCGAGTGAAGGACTGGATTGACAGCCGTTTCAATAATAACGAGATAATACTTGAAGATTAAGGCCAGTTTTCGACTTGGTGCGTGCTTCGGTGAATGTCGTGCTTTCCGGTCTGTTGATTGCGTTGGGTACTTCGTTGAAGTTGCCGTTGTCTACGACTTATGTCGCTTTTATGGTGGCGATGGGTAGTTCTCTGGCCGACCGTGCCTGGGGCGTGAAAGCGCAGTTTACCGTATCACCGGTGTGCTCTCCGTGATCGGTGGTTGGTTTATTACGGCAGGTGCAGCCTTTACGATCTGTTTTCTGGTTGCTCTGTTGATCCATGTCGGTGGTATTGCGGCAATGGCGGCGATGGTGGGGCTGGCGATCTATATGCTGATCCGTAACCAGATTCTGTATAAAAAGAAGATGAAGAAGGAAGCCATGCAGGAAGAAGTTGATTCCACGATTTCCAAACTACGTGAGACAAAGGACAAACGTGAGGCTCTTTCGCTGTTCCGTGAACATAGTCGCGACGAGCTTTGCGACGTGCTGAACTTCGCTTCCGACACTTTCAACCGCTCCGTTCATGGCTTTATGGATGAAAACCTGCGCGAACTTCGCAAGGTTAGGCGCGATTGAGAAAGAAGAGTTACTTGAAACAGGTCAAACGTGTCGGCACGTTGGGCGTTACCCAGTTGGAGCATGATATTGCGATCGATAAAGGTTTGTACTATTATCAGGGGAATGATTTTGCCAGCGAGATCGTGTTCAGTATCCGTCGTCTGACGGAGCCAGGCAAAGAGCATGTCGACAATCATTTTAGCCCGCTTTGTGAAGTACAGAAGGAGGATTTCGGAAAGATGACCGATGAGATCGTTTCTTTCCTGAACCGCAGTTCGGTTATGATCGAAAGCAATGATTACCATCGTATGGATGACCTGATTGCCGAATCGGTCGATCTGACGGCTAAATTGACGCTTCTGAAGAAGGAGGAACTGAAACGTATCCAAGGACAGAGCGGTAGTACGAAGGTCAGCATGGTCTACCTAAATATGGTACAGGAAGCGCAGAATGTGGTATCTTTTACGGCAAATTACTGAAGGTGAGCCGGAAGTTCCAAAAAGAATAATCGGTGTGTTACTTTTCTCTTGAAAGAAAAGTAACCAAAAGTTCAAGGCTTAACCGTCTGGGCTACTCCGGGCAAAGACTACGCTGTCGCCTGCCCGGAGTAGTGAAGCAGGTTCGGCCTTGACTTTTTGGTTACTTTTGGGACAAGCCAAAAGTAATTATAACGATAGCATTGTCTTTTCTTTGACAAGATCACTCTCATCCATCTGAAGCGAAGGAACCGTGCACATCTTGATGTAGTCGCCGGTCTGACAGGTATAATCGTAATAAGCCTGTTGTTCGGAGGTGAAATCCTCCTTTTGGATCAAGCCGCTTTCCATGGATAAAAATTCTTCCGTATCCGTGCAGTCAGACTTCTTGATAAGTAGGATGCGGCGTGCAACCGGGTTCCGGTTGTAGTCAAGTCCGATATATAAACCGCGCAGTTGCCGGGGATTCCGGAAGAATGGGATTTGCAGATAGATTGTTACCAGCGTGAATTGAGGCGAGGGGTTTTCGCTGAACATGCAATAAAAGTTCTGTGGATCACCTGTGACTCCCATGCCCCATTGCGCCTCCCCGTAAGCATTTAACCGTCCGATGCGGATGTACTCCTTGTTTTCGGATAGACTGATGATAAAAGGTTCCATCTTCAGGCAGTCCGAGGAAGAAGAAAGGCTGTAACTCGTGTAAAGTCCGCATATGTTGTCCACCCGTGTGGTGGAAAGCAGTATTTCTTCTTGCAAATGGTCGAGGAAAGGATTGGCTTTCCGGTCGGGTTGTATGTTCGGTTCCATCCCTTCCAAGCGTTTCAACAATTCCGGCAGGACGGACAGCAGGCGTCGTTTGGATATGTTGTTGACCAATACGATCGCATGGTCCAATGCTTCCTCGTGCGAGCAGTTTTTCAGTTCCTCGAAATAAGTCGGGAGCACTGTTGTGTACAGAGAAGACAGGATGCTGGGAGCCATTCCGGCACAGTCGGCAATCTCCTTCATCTTGATCCCGTTATTGCGCAGATATTCTATCCGGCGGTAGAGTTCACGGAAGTCGTCCATGTTGTTCTTATTTACTGTTTTATATTGCAAAATAAATACAAGCGTGTTGCATTTCCGTTACATGAATGTTACATAAATATTGCTTTATAATCGGTTGATTTATAATATATATAAATAATGAACATTCATGTTTTCAGTAATATTCCTGTAACATGCCACGTCTACTTTTGCAGCCGTAAACAAAATGACAGCATGTTATGAACAACGAACAACAAACTAAAAATCCATCTCGGAAACGGTTATCCGATTTTCTTTTTATCCTCTGGGCTGGCGGTGCGGCTCTTTATCTTATTCATTGGTATATGCACTGCGCAAGCCTTATACGGCGGCGGCTTTCGAGGATGTCGAGTTCTTCGATATGGATTATAAGGTGGTTGTTACGATCTCCCAGATAGTAGGATATGTGATTTCTAAGTTTATGGGGATCAAGCTGATCTCCGAACTGAGACGGGAAGAGCGTTTAAAGTTTATCCTGATGTCTGTTGTGATGGCAGAGCTTTCGTTGGTTTTCTTCGGTCTGCTTTCCGCTCCTTACAATATTGCAGCTATGTTCCTGAACGGCCTGTCGTTGGGTTGCATGTGGGGGGTGATCTTCAGTTTATCGAAGGACGTCGGATGACGGATATCCTTGCCAGCCTGTTAGGTGTCAGTATGGTGATCAGTTCCGGGACAGCCAAGTCGGCAGGGTTGTATGTTATGAATAACCTGCATGTGAATGAGTTTTGGATGCCTGCATTGATTGGTGCTGTCGCATTACCTCTGTTAGCATTGCTCGGATATGCCCTGAACCGTCTACCTCAACCGACCGAAGAAGATATTGCGATGAAATCGGAGCGTGCGACATTGAATGGGAAACAGCGTTGGGAGTTGTTCAAGAATTTTATGCCTTTCCTCATGATGTTGTTCGTTGCCAATATAGCCATCGTGGTGTTACGCGATATAAAAGAAGACTTTTTAGTGAATATCATCGATGTTTCCGAATATTCGCCTTGGCTTTTTGCGAAGATCGACAGTGTGGTGACACTTATTATCCTTGTGGTTTTCGGATTGATGGTTTTTGTGAAGGATAATCTGAAAGCTCTTTCTATTCTTTTCGGGTTGATTATTATGGGGATGATCGTGATGTCTGTTGTCTCTTTCGGGCAGGAACGGTTCCAGCTTTCTCCTGTTGTCTGGCTGTTCGTCCAAAGTCTTTGCTTATACATCGCGTATCTTACTTTCCAGACGATTTTCTTCGACCGCTTCATTGCTTGCTTTAAGATTCACGGGAATGTAGGGTTCTTTATCGTAACGACGGATTTTTTGGGATATACCGGGACGGTGCTTGTGCTTGTGCTGAAGGAATTTTGCAACCCGCATATCGATTGGGCGGTATTTTATAACCAGTTTGCCGGGTATGTCGGTATCTTCTGCTGTATCACCTTCATTTGTTCTTTTGTATATTTGCATCAGCGTTTCCGTAAGGAAAACGGGTTGGCTGTCAAGAGCAACGAAGTACTCGAATTGGATACGGCTTCGCGGAATGCGATCACGATGGCTTGATAAAAGAATCAGTATAATAAAAGAAATAAATCAGTTATGAAAAAGATTTCATGTGTGATTATGGACTGGGCCGGAACGGCTGTCGATTTCGGCTGTTTTGCCCCTTTGAATGCTTTCCTGAAAGTTTTCTCTGAAGAAAAAGGAATTGATATAACCTACCGGCAGGCGCGTGAGCCGATGGGATTGTTGAAAATAGATCATATCAAGGCGATCCTGAATATGCCGGAAGTAAAAGCCAAATTTCAGGTTCGCTATAACCGTGACTGGAACATGGACGATGTAAACGAAATGTATCGGAGCTTCGAAAAGCATTTGTTCTCGTCTCTCCGCAACTTTACGGATCCGATCCCCGGTGTGCTGGATATGATGAAGCTGTTGCGTGAAGAAGGAATTAGAATCGGTTCTACAACAGGCTATACACAGGCGATGATGGAAGTGGTTCGTCCCGATGCGGCAGCTAAAGGCTATGTGGTGGATAACCTGGTTACTCCGGATGATGTTCCCGCCGGGCGTCCTGCCCCGTATATGATCTATAAGAATATGATCGACTTGGCTATTCCTTCCGTTGATAATGTGGTGAAGGTAGGAGACACGATCGCCGACATCAAGGAAGGAGTGAATGCCAAAGTATGGAGCGTCGGCATCGTGACCGGTAGCAACGAGATGGGATTGACAGAAGAGGAATACAACCACCGTTCGTCCGACGAATTGATCGAACTCAAGCGCGAAGTGCGTGAACGGATGCTGAATGCCGGTGCCCATTTTGTCTTGGACAACATTACGGAGCTTCCCTCCTGCATTGAGAAGATTAATGGTAAATATTGATTTATAATAAGGATATCATGAATACAAAAAGAAACTACCTGTTGCTTACCCCAGGTCCCCTGAGCACATCTGAAACAGTTCGCGAAGCGATGCTTCAGGACTGGTGTACTTGGGATAAAGATTATAACGAAGGAATTGTAACCCCCATCCGTAAGGGCTTGTTGGCTATCGCCGGACTGGATGAAGACGAATATACGGATGTCTTGTTGCAAGGCAGCGGAACATACTGTGTGGAGGCCACCATCGGTGCAGCCGTGAAGCCGACCGACAAACTTCTGATCCTGGCGAACGGTGCTTACGGCAAACGTATGGCACAGATTGCGGAATACTATCATATTGACCATGTACTGGTCTCTTTGCACGAGACGGAATTGGTGACTGGTGAAGTGGCTCGTAAAGCCCTCGAAGCCAATCCGGATATTACGCACCTGTCGATGGTACATAGTGAAACGACAACCGGTCTGCTGAACCCGATCGAAGAAGTGGCCGAAGTCTTGAAAGGTCGTAGCATCACCTTTATCGTTGATGCTATGAGTAGCTTTGGCGGTGTGCCAATTGATATGAAGAAGCTGGATATCGACTTTTTAGTCAGCAGTGCCAACAAATGTATCCAAGGTGTTCCCGGTTTCGGTTTTATCATTGCGAAGAAAGATAAGCTGATCGCAACGAAAGGAAATGCCCGTTCTCTCTCGCTCGACATCTATGCGCAGTGGGAAACGATGGAAAAAGGCGGTGGCAAATGGCGTTTCACATCGCCTACACATGTGGTGCATGCTTTTTATCAGGCCATGAAAGAACTGAATGAAGAAGGCGGTATCGCTGCCCGTTCGGAACGCTATAAGCAAAACCACCGTACGCTGGTCGACGGTATGCGTGCGTTAGGTTTCAAAACTCTGCTGCCGGATGCTTCACAAGGCCCGATCATCACCTCTTTCCTGTATCCTACTGCCGATTTCGACTTCCATTCTTTCTACGATCAGTTGAAGGCAAAAGGTTTCGTCATCTATCCTGGTAAAATCTCCGACGCTGATACATTCCGTATCGGAAACATCGGCGATATCTTCCCTGATGATATGGAAGCACTTTTGCAGGCAATACGATCAATAAGCTACTAAAAAAATTTAATAACCTTGTAAATAGTTCCCACATACGGGAACTATTTTGCTGTTAAGAAATAGCAAATCGATAGTTGTAATGTAAGAAGATTTTTGTTCCTTTGGGGGCGAAAATCAATAAGGTACTTAGTGAAATCTTTTATTTGTATTCTGCTGGTATTATTCCAGTTTACAATATTTACAGCGATAGGGGCGGTTGGTGAACCGCCCTTACATGAATTGCTCCTAAACCTTTCCCTGTCCGATGCAGGGGTACGGGATAGCACATCCCGGATGTCTGTCGTCGAATATAAATTCAAACCGAAAAGCCTGATCCTTCCCGCTTCCCTGATAACAGTCGGGGCGATAGGCACTGCTATAGACGGGATGAACGATTTCCATCTCTTTTCTCGTAAGGATTCCGTCAAGAAGATACGGATCGACGATTATATGGAATGGGGCATGTTGGGTTGGGTGTTTGTCTGCGACCTGATGGGGAAGGAGAAGCATAATTGGGTGGATCAGCTTTGCCTAGTAGTCATAGCCGAAGGCTTCAATGCTGCCATGACACGAACGGTCAAGTATACTGTGGGTGAAATACGTCCTGACGGTGGTCCTCATTCGTTTCCTTCCGGGCATACTGCCAATGCTTTCTTGGGGGCGCATATCGCTTGGAAAGAATTTAAGGACAGCAGTCCGGTATTGGCCTATTCCGGCTATGCGTTGGCGACCTTTGTCGCCTGTTCGCGTTTATATAACAACCGTCATTGGGTGGCCGATGTAGTGGCGGGAGCCGGCTTTGGTATCCTTTCTGTCGAGCTGGCTTACTTGACCTATTTCCCTATCCGTAATGCGATCGCCCGTAAAATCAATATGAAGGGAAATGATCGCCTGGTCGTTGCCCCGACGTTTAGTCCTGATGGGGGCGGCCTTTATCTGTCATGGAAATTTTGAAGATTTATGATTTATGAATTATGATCGACATATAAATCATAAATCACAAATTTTCCCCAACTCCTCGATAAATGTCCGGTCGTTGCTGAGGCGGGGTATTTTGTGTTGACCGCCTAATTTTCCTTTCCTGCGAAGCCATTCGTAGAAGGTCCCTTCGCGGGCAACTCGGATTTCCAGCGGTTGGAGGGAAATTTCTTTATAACGTTTTGCCTCGTAGTCGGAATTAAGCTGTTGCAAGGTCTTGTCCAGCAAGGAGGCGAAATCATCGAGTGAAGGCGGCATTTTCTCGAATTCGATCATCCATTGATGGCGGCCCTTTGCCTTGTCCAGCATGAAAAGGGGAGCGGCGGTATACTCTTTCACTCTGGCTCCTGTCTGGCGGCAAACCCTGCTGATCGCTTTGTCGGCATTGTCTACCATCAGTTCTTCTCCGAAGGCATTGATAAAGTTCTTGGTGCGTCCCGATATTACGAACTTGTGCGGATAAAGGGAGGTGAAACGGACTGTGTCGCCGATCTGGTAACGCCATAATCCGCCGGAGGTCGTGATCACCATCGCGTAGTTTTTCCCTACCTCTACAGCTTCTAACGGAAGGACGGTCGGATGTTCTTCCCCCACTTCGTTAATCGGGATAAATTCATAAAAGACACTATAGTCGATCATCAGCAAAAGGCTGTGTTCCTCCGGATTGTCTTGGAGGCCGAAAAAACCTTCCGATGCATTGTAGGTTTCCATGTAATGCATCCGGTCCGAAGGAATCAATGCTTTGTATTGGTCCCGGTACGGCTCGAAACTGATCCCGCCGTGGAAGAATACCTCCATGTTGGGCCAGACATCCGTCAGGTATTCGCTTCCTGTCTTTTGTAATACGGCCTTGATTAGTACCAGCATCCATGAGGGAACACCGGATAGGCTGTTCACGTCGGTTTTCCAAGTGCTTTCGACAATTGCCTTGATCTTTGCTTTCCCATTCATCCATAAGGATGATCTTTTTGTTGGGGACGCGAATCAGGTTGACAAGAGGATTCAGGTTCTGCAACAGGACGGCAGAAAGGTCCCCGCAATGTGCATTCCGGTTCAAAGGGGAAGGACTGTGGCTTCCGCCCAGTATCAACCCTTTGCTGGCGAAAAAATGGCTGTCGGGATTATTCTGTAGATAGATGGAAACGGTGTCGAAACCGCCTTTGTAATGACACCCTTTCAGAATTTCGGGTGTGACGGGAAGGAACTTGCTTTTATCGTTTGTGGTGCCGCTGCTTTTTGCGTACCATCGCACGACCGAAGGCCAAAGGATATTTCTTTCTCCGTTTATCATACGGGTGACGTATGGTTTTATGTCATCATAGGTCTGTAAAGGAATCCGCTCACAAAAGTCTGCATATTCCTGAATACTTTTGTAGTCGTGTTTTAAACCCCATTCGGTATTTCGGGCGGTAGATAAAAGGGACTTCAGCTGTTTGTGCTGGATGGCATCTGCATCCTGGGCAAACCTTGCGATCTCTTTTTGCCTGGGGCGGAAGAGTAGTGATATTGTATTTGTCAGAATATCCATGCTCCTGTTGTTTGAATTGCATGCAAAGATACGATAAATTTAGTATCTTTGTACAACAAGTACTTAATCCCAAAAAAACGATGAAAATAGGTATTCTTTCCTCTGGTGGCGACTGTCCCGGAATAAACGCCACGATACGTGGTGTCGGTAAAACGGCCATTATGCACTATGGTATGGAAGTCATCGGCATACACAGCGGCTTTGTCGGCCTGCTGAATAAAGATGTCCAGACTTTTGACGAACGTAGCCTTTCAGGTATCCTGAACTTGGGCGGTACGATCCTGGGGACTTCCCGCGAGAAACCTTTCCGTAAACTCCTGGCTTCAGGCGAAAGCGAGAAACCGCAGCTCATTAGGCAGAATTATGAAGAACTCGGCTTGGATTGCCTCGTCTGTATCGGCGGCAACGGGACACAGAAAACCGCAGGTATGCTCTCGGCGATGGGTTTGAACGTGATCGGTGTGCCGAAGACTATCGATAACGACATCTGGGGGACAGATATAACGTTCGGTTTCGATACGGCTGTCAATATCGCGACTGAAGCGATCGATCGCCTGCATTCGACCGCCAGTTCGCACAAACGGGTAATGGTGGTGGAGGTGATGGGACACCACGCCGGCTGGATTGCGCTATATGCCGGGATGGCCGGAGGTGCTGATGTGATCCTGCTACCTGAACTGGGCTTTGACATGGACCAGATAAACGAAGTGATCTTGGACCGTGCCCGCCGTGGTAAGCCTTATTCCATCGTGGTTGTGGCCGAAGGGATCGAAACACCTGACAAAGAGCGTCCTTCCGTCTATGTGACGCGTGTCATAGAGGAGGCGACAGGTATCGAAAGCCGCGATACCGTCTTGGGGTATATTCAGCGTGGAGGCAATCCTTCTCCCTTCGACCGTAACTTGGCTACTCGTTTGGGCGGACATGCTACGGAACTGATCGCAAACAGGCAATTCGGACGTATGGTTTGCATGAAAGGCAGTGAAGTCGAATCAATCCCTCTGTCTGAAGTGGTCGGTAAGTTAAAACTGGTAACTCCCGAACATGATCTGATCATTCAGGGGAAACGGATGGGAATATCGTTCGGAAATTAATTTTCAGCGGGAACAGCTTCTATGCTTGTTTCCGCTTTTCTTTTCTCTGTATCTGCTATTTCCTGTCCGCTATTTTCTACGGCTTCTTCAGGTAGATTTTCGAATTCGTTTTCGGCTGTGTTCTCACCGGTTTTCTTCTTCTTGAGTTCCGAGATGAATTGTTGGAATGTCTTGTCAGTCCGTAATTTCTTGATCGCCATCTTGGCTGCGCTCTGCTGGGATTCCTTTTTCGAATAGCCGATGCCTACGCCTATCTGTGTGTCAGAAAGCGTCACACCTGTCTGGAACACCGGATTTCCATCGTTGTCGGTAAACGATTCAATTAGGTCGAACGATATTTCAAGCTTGTTCTTTTGGCTCCATTCGATCAGACTCGATTTGAAATTGACTTCCTTACGGGCGATGGTTTCCAGATTGACATGTTTTTTGATGAGTACGTTCTGGATGAAATTATAGCAGACTTCGTAGCCTTGGTCCAGATAGATTGCACCGATCAGTGCTTCAAGGGCATTTCCATACATGTGGTTGTTGTGGGAACTAAGTTTGGCGGAGTACACGACCATCTTGTCGAGTCCCAGTTCGACAGCAACACGGTTCATCGTCTCGCGCTGTACGATTTTGGAACGGGTGTTGGTCAGGAATCCTTCCCGCTTGTTCTGAAAGTGTTTGTAAACGATATCGGCTACGACCGCATCCAATACGGCATCACCCAAAAAACTCCAACCGTTCATTGTTCAGCCATCTGCCGTCACCGCTTTCTACGGAAGAAGATTTATGGAGGAAGGCTTGTTCATAAAGGTGGATGTTATCGGGATAAAAAAGCCGAGTATCTTGTATAAAGAAGAATAAAGGCTCCTTGTTCAATGTTCTTGAGGAGCCTTAATTCTTTTGATATAGCTTTGTAAACACGTTACTTCACAATTTTTTAACAATAGCACAAGCGTTGTGACCTCCAAACCCGAAAGTATTGGAGAGTGCTGCCCGCACTTCTCTCTTTTGAGCCTTATTGAATGTGAAATTCAGTTTATAATCTATTTCAGGATCATCATCACCATCCGCATGGTTGATTGTCGGAGGAATGATTCCGTCGTTTATCGCCTTAATGCAGAGCATTGCCTCGATTGCTCCGGCCGCTCCCAAGAGGTGTCCGGTCATTGATTTCGTCGAACTGATATTCAGGTTGTAAGCGTGATCTCCGAAAACTTCCTTGATCGCTTTTTACTTCTGAGATATCTCCTACCGGCGTAGAGGTTCCGTGAACATTGATGTAATCGATGTCTTCCGGAGTCATTTCTGCGTCTTCCAGTGCGTTACGCATAACCAACTTGGCTCCTAATCCGTCCGGATGAGAAGCTGTCAGGTGGTAAGCATCGGCAGACATGCCGGTTCCGGCAATCTCGCAATATATTTTAGCACCGCGAGCCAACGCGTGTTCCATCTCTTCCAGGACCAGACAGGCAGCACCTTCTCCCATAACAAACCCGTCACGGCTTGCGCTGAACGGACGGGAAGCGGTTTCGGGCGAATCGTTGCGGGTAGACAGCGCGTTCATCGAGTTGAACCCACCGACACCAGATTCCGAAACGGCAGCTTCGGCACCACCGGTTATAATCACGTTAGCTTTTCCTAAACGGATATAGTTAAACGCGTCACTGATCGCGTTGGTTGAAGATGCACAAGCTGATACTGTCGCAAAGTTGGGACCATGAAATCCGTAAAGCATGGAGATATGTCCGGCTGCAATATCGGAAATCATCTTCGGTATGAAGAACGGATTGAACTTAGGACCGATCGTGTCTTTGATCTTTGCATATCCTAATACTTCTTCGTCGAATGTCTTGATACCACCGATACCAGAGGCAAAGATAACGCCGATACGGTTCTTGTCTTCCTTGTCCAAGTCCATAGCAGCGTCGTCAATCGCTTGTTTTGCGGCATTTATTGCGAATAAACTATAACGGTCACATTGCGGGCTTCCTTACGATCCATTACTGTCAACGGATCGAAGCCTTTTACTTCGCATGCAAATTGTGTCTTGAATTTGGATGCATCAAACTGAGTAATAGGCCCGGCTCCACTCTTCCCATTGATAATACCTTCCCATGTTTCCGGGAGAGTATTACCAAGAGGAGTAATAGCTCCAAGACCTGTTACCACAACTCTTTTTAATTCCATACCTTTAATTAAAAGGATTGATTACTTCGCGTTAGCTTCGATGTAAGCAATGGCGTCGCCTACAGTTGTAATCTTTTCTGCTTGATCATCAGGAATAGAAATACCGAATTCCTTTTCGAATTCCATGATAAGTTCTACAGTGTCAAGAGAGTCTGCTCCTAAATCGTTAGTAAAGCTTGCTTCGTTTGTAACTTCTGTTTCTTCAACACTTAATTTGTCAACGATGATAGCTTTTACTCTTTCAGCAACTTCAGACATAACTTTTTCAATTTAGATTAATAAATACGAATATACTTTTTAAATTTGCAGTGCAAAGAAAAGAATTTTTTATGTTACAAAACAAATTTAATGAGCTAAAAATGCGGAAAACTGCACATTTTTTCTTTTCTTGTGCACAAAAAAAGGAGAAAACATGAAAAACGTAGCAATTTTTGCTTCCGGGTCGGGTACGAACGCGGAGAATATCGTCCGATATTTCTCTAAAAGTGAAACTATTAAGGTGGCAGTTGTTTTGTCTAACAACCGGAACGTTGGTGTGCATGCCCGGGTGAATAAGTTGGGTGTTCCTTCTTTTGTCTTTTCGAGGGAGGAATTTGCAGATGGGGCGTCTGTCTTGGCAAAGCTTGCGGAATATGATACGGATCTGATTGTCCTTGCCGGCTTCATGAATAAGGTCTCCGATCCCTTGTTGAATGCCTATCCGGGTAAGATTATCAATATTCATCCTGCACTTCTGCCTAAATACGGAGGCAAAGGCATGTACGGAATACACGTGCACAAGGCGGTCGTTGCCGCCGGCGAACGGGAGACCGGTATTACGATCCATTACATAGACGAACATTACGACGAAGGAACGGTTATCTTTCAGGCAAAATGCCCCGTCCTGCCATCCGATACGCCGGAAGAGGTTGCCGCGAAGGTGCACGCACTCGAATACGCCCATTATCCTAAGGTCATAGAAGATTTGCTTGCGGCCCGTATCTGACGATAGTATCAGAAGTTCGCGCTCAGCTGCATGACGTAGGTACGGGGTGCGGAAACGAGCATCGGACGTGTACTGTATTCTTTGTTGAACAAGTTATTCACCATGAACTGGAAAGACAGTCCTTTCATGATCTTCACGCCTGCACGCAGGTCGACCACACAGTAGGGCGTGTTGTTTTTCGCCCAATAGGAATGAAGTGTTTGCCCGTTCACATTGCCGAAGAGGATGTCGCGCACGTAGTCCATGATCTCTGGTTGTTCTTTTGTTCGCTCGTCCACCATCAGGTAGTCTACGGCCAACGTCTTACTTTTCCACACGATATTGGTTCCTAGTGTCAGCCGTTTCCATTGGAAGTCAAGGATGGCTTTCACTGTGTGTTTTTGGCGGTACTTCAGGTATTTGGATGTATTGGACTTCTCTTTCATCTGCATCGGATCATCGTAGGTCGCCTCTTCTTCGTTCTTTTTCTTATAATCGGCGTCTTCAGGTTCGATGAATACATATCCTAAGTTGTAGCTTAGCGTGGCATTGGGATTGAACGTGTAAACACCGTTCGTACTGACTTCCGCCCCGTAGATACGTGCTTTCGACACGTTATAGAACTGGGCGCCGAATCCCGGCATCTGGCCTTGGGTGATCATGCTCAAGAGGTCGCGTACACCGTTGATATACTGAAAAGTCGTATTGTTGAAGATTCCGAAACGGAATTCGATCATGTCGGTATATTGGGTATAAAATCCCGCCAAGTCGAAGAATCCCGTCAGGTTTCCGAACTTATATCCCTGTTTGAAGCCCAGTTCGGCATTTACACCTTTTTCGGCATTCACCTCTTTGTTCGGGTATACGCCGACACCACCGATGTCCTTACGGGCATATTTCTCGGTCAGAGAGGGATAGCGGTAGCCTTGCCCGAAGCTGGCGCGGATAAAGCTGTAGTCGGCAAGTTGGTAGTTCAGTCCGGCGCGGAAGATCGGTTGACCGGAATCTTGGTTCCGAACAGTTTGGTATCCGCTTCCCGCAGGTAACCGTCCACCCGGTAGTATTCGGCACGCATGCCGGCCGATATGCTCAGGCGGTCGAAGAAACGCTGGTCGTACTGGACGAACAGGGCGGCATTGTCGCTGTCGTGCGTCCCGGTGGTTTTCGAAACGCTTTTCATGTGTTCGTAGGTTGTCCCGGCGGTGATCTGACTTCCGCTGTCCCATTTCTTATTGAACTGGTAGTCTACATAGTAGGTGTAGTTCTTGTCCGTCCCTTTGGGAACATTCTCCTTGTTGTTGTTCATCACCCAGGAGATCAGGTCGCAGTAATCGGCTGTCGTGGCAGTCGGGAATACCCCGTTCAGGATGTTGACGGCCCCGTCCACGATCCCGTTCAGGTCGCCTTGCAGTATCGGCTGGATCAGTGGGAAGAACGGGCTGTAGTCTCCGTTCTTGATGTTGTCGATATAGGCGTTGACTGTGGCTGCATCGCTTCCCATATTGCCTAAGATGTCGTCGAGCGACTTATGGCTGGAGCTTCCGTCGATGATGTTGTCTCCCCGGTAATAGAAACGGGTCTTGATCTTATGCGAGGTATTGTTGGCCGGATTGGTAAAATTGAAGAACGGGTCGATATAGAAGGTGTTCCCCTTGCGACCCATGTTGGCGATGGATGACGGCTGGTAGACTTCTATCGGAGAACGCCAGATGAAGAAGTCGGCATATTTGTCGGCCAGATAATTGAAATTGAACCCGTAGTCAGCAGTTTGCCCTCTTTCATCGGATGGTGGTATGTCATATTGCCTCCGAGTCGCAGACGCCGGTTGTATCCTTGATCGCGGTATCCGTCATCGGAAAAC
>ENA-OQAB01000670-OQAB01000670.1-human-gut-metagenome-genome-assembly--contig:-NODE-670-length-17848-cov-4.281079_pt1 | contig 17848 bp, 17 predicted proteins | sample MGYA00242490_ERZ504517 | MGnify/ENA primary metagenome ERZ504517 (study PRJEB26092, sample SAMD00036298) | human gut metagenome | host: Homo sapiens | study: EMG produced TPA metagenomics assembly of...
CGAGAGGAAGAACAAAGTTTGCAATTTCACCGCTGACACCAAACTTTTCCTGGTTGATTTTTATATTCAAGGGAAGGGCTGGTGCACTAGCAGCCGCTGAAAAGGCGATCAAAACCGGTTGGATCAGTTCTTTCATGAACTTCTTTGGATTGAGTTTTGTAACTGCAGCAATGATGACCGGATATGCAACAAGCAAGAAGAAAATCAACGTCACGATTGTTACGGATATGTAAGTCAGGACCGGTCTGATTTGATCAAAACCATAGAGAGCAAAGGCCCGAACAATCAAAGCAAAGATTGCATAGGGTGCCATCTTATTCATCAAAACATCCAGACAAATTGCAACGATTTCATTTAAATCTTCAATTAATTTTTTTAAGGTTGCAACTTTGGATCCCAAAAATCCGATAGATACACCAATGACTACAGCGATAAATACCACTGCAAAGATAGATTGGTTACTGCTGAATGCAAAAACTGCATTTTCCGGTACAAACGCTAAAATGGTAGCCAAGGGATTCGCAGTTTCTACCAACTGCACATCTGAAGCACTTCCTGCGGTTAAACCTGCTCCGAATTGGAAAATTCCAGTCTGTACGGCAAACATCCCTACGCTGCCGGCAATGACAGCGGCACAGACATATAACCCCATAAAGGTGAATACTGTTTTAAAAGCAATTCTTCCCAGTTTCTTTAAGTCCGTGATACTGCTCATGGCCAGGGCCAGAGAGGTAAATACCAGTGGAATAATGGACAGCTGCAAGCCCTTAAGAAAAACTTGGCCTACTAAAAACAATATCCCAAGCCCGCTGGCACCAGGCTCCCTTATATCTACGAAAAAGATTGCATCGATGATGTCCCAAATAGCAGCATTTCCAGTGTTGTTCAAATGGACCTTTAGGAGCATTACGCCAATACCTACTATAAAAGCAGATATTAGCGCGATGCTCATTTTTTTGATCATAGAAGATTCTTTATTTTTTCCCATATGAGCCTCTCAATTTCACTTACAGCTTGGCAACTTCCTGAGCGATTTCAAGGAATTTATCAATGTCTTCCAAAGAATTGCAGTGCAGCGGCGAGACTCGAAGGACCCCGTCTTTAATCGAGAACGATTCGAGCATACGTTTCGCATACTCACTGGTTTCTAACCGCGGAGCAACAATAACGCCTCTTTTTTCGAGTTCTTTAGCCGCATCAGCACAGGGCAAATTCTTAAAGCCAACACCGACAATCAAATCTCTGGAAGTCAAATCTTTATTATCAATAAATACAACCACGTTATCTTGATGTCTAAGGCCTTTTATTTTGTCCGTACCTTCCAGAAGTCTATAGAGCAGTGCTCTTTCTTGAAGTTTAATCCGTTTAATCCCTTCTTCAAATAGAGCCTTTCGATCTGTCTGATCCGTAAATTTCGATCCAATCCAAGCAACATAGTCAACAATAGCGGTCATGGATGCAAACTGTGCCGGAGTCGGAGTTCCCAGTGCCCATACTTTTTCATCCTTATGAATCAATTTAATATGTCTTAAATGCGAAACTCGGTCCGATACCCAGCCAATACCCGAACCTCTGCAGCCAAAGAACTTATAGGGTCCGATATTTAAGCCATCGATTTTCAACCGATCGATATCGATTCGGCCATGAGGAGCGTGTTGAACGGCGTCTACAACAATATATAAATCCGGTTTAATCTTTCTGGCTTCTTTAACAATTTCTTCGATATCAAAAATTGCGCCCGTTAAGTTTGATGCATGCATGATGCTCAAGAGGACCGTATTTTTATCGATTAATTTTGCGACTTCTTTGGGATCAACCTTACCTGTTTCTTGGTTGCTTTGAGCCACTCTTAATTCTCGTCCCGTTTTATCAGCAAAGTATGCCGCCGCGTCAAAAGCTGACGGATGTTCCAGGACACTCGTTACAATATTATCGCCTTCAATCGATTCTGCGATGGTTCCAACGATATTAAACATAACCTGCGATGCGGTAAGGCCCGTAAGAAGAGATCCTTCCTGTGTGTTGAAGACAATCCGGATATCCCGTTGCCCATTTGCCATATGTTCCTGGAGTTTCAAGCTCATATTGTGAGTTCTTTCCGGGCAGTCAGGAAATGCTTCCAGTTTTCCTTGAATTTCAACAGCAGATTTTAATCTAAAAGCGCCACCGGCATTATCAAAGAAGAGTCGTTTCCCAAAAATCGGATCTTCATCAACATAGTAAAATTTATCTTTAACTTCTTTAATCATTTCATCAGAAAAAGCCAAGCCATTCGGGTATTCGTTCATGATAATTCTTCCTTTCTTTTATAAAACAACGTTGCCATCTACCAGAATCTTCACTCCATCAACGCTCATATGCGGATTTTTGATGATGAGATCCAGATGATATTTACTTTTAACCTTTCCACCAAAGCCAATATTATCGCCTGCTCCAAAATGTAAGGTCCCATAGCAGCCTTCATCTTCAAGCATCTTTCCAATCAGATCACATTCATCATTTAAACCGATGCCAATTTCTCCAATATTATATACATTGGGGTCGTTGGCTTCTTCCCAAATTTTTTTAAGGATTTCTGCTTCTTTTCCGCCTTCAACTTTTGTGACCAGACTATTTTCAACAGTAAGTTTAATCGGTTCTTTAATTACTCCGAGTAAAGGATGAGGAATACTTCCATCAACCACGATAATTCCATTTCCCGTATTTTCTACGGCACAGGTTGCACACTCGATATCCGGCGGAGATGATGAAGAATTCTTCTTTAAGCTCCTGCCGTACTGCGGATTAGGTGCTCTGTCAGCGATAGAACAAGTAAAGTTTGTCCCATTCTTGCTAGTAACCGTACAAGTTTTCTTACCTTCTAAAACTTCAGCAATCTTTGTGCAAGTTTCGCCGATTTTTTCAAAATCAGCAAACAGTCCGCCAGATTTAAGCATATCAACATCATAGTCTGCCATATTTACAAATCTGGCTCCGGCTTCTACTGCTTTTCGTCTTGCATTTGAATGGAAAAGAGAGAACTTAGTAGCACCAAAGATTACATCGGCTTCAAGCATGGCTGCCGCAATGAGATCCGTCGGTTCTTGCCCATGCATATTTCTTTCATCCATCAATAATAATGATTTGTTCTTAAAATCCTTTGCAGCATCATATAAAGCTTTTGCCGCTTCATAGCTCGTAGGATCCGTAACGATAGCGATCTTTTCGTCCTTACCACAATTCGAACACGTCGTAAGAAGAACTTCCGCTCCTTTTAAAATTTCCATATTGCCTCCTTATCTTGAATCCTATTTACATTCTTCTTGCATGCAAGTTTAATTCATGGTTAAAGTATAAGGCAATTATGTTATTTTATCAAATACTTTTTCCAATAAAAGAATAGGGTATTATAAAATATAATTAAAATTCGCATTAATAACTTCTATTTTAGTCATCAATATAGTCTCCGACATCTGTCCCTGTCCGTAAAGTCCCTTTCGCTAAGTCAATTCAATTAGAGATGAAGCGTCAGATAAGGCCGCTGTGTTTTTTTCATTCGTCCCTTATCAAAAGGACAAATATGGCCCCATATAGCAAATCATAATTTCCAGAAAGTTTTCCTTGAGTTGGCAATTCACTACCCACATCAGAAACAAGGACCTTAAACACTACCGTTTTATGGTCATAACACGATAGTAAAATTTTTCTATCCCAATTTTCCAACCTCAACCTACTCACTTGCATTTTTTATCATATGCCATTGTCAGATTGTTCATTCATCTAATAAAAAAGATTTTGCTGTGAACGTCCTCTTATCCCTAACAAAAAAATGGACGAGAGCAAGAAAAACTCACTCACGTCCATTCGCGGTGGATGATTTAGTTGGCACCCCACCATTTGACAAAGAGCAAAAAAGGGACTGCTGCCGCTGCAGCAATCCCTTATCGGTCATACAAAAACTATTCAATTAATGAAAAACAGCGCAGGCGGTCTTCAAGAAAGGCAGATGTTTGCCAATCCCCGTCCGCGACGGTTGAATCCATCGGAGATCATACGGTTCAAAGACGACTTTACGGTAAGCTTCAAGATCAAGGGGCGTCCCATCCCAGTCAGAATGAATGGCACCATTCTGCTTGATCAGGATGTCATAGAGGATATCGTAATTCTTTCCGTCTTTTTCATCCCGTTCAATGACCGTGCTGTATGGCAGGGTCTTATGATAGGTTAATTCCATCCCTTGATAATCGAAATGAAAACCGCAGCGCATACGGCAACCGTCCAGGCCTGTATACTCGGCAATATTTTTTAAGTCGTGAAGAATCTGATCATTTTCTTCTTCGTACAAGTTTTCCGGCGTCGTTTCCGTATAGTCAAAACGGAACTGAATCGACGCGCCTTCGAGTTTAATAAACCGTTCCAAATACGGTTTTATCTGATCGACGGGGTACTTCTTATACAGGACGCAGTTAATGCGGAAAGGAACGGCCAATCGCGTCAGAAGCTGATCATTCGATTCTTCCACATAATGCTGCATATGACGAGAAACGTTGATGCACGTAATTTTATGACGATTCCGCTGTGTAAAAGCGACGATATCGTCTTCCGTCTGTGTTTCAAAAACCGGAAGGGTGGTGTTGATATAGACCTTATGTGTCACGGGAATGCAGTCCAGCATGCGCTGCAGTGATTCCATATCAGCAAAAGGTTCTCCTCCTGTAAAAACAAAATCACAAGAAGGCGTAATGCTGTCCATCAAGCGAATACTCCGGCAGATGGCTTCTTCCGAAAAACCGGTCATGTCTTCGTATTCAGCCTTATTGATACAAAAAGGACAATGATTATGGCAATTGTAAGGCACAAAAATGGTAACCGTAGCGCCCCCATTGCGCGTTTTATATGGGTAGGCCACACGTGGCACTGTCGTTGCAGCCATACTGATTGTAGTTTGCATTCTTTTTCGCCTCGAATCATGGATAAGATCCCAAGCTGTTCCCACACTGCTGCAATTGAAAAGGAAAGATTTTTTCATTTCACAACAGACAATCTTGTGACCCGAATGTAGTATCCATGCCTATTGTACCATAAAAGTCTATTTCTGCAAATGCATGTAGTATATTCCCGTTTCGCATGATTTTTATACCAAACAATTCACATCGAAGAACATTTTACATTTGCGCAAGAGAAACGACTTCGTCCTCAGTCCAAGGCCTGGCTGATATCACCGGCCGTCTTGACCACAGCCTGAATCGTGGTCTCCCGATTCGCATCTGCCACTCGTTCGGCCGGTCCGGAAACACTGATGGCCGCGATGATGCGACCACTGCGAAAGATGGGTGCCGCCACACAGGCCATGCCGAGCTCGACTTCCTCCCGTTCGATGGCATAGCCGCGATTGCGGATTTCGTCCAAAGCCGGCAAGAGTTCTTTCCAGTCAGTAACGGTATATTCCGTAAATTTTTTCAAGGTACAGCCCGTATAAGCCTTTCGGTAGTCCTCTGAAAAGGCCAGCAAACACTTGCCCGATGCCGAGCAGTAGGCCGGGCGGACGGCACCGATAGGCGGTGCCGTATCGATGGTCCTGGGAGACTTAATCTTTTCCAAGATGATGTGCTGCGGATAGGCGGCGCCATTATGGGCAAATGTCGTGATATGCACCCCTTCGTTGCATTGCAGGGACAAGGCCTTGGCATAAGGATAGGCCACTTTATGAAACTTATCCTTTTCGCGAAACAGCATTCCCAAGGCGTAAGCCTGCAGTCCAAGCCAGTACTTGCCCGTTTCTTCATCCTTTTGAATAAATCCGCGGTGTTCCAGCGTCTCCAGCGTACGGCTTACCGTACTTTTATGAAGTTCCATGACTTTGCTGATACGCGTTACACTGAGGGGCCGCTCTTCCTTTAAAAAGAGCTGTAAAACGGCCAAGGCCCGGTCAATGGATTCAATCATAAGCGCTCCCCCGATCCGGCATCATCACGACGCCAAGAATAATAATCTCATTATATGGGATGCACACATAATGTCAAGAAAAAAAGCCTTCAGAAGAAATATCAGTGGCTGACAGCTTCACTTGCAACTTGCTGCAGCCGATTGTGTTCATAAAGGCACTGCGACAATCTCCGAATCAAGACATCGCATTCCAAATTGCAGCTCCAGCTCTTGGGGATGGCCTTATCACCAAAGATGGTCCCCATAATGTTCCCGCAGATAGCCCCGCAGGTATCGCTGTCGCCGTCCTGGTTGCAGGCCATGAGGACCGCTTCTTTCAAGGTTCCCGTCTTGAGTACGCAGTAAATGGACAAAGCCAAGGCCTCATCAGCTTTTTTCCCGAGACCTATTTTCTTCATAGACCGGACGGGATTACGGTCCGTAACCGCTTCATCAATGGATCGCAGGAGCAATTTTAAAAGACGCGTCCCTTCCGGATCACGCTGCAGAATATGGAGGGCCCCGCCGAGAGCCGTACTGATATCCTTGCCCACTGCCAAAGAAGCGATGATGGCGCTTATCGTCGCCGTCGACAGAAATGCTTTGGGATTGCCGTGTGTCAGACTGGCAGCCTGAGAGCCGACAAAAAAGGCCTTCTCCGGATCGCCTTCATAAAAGAGCCCGATAGGCGCTGCCCGCATGACCGTACTGTTGCCGCTGCTGTGATTGATGGTTTCATCACGGGACAATTTTTTCCCTGACGCCAAGGCCGTCAAACAGGTTTTCCCGGGTGAGCGGCGGGCAAATAATGCCTGTTCCCCCATCATGTCATATTCCAGTGCGACTTCATGGGACTGACGATTCATCCATTTTTCCTGTTCCGGGCGGATGATGCGCTCCGTCTGCGTATAGTACCAGCGCATATAAGACCGGTACAAACCTTCAGTCGGTTCCAGTCCGTCGTGGTCGGCCCAAAGCATCCCGTCTGCCGTAAATAAAGCCAACTGTGTATCGTCGGAAATGATACTCTTATTGCCGTTCTTGGCCGACTTTAAAACCGTACGCAGCCCATAAGGGCCGTATTTCTTATGAATCGTTTTTAAATCGTCTTTGCCAATGACAAAGCCCAAAGCATCACCGACAGCACCGCCCAACATACAACCCATAAATCGATTCAATCCATTCATGCAGCTCACTGCTGCTAAAACACAGAATATCGGATTTCTTTTGTCCTATAACAAGATGTTCGCAACGGAGACGGACTTCTTCCCCTATGCAGTTGTTCTCCCAGAAGCGAAAAGGCTTACCAAACCTTATCCGGACGTATTCTTCCTATCTATGTCTGCAGAGGCAGCAGCAGTTGTCCCACCTTTCTCAATTTGTAAAGTAACACTCCGCTCAAGGGCCTCTGCCTGTGCTTGAGCATTGCTCATATGGAATAAAAAAAGTTGCTCCGATGTTCCATATGCCGTGCCAATAACGCTGCCCTCTGTAGAGAGGACCCCGTCCATTACCCGTTCTACTCACAATCTTTACAACTTCATATAAATAGTATATAATTATAAATTTATACTTACATTATACAGGTTCTGAGAGAATTTTGCAAATAAAAAGGATGACCAATACAAAAATTTTGGTCATCCTTTTGTCTTTTATTGTAAAAAATTATTTACCGGCCATGGAGAGGTTATTCATTCCATCAAGCCCATCGACAGCCTTCTTGATTGTCCCTGCCAATCCCTTCATCTTGCTTTCAGCAATGGAGCAAATGCCCAGGCGCACGCCTTCAGCTAAGGGAACGGCAAAAATAAGATCATCTTGAAGGGCCTGACAAAGAGCAGTCGACTGATTTGTCGGTACCGAAATGAAGAAGCCGCCTTGATAGGGAACGTGCTGCAGACTGCAGCGTCGGGCTTCCTCAACGAAGATGGCTCCGCGGCTGTGAAGCTTATCGGCAAAAGCCAGGCGTTCGGCATCGAGGCGGGCTTTCAAATCCCGGTCACTACGAATTTCTGTCAGCAACGTCATAGCCGCCCGATTGACATTGGACCAGGCTGTCCGGGCTGAATACTTTCCGAGGTCGGCAAATTCATCGATAACAGCCTTGCTGGACGACACGCCGATAAGGGCTCCGGCCCGCTGACCGTACAGCGTATAGCCTTTCGACATGCTGAAAGCAAACATCGAAAAGATATGGGCCGGGAGGTTCGAGAACTGCTGCATAAAGGAGCGAACCTTATTTTTTTCGCCGGCATAGGCGATGTAGGCGATATCGATGAGAAGACTCAAGCGTTTTCCCTGCTTTTCATGGAAACGACAGACGTCGAGGACTTGGCTCCACTCTTCATCGGACAAGGCAAAGCCCGTCGGGTTATTAGCCGGCGTGTTGAGAATGATCAGCAGCGAGTCTTGTTTTTCAAAGGCCTGTGATACAGCTTCTGAAAAAGCAGAAATATTAAAATGCCCTTCTGAATCAATCATGGAAAAAGGCCGGAGCCGACGGCCGATTTCCTGGCACAAGGCATCGTAAATATTCCAGCGCCAGTTCGTCGTAAGGACGACGTCACCCACTTCAGAATAGTTGGCGATAGCAATGTGAATCGCTCCGGTACCGCCTGCCGTTGCCACGGCATCGGCATACCCTTGCGGACGGCAGTCTTCAAAGGCTTCGTCGATAGCACCCTTACGGTAAGATTCTAAGCCCAAAGGCGGCGCATAGGTGATAAAATCGCGCATTGGCAAGGCGCGGTAGATTTCTTCTACGACGGGCAGACAGGCCAGTTTCTCATCATCACCGGCATAACAGCCGATAGCTGCATTCACGACGCGCTCTGCCCCATACCGAGCGGCCGCTTCCCGGGCGGCGGCACTGGCGGAAAATACGACGTCGCGCAAAACCTTTCCTTCTCTACTTGCTGCTGCCATAATCGTCATAGTAAAAACCCCTCTCTCTATCCATTACCTTTTAGCACATCTAAAGGTTCCAACGCTCTGCATTATAGCACCGGAAAGGCTATTTTTATATAGAAAAGGGCGCAAAATACTGTATACACACGAAGTATATTGTATACAGTATCTCTAAGGACCGACAAGAGCTTTTTTCTGACCGTCATCGGCATAAAAATCGGCTTCCTTGATTCCCTTCACCGCCAAGAGCTCACTGATGATTTCCGGCGCATCCACATGGGACAGGGCCGTCAATTCCAACTCTATTTCCGAAAGGGGAGCCTCGTCGTCACTGTAATTGTGGAACTTTTTAATATGGAGCTGATGGTCGCTGACAAAATGGGACAACCTCCGGGCTTGACCGATATTGTTTTTCATGACGACATGCATGATGTATTTTTTCCGGAACTGCCCTTCCAGGCGGGCATCTAAGCGGACGAAGACGGTCAGGACTAAGAAAATAAGAGCTGTCGCTACAATCGCTACCACCAGATAGCCGGCACCGACGACAAGGCCGATAGCCGATACGGCCCAAATGCCGGCTGCCGTTGTAAGCCCGCGGACACTGCGTTCTTTCTGATTCGCTAAAATCGTCCCGGCACCGATAAAGCCGACCCCCGATACGACCTGGGCGGCAATACGCCCGGGATCGGCATTGCGGTAGCCGAACTCAAAAAAATACTCCATGGCGACATTGATTGAAATAATCATACACAGACAAGAACCGACGCACACCAGCGTATGGGTTCGAAGCCCGGCCGACTTACTTTGGGACTGCCGTTCATAACCGATGATGGCTCCCAAGATAAGGGAGATGACCAAGCGGATAATGCTGTCTTCTGTAGAAATCATAAGTACTTCACTTCTTTCAAAACATTATTTTTATCTGTCAATACCTCATAACTATGGTATGATGAGTCCATAGAAACATAAATATTGTCATCCTGCCCTTCATTCATCATAGAATGAGGCCTTACACCGATGGCATCAAACAAAAAGGATGTGACTCGCTCCGGAATCAGGGCAAAGTCCCCCTGATCGGATACGGGCAGTAAAGAAGCCACCGAGGGGCAGCACAGGCTTCTTCCAACAGTGTATCATATCTAGGTTCCTTCGTCAGGCCTATTCAAAATCCGAAAAGAAAGTTATTTTCAGAATATTTTTTACATCCGTTAAGAAAACGTTATAATATCACTATAGTATATAGAAGCAGTTTGAAACAAGCGCTTCGTTTTTACTGCCGAGAAGAAAGAAGGTCATGAACTATGAATCGACTCATTTATTTCGATAACCTGCGCAGCTTATCGATTATATTGACCCTGGCTGCCCTATTGCTGCCATTGGGAACCGTCTTTTATGAAGAAAGCACGACCATTGCCATTGCCGTCATCTTTTTTTATCAGTGCCTATTTCGGAGCCTCAAAACTTCGGATACGTACGATTACATTCTTTCTCAAAGATCGATGGCACCGCTTGGGTCTGCCCCTCATCGTACTGGTCCTCTTTGGCATTGAAGAAAAAATAGTGACCGGCACCCTCCCGATCGTCTCTTGGGCCTTGGCCTGGCTGCTGTTATTATTTGCCTTATTGAGCCTGGTAAAACGGGGAGCTCACAGTTTCCTGCAGCAGCGAAAGCTCGCGCCTCCCTCAATACCCTTTCTGACGTTATTTTTTCTCTTATTAGCAGCGGCCTTATACGGCTGTCGCCTCTTCCTGCCGCAGTCGCTGATCATTCCCTTCATCGCGGTCATCCGCCCCGACTGGCTGATTCTGTCCACATTTTCCTTTGTTTTAGGAGTTCAAGCCTTTCGCAGCCGCTGGTTTACAGCCAACGGATACCAGCCTTCACGGGGAATATTCATCGCCTTTATCGTCATCCTGATTGGCAATAGTCTGATGCTGAACGGTACGCTCCCGGCAAATCCCTGGATGACAGCCTTCTTGTCCGCAGCCCTTCCCATGACAGCCATTTGGGGACTGACAGCCTTCTTTCATCGGTATTTCAACAGCCATCGCCCGTGGTCTCATACCCTTCATCGACTGGGCTACGGCTTGTTCTTCATCAGCGAGCCGATTATCCTTCATACGGCCTGGTTTCTCCATCCCCTGGCGGCTGCCTCGTGGTTGAAAACCGTATTGACCATCCTCATCTTGGTCGTTTACAGTTATCTCCTTTGCCGATACGCACTGCTCCACCTATCATGCTTTAAAAGCAAGGGTTAATTCGCATAATTACTAGCCCGCACAGACCATCTATGCTATTATATATCGTAAAGTTTATTTTTTTAGTCACCCTAAGGAGAGTGCCTCATTGGATACGCTATTACAACTCATGGAATCGTATGGCTATATCGCCCTTTTCGTCGCTATGGTCTTAGAAAATGCCAACATCCCCATTCCCAGTGAAGTCGTACTGGGTTTCGCCGGGTTTCTCATTTCTCAGCAAATTTTCTCGTTTTGGACGACCTTCATCGTCGCCTGTCTGGCCGGCCTCGTCGGCTCTGTCTTAAGCTACTGGCTCGGCTCGTACGGCGGCCGTCCCCTGCTCTTAAAATACGGCAAGTACATCTTCTTTAACGAACACAAATTCCAAATGGCAGAAAACATGTTCAATAAATACGGCGGTGCTGCCGTCCTCATTTGCCGCTGCCTGCCCGGCGTCCGGACCTTTATCTCGTTCCCGGCCGGGGTTGCTCGCTATCCCTTCTGGAAATTTACGATCTTCACCATCATCGGCACCATCCCCTGGACGCTGCTTCTCGTCTGGGCCGGTTCGATGCTGGGAAGTCATTGGCGCGACCTTATCCAGTACAATCACATCTTCCTCATCGTCATCGCCGTCGTCTGTGTCATCGCAGCAGCCGCCTATATCTGGCATAAGCGCCGCCGGAGAAATGCCGCATGAAACAATGGCTATATGACAATCGCTACGGCCTTATCGTCGCCTTGGTGGCAGCAATCATTTTGCTGCCATTTTTAGGTGCAGTACCTCTCATGGATCCGGACGAACCCGTATACGGGGAAACGGCCAGAGAAATGCTGGCTGCCGGAGACTGGCTCTCGCCCCGCATATTCGGCAATTATTGGTATGATAAGCCGCCTTTCTTTTACTGGCTGGAAATGATTTCATACAGCCTATTCGGAGCTACGGACTTCGCCTCCCGTCTGCCCAGCGCCCTGGCCGCCATGGCAACGACGATCTACGTCTATGCAGCCGGTCGCGACATTTTCAATAAGCCAATTGCAGCCTTATCGGCGTTGCTCTTGGTAACAAGCTTCGGTTTCATGTATATCGGCAAGGCTGCCGTCACCGACATGACCCTGGTCCTGACCTTGACCGTCGCCATGATGTCCTTTTACCGGAAAAAGTATTATACGGCTTATCTCTTCTGCGGCCTGTCGCTGTTGGTCAAAGGCCCGGTAGGATACGCCTTTCCGGCCCTCATCATGCTGATTTATATCGCCTGGACCCGCCAATGGACGCTGCTTAAAGAAATGAAGATCCCCCAGGGGATTCTCTTAGCCTTTGCCGTCGGACTGCCTTGGTACGTCCTCATGTACAAGGTTCATGGTGAAGTCTTCTTAGACACCTTCATCGGCTATCACAACCTCACCCGCTTTGCCGCCCCGGAACACCCCGGTCAGAACAGCCTGGTTTTCTTTATTCCGGTCTTATTGGCTGCTATGATGCCTTGGACGATCTATCTCGTCCCGGCCCTCCGGCGGCTGTTTAAAAAGAGGGACCCCTTTCGCGACGCGCTCCAATTCTGTCTCGTATGGGCCGGGTTCATCTTCCTCTTTTTCTCCTTTTCAAAGACTCAGCTCGTCACCTATATCGCCCCCATGTTTCCGCCGACGGCGTATCTCATCGGCTGGTATTGGTATCGGTCTTATATTGAACGCAGCTTCCCCCGTGCCCTTCTGGCCGCCTCCTATGTCTTGGGCCTCTTGCTGCTCGCCTGCAACGCCCTTCCCTTAAGCCCCGGCGCCGAATTCTTCCGCCCGGCCATCGTCTGGGTATCGATTGGCCTTGCCGCCGCCCTCTTTCTGCCGACGTACTTTTTATGGCACCGACGCTTCCGAGCATCCTTTATTGTCGCCGCAGTCACCATGATTTGCTTCTCCTGGGGCATTTTCGGACACGTAATCCCCCATCTCAAAAGCTATGTCACGTCTTATGATACAGCCCAAATCCTGCCTGACGTCTACGACGGCCACTCCCAATTATACGTTGAAAAATTTCTCCGCCCGGGCATTACGTACTACAGCGGGATGTACGGGGAAGAATGGGACCCTGTAAAAAATCCGGAACTGGAATCCCTGCTTACGCAGAACGATAAGATTTTCCTCATCATGACTAAAGCGACCTTCCATAAACTGGCCCGCTCAAAACCGTTGATCGACCACTTCGGCATTGCCGGAGAAACGCCGTCACAAGTCATCCTCATCAATCATCCTTAGGAGGTACTCATGAAACAGTCATCCCTGCTCACGCTCGTCTTTGCAGCAACCTTTCTGTTTCTGGCTGCCGGGATATCGACACTGGCCGTCACCGACCCGGTCGAATCCAATTACGCCCTGACAGCCCTCGAGATGGTCCGCAGCGGCAACTGGATTTCGCCGCAGATTTACGGCACCTATTGGTACGACAAGCCTATTTTTCTTTACTGGCTCCTGAGCCTGTCCTACAGCATCTTCGGAGCCACGGACTTTGCGTCCCGCCTGCCGGCCGTCCTATTCGGGGCCATGTCCTGCACACTGGCCGCCTGGTTCGCCCTGCGGCAAACCGGACGGACGGCAACGGCCCTTCTCTTTTCAGCCATGACGGCGACGTCCTTGGTATTTTGGTTCATCAGCCGATCCGTCATCACCGATCAGCCCCTCTATTTCTTTAGCGGAGCCACCTTATTTTTTGCGTATATCGGCCTGACAGAAGCCAAAAAGAACTACGTGATCGCCGCCTACGTCATGGCTGCCGGCGCAGTTCTCACCAAGGGTCCTGTCGGTCTCGTCCTGCCCGGTTTATTTCTCCTGATTTTTGCTCTTGTTCAGCGCAAGACAGCCTACGCTAAGCGTCTCTTCCCACCGGTCGGCATCATCCTCTTCCTGCTGCTCTGTCTGAGCTGGTACGGTTCGATGTACAGTATACACGGAAAGGATTTCATCGACGGTTTCTTGGGCTTTAACAACGTCACACGGGCCACCGTATCGGAACATCCGGAATACGACGTCTGGTACTACTATCTGGTCCTCGTCCCGGTCAGTCTCCTGCCCTGGACCGGTCCCTGCCTGTACGGCCTATGGAAGCGCCGCCGTCATGACGATACCTACGTCTTCATGGCCATTTGGGCTGTCGGGACGATTTATGCTACAGCCTCGCGGCCACAAAATACCCGACCTATGCCTATATCGCCATTGGCCTTTACTCTATCTCGGTGCTTGGGCCATCGATTCTTTCCACGAAAGAGACAGTCATCGTCTGTGGCTCACGGTCATCATTCCGACGCTGCTTTTCGGTCTGCTTTTTGCCTCCTTGACCTTCTTTACCGACAAAGCCCCCTTCCCCGTCGACAGCCTCATGATGCTGACCGTCTTCATCACCGTCATGGCCGTCCTGATCCTCATCGCCTGGTGGCAAAAGGCTTACATCGCCCTGCCGATTCTCATCACGGCGCTGACAGCCGTCACCTACCTCATGGTAACCTTCCAGGTTTTGACCCCCTTTTATCAGTACCGTTCAGCCAAAAATCTGATTACGGCAAACATCTCGGGACAGGCCTACTTCTTTGAAGAATACCGGACCTCTTATCCTTATTACACAGGAAAAACAGCCATCTGGACAGCGCCGGCATCATACGATGAAAATGCCCGTCTTAAGCGCGATGAAGTCTGGTCTAAAAAGCATCTCTACCCGACAGAAGAAGAAGCTTCGGTCATCAACCGCCTGAAAACCCATCAGGCCCTGACCATCATCGTTCCCAAGAGCCGCTACCGGGATTATCTGGCATCGGACTTCTTCCCCTTGACTCATGAAACGGGCCAAGTCGGCTCGTACTATATCTTTACGCCGGCACCATAGCCAAAAAGGAGTATCATGAAAAATCTTATCCAGTCACTTTGCGCTTACCATGAACCGGACGTCTTCAACCCCTGGTCAGACTACGACGAACAGTGCGACATCGGTCCGGAAGCGCCGGATATCCGCTGCCGTCAGCTTCAGGATTACTTGAAACCCCGCCTGAGCCGCGCCCGCATTTTACTCATTGCCGAAGCTGCCGGTTACCAGGGCTGCCGCTTTACGGGAATTCCCATCACCTGTGAACGGATGCTCCTCGATGAGCATAAACAGATATCCTCAGCCATCATCCTCGGCCGTCGCGGCGAGCGCACGAGCCGTCCGGACTGCCCTTTCATGACCAGTCGTCCTCAGCAGGAAAAGGGTATGAACGAGCCGACCGACACCTACGTTTGGGGCGCCGTCGTCGACAATGGGATTGATCCCCAGGATGTGCTGCTGTGGAATATCTTCCCCTTCCATCCTCATAAAAAGTCGCCCTTCTCCAACCGCACACCGAGCGATACCGAACTGGCGGCCGGTCTTTCTTATGCCAAAGCCTTGCTCAGCCTCTGCCGTCCGGACATCCGCGTTGCTGCCATCGGCCGAAAGTCGGCAGAAACGCTGGAAGCCTCCGGCATTCCGGCAGTCGCCATGCGTCATCCGGCCAACGGCGGCGCCTCTCTCTTTAGAAATCAGTTTTCACGTTTCTCTCTTTAATATCTTTTAAAAATAACGATAAATTCGATTTTTACATTAAAATTATCGGTATTTTCGTTCATTTATTCAAAAAAGTCATTGCATCGCCCCTATAAATCGTCTATAATCATAAGTGCACCACAGTATCCACGAGCCCTCTCTCATACAGTGACGGCTCGTTTTTATATACGCAAAGGGGGACTTGGCTATGAATAAGAAAATGCGTGATCTGCCAGAGCCGCAAGGCCTGTATGATCCGTCATACGAACACGATGCCTGCGGCATCGGCATCGTTGCCAATATAAAAGGGATAAAATCATACTGTAATCAGGAGCGGCAGAATAAAAAGGGCTGGGAAGATGTAACCTTGGGAAATTCGCGGGCGGAGAGGCCGGATACCTGCCGGGAAAGTTAAGGAGGTGCGAGATGGAGCGTGAACGGAGAAGTTACGATCATGCAGATCAGACGGATATCACACATGGCGTAAAAAAGCTGAGACTGGCAGCAGACAGTGCAGATGCAGTTGTTATTGGCGGAGGAGCAGGCCTGTCTGCGGCGGCGGGGTATGAATACGGAGGCAGCAGATTTCAGAAGTATTTTGGGGATTTTATTGTACGGTATCATTTTCGGGACATGTATACAGGTGGATTTTATCCTTTTGAATCCTTGGAGGAGCACTGGGCATACTGGAGCAGGTATGTTTTCATCAACCGGTACCAGGATGCACCCAAACCGGTTTACCGGGAGCTGTACGATATTGTGAAAGACAGGGATTATTTTGTGATCACTACGAATGTGGATCATTGTTTTCAGCGGGCAGGTTTTGATGAGGAGAGGATCTTTTATACACAGGGGGATTTCGGGCAATGGCAGTGTTCCGTACCGTGCTGTGGGAAGATATATCAAAATCGAACGGCAGATCAGGGCAATGTTCGAAAGGCAGGAGGAGATGAGAATTCCCTCTGAACTAGTCCCCTATTGTCCCGAGTGCGGTGCTCGATCGACCATGAACCTGAGAGTGGATGATACATTTGTGGAAGGCAGGGGATGGCAGCAGGCTGGAAAACGATACGAGAAATTTTTGGAGAAAGCATAAGAAGGATCAGGTTTTGCTTTTGGAACTGGGATGCGGCATGAATAACTCCTGGTATTATCAAATTTTCCGTTCTGGAAGCTGACAGCCAGGTATGAACGTTTTACCTATGCGTGTGTGAATAAAGGCGGGGCATGGGCTCCGGAGGAAATCACGGGGACGTTCCATATGTCTGGATGCGGGATATAGCGGATGTGGCTGCGGAAATGAGTGGAAAAGGAGGATTGGGATATGAAACAAGCAAATATGACTCATGAGGGAACAGCGTAGTTTTTTGATTGAGATGCTGCTGGCGGAGATGCCGCAGTATCGTACAGCAGTTCCACCTGATGAAGACGGGCAGAAGCGGCTGTTAAGAAGCCTCATGAATGTGAGGCCGGTATGGCCTGCGAACCGTCGTTTTCTGGAGGTACAAGATGAATACCTGCGCAGGGAGGCAGAGCAGAAAGGTGTGGTGGACAGTGAGAAACTGCCGGCTATATCCTGGAATGAAAGGCTCGTTCTCTGGCAGGGAGACATTACGGCACTGAAAGTTGACGGGATTGTGAATGCGGCGAACAGCGCCCTGTTGGGCTGTTTTGTACCGTGCCATTCCTGTGTGGATAATATCATTCACAGCGTCAGCGGAATCCAGCTGCGCCTTAAATGTAATGAGATCATGGTAAAGCAGGGATTTGAAGAACCAATAGGCCAGGCAAAACTAACCCCGGGGTATAATCTTCCGTCCCAATATGTGCTGCATACGGTGGGGCCTATCGTATCAGGGCCGCTGTCTGAAGTACACTGCCGGCAGCTGGGGGAATGCTACAGGAACTGTCTGGAGCTGGCATCACAAAACCAGCTGAAGAGCATTGCCTTTTGCTGCATTTCAACAGGAGAATTTCATTTTCCGGGGGAGAAGGCTGCAGAGATTTGCCGTTCGGACGGTGACTGACTTTCTGGAGGAGGGATGTTCAGATTGAAAGAGTTATCTTTAACGTTTATAAGAACGAAGACTATGAGATATATAGAAGTATCCTGGATGCCGGCCCGCAGGGCAGACAGAATTGAGACATATAACAAGCCGCAGCATGGATGATAGACCATTTATGCTGCGGCTTTTCATAGATGGAAGGCTTCAGACTTGACAGTATATCATGGATTTTTCGGAA
>ENA-OQAB01000672-OQAB01000672.1-human-gut-metagenome-genome-assembly--contig:-NODE-672-length-17821-cov-3.958913_pt1 | contig 17821 bp, 18 predicted proteins | sample MGYA00242490_ERZ504517 | MGnify/ENA primary metagenome ERZ504517 (study PRJEB26092, sample SAMD00036298) | human gut metagenome | host: Homo sapiens | study: EMG produced TPA metagenomics assembly of...
CTTCAAAAGCTCGATACGAATATTGCCAATATGCCACTTGTATTATTATACTAACAATTACCATCAACAATGAAAAAAGAATTAGTCTATCACACATAAAAAAAGGCAAAACTAATACTATTAACAATTTAGCAATAACCTGCATTATTGAAATATAAGCAAATGCTCCCATACGTTCGTGAGCTATTATTGTAGAATTATATGGGACGTTTAAGATTCCAATACAAGCACTTAGAATAGAGGCTTGATATAACCACATTGCTGCCGGCATTCTATCAGCCGGAATAATAAGTTTCTCACTAACTATCCACAATCCTATTGTTTCTCCAACTATCAGCGTCAGTATTGATAATATCATATGAAAATTCATAGACATACAAAATATTCCATGTAAATAATCCTGGTCGCCTTTGCCCAAAGCAGTAGTTATGAATCTTGCTGTTGTTGTGCTCATTGTTTGATTTAAAAAACCAAGAAAAACGATAACGCCTCCAACAACATTATATATACCAAAGTCTGTCACTCCTAGTATTTCCAAAATAGCTCTCGTTGTATATAACGATACAGCCATTGAGAATAACATCCTAATTGATAAAAAGATTGTGTTTTTTGCTATCCGTTTATTATTTGAAATACTATTTTCTGTAGCCATTGAAATTCTCAAAATCCATAAACACTAACTTAACATCAGTATATGTTAAAAAAACAAGAACAAGCATATATGATACAAAATTTCATAATGCAAAAATAGAACTATATTCTGTCGTCTTAAAAGACAATTCTATTGTGATTAAAAATTCCTTATATTAATATACCATTAACCAACCTATAGTTCAAACTTCAGAAAAGATTCCGCTCTGTCCACCGCATATCATGTTCCACCATTATATGTATCAATTCTTCAAAACTTGTTTTTATTGGATTCCAGCCCAACAATGTTTTAGCCTTTGTCGGATCTCCCAACAACTGTTCTACCTCGCAAGGACGGAAATACTTAGGATCAACTTCTACTAATACTTTACCAGTATTTACATCAACACCTTTTTCCTCAATACCCTCTCCTTCCCAACGAAGTTCCATACCCGCTTCACGAAAAGCTAATGTTGCAAATTCACGAACTGTATGCATCTCGCCTGTAGCTATCACAAAGTCTTCCGGAGAATCGTGCTGAAGAATCATCCACATACACTCCACATAGTCGCGGGCATAACCCCAATCACGACGGGCATCCAAATTACCGAGGTATAGTTTATCCTGCTGACCATGTGCTATACGCGCAGCTGCAAGGGTGATTTTTCTTGTGACAAAAGTTTCGCCACGACGTTCACTTTCATGATTAAAAAGTATACCATTCACAGCAAACAGACCGTAGCTCTCACGATAGTTCTTTGTTATCCAAAAGCCATACTGCTTTGCCACACCATAAGGACTACGGGGATAAAAAGGAGTAGTCTCTTTTTGGGGAACTTCTTGTACTTTACCATACAGTTCGGATGTGGAAGCCTGGTAGATTTTGGTTTTATGAGTTAACCCCAAAATGCGAACAGCTTCCAACATACGGAGTGTACCTACCGCATCGGCTTCCGCCGTATATTCGGGAACATCAAATGACACTTTTACATGACTTTGTGCTGCCAGATTGTATATTTCGTCCGGTTGTATCTGTTGTATGATACGAATCAGTGAACTACTGTCCGTCATATCTCCATAATGCAGGTTTACCAAACGGTCTTTTTTCATATCGCGTACCCATTCATCCAAATAAAGATGCTCAATACGCCCTGTATTAAAAGAAGAAGAACGACGAAGAACACCGTGAACTTCGTATCCTTTACCAATCAAAAACTCGGCAAGGAATGAACCGTCCTGTCCTGTAATACCTGTAATTAATGCAACTTTCTTCATTTTTTACTATTTATTATTTATTATCCTTTCCATAACCGTAGCCATAGCCGTAACCATACTTCTTACCATAGCCGTATTTACCATACTTACCATACTTGCCGTAGCCATAATAGTAGCCATTCTTACGCTTATCCATGTTGATACCATTGATCAGTGTACACAGATTAGGCAGTTTTTCATCATGCTTCAGTTCGTTAATCAGTTCGTAATCGCTCTTATGCGTATAGTCGGCACGGCAGACATAAACACTTAAATCTGCCACACGAGCTATCAATCGGGTATCGGTAACCATACCGATGGGAGCCGTATCGAGAATGATATAATCGAAATGCTCTTTCAATATCTCAATAGCTTGGTCGAGGGATTGACGTGCCACCAATTCCGTAGGATTAGGCGGTATCGACCCACCCGGCAAAATATAAAGATTGGGAGAAATGGAAGATTGCTGGCAAAGTGACAACAAATCCGTATCTTTGGGAGATGCCAGATATTGAGTAATTCCCCTTTCTTTATGAGATAGGGCAAACATGCGGTTTAGTCCCGGTTTACGGATATCCATACCGACAATAACTGTTTTACGATCCATAAAAGCAAAACTGACAGCAAGATTTGCCGCATTGAAGCTTTTACCTTCTCCGGGAGTAGTAGAGGTGAAAAGAATTACCTTTTGACCTTCTTGCAACATGTACTGAATATTGGTACGCACGCTACGGAATACCTCTTCCATCAGTCCGTTCTTATTCTCATTCACCACAATGGGTTGCCCTTCCGGATATTTGATTTGGGGAACATCGCCTACTATTGTGATATTGGTGATACGCTCCACATCCGCACGTCCCTCTATTTTGAACCGGAGCAGACGAGAAAGATAGATGCATCCAATGGGGAACGCCAAACCCAAAACCAACGCCATCATATAGATGTTCCGGCCATTGGGGGCAACCAATCCTTTAGCCCGGGGTTCCTCAACAACACGTCCGTTATTGGCTACGGCAGCTAAAGTAATAGCATTTTCTTCGCGCTTCTGCAAAAGCATCAGGTAAAGATTCGCTTTGATTTCCTGCTGACGGGTGATACTGATAAGTTCACGTTCCTGCTGCGGGGCATTGCTGATACGGGTCTGATACTTACGTGCTTCCAAATCCAGATTGTTGCGGGTAATCTGCAATCCTTTCTCTACACTTTCCACAGTAGTGAACACAGTGTTGCGGGTAGCGGAGATGGAAGTGTCCAGATTGATGAGCATCGGATTATTCTCATTGGAACTGCGCAACAAGCGTTTACGCTCAATGAGCATTTCATTGTATTGGGCTATCACATTAGTCAGTCCGGCATCTGTCAAACCGACATTGGCGGGGATTACTTCATACTTATTGTCCGGATTGTCAATATAGCCTCGCAAGAAATTTATCAGACGCAGCTGATTGGTGTTCTCAGCACGCTTCTGGTCGTATTCGGAACTTCCCTGCAGAGCAAGTTGTGCATCGGCACTCAGATTGGTGAGACCGGCACGCTGCTTATAATCCGCCAGTTCGCTTTCCGTAGTGCCGAGTTCCGTATTGATGATATGGATACGCTCGTCAATGAACTGGGCGGTACGGCTTGCCACCTGATTCTTATCATCGTTGGCATCACTATTATAGAGCGCTACCAGCATATCGAGATAATCCATACCACGACGGATACTGCTGTCATGGAAAGTGAGACGTACGATAGAAGTATACTCACCCGTAGGTTCCGCACTCAAGCGTCCTTTATATCCATCAGCCGCTACCGACGGGGGGATAATTGTAGCAGTTAGTGTGCGAGGAGTAGATATATGAGCCACAACACTGTCCGAAGCAGCAGAGAAATTCAACGTTCCTACAGGAGTAATGAATACGGCCGGTAATTTATCGAATGACTTGCCTATACTTCGTTCTTCTCCTCTTACAGAATAAGTAAGCGTAGCTCCCACCTTGCCATCGGGCGTACAATCCAACTTTACCTGCAGAGCGGAAGGAAGTTTTTCCGCTTCATCGGGAGCCATCCATACCTGTACAGGCGAAGTCTTATAAAGAATATGGTCGTAACCGAAATTGCCATCTTCCTTATAGCTGATGTAGAGATTCAAGGCATCCACCACCTTTCGTGCCAGTGTATATGATTGGAGTATTTCCAATTCATTATCAAAATTATTGGCCATGGAAAGCATACCCAAGTCTTGCATGGAAGCCAAGGATGAGGATGCGCTGTACTTCGTTTTATCTCCCTGCTTTATCAGAACCGTGGAACTGATGCTATAAACCGGTGCTTGATAACGGAGATATACATAGGCTCCCGCTAAAGTAACTACAAGAAAAGCAAGGATAACAGGCCAATAAAGCAGATATTCAAAAATAATGGTTTTATAATCGACTTTTTTATCTTCGTCCTGAAGAAATTCATTAAATTGTTCTTCTTTCATCTTAATAGAATACTTATTTGACAGTGACTATAATTAGAGAAGCAATAGTTGTAGCCAAACTCAACAGGCTAATCCAAATAGATGAATTATTGCTGAATGTATTGGAACGTACTTTTGCTTTAGTGGGCTTTACATAAACCACATCATTTTGCTGAAGATAATAATAAGGAGAGAGAGAGATGTCGGCTGCTGTAAGATCCAGATGAATGACATGACGTCTGCCCACAGAATCCTCACGCAGGAGCTGCACATCATCACGGACAGAAAACAGAGTCATATCTCCCGCCTGTGCCAATGCCTGGAAGATAGTGACTTTTTCATCACTGATAGTATAAGTACCTGGTTTACTCACCTCACCCAATACACTGATTTGATAGTTGGAAGTACGCACCGTAACGTTAGGGTCTTCATTGAGATAATGGCGAAGTTTCTGACGCAGCAAAGCCTCACATTCTCGATTGGTAAGTCCTACGACCTTAATCATGCCTAATACCGGAAAATCGATATAACCGTCATTGTCTACCAAGTAAGCTAACAGCTTTGCATCACCCAAGCCTTGATTTTGTGTAGGCTGGTCTTTCGCCTGCCCAATCTTCCGATAAAACGGAGCCGAAGCTTCGGGAGCGGAAGTACTGACCAAGATAGTCAGTTCATCCTTAGGCATAATACGATACTCGTAAAGCATACCCTTTTGAGGCACCATCTCCAAGACTTCGTCGTCTCGAAGATACAAAGACTTTTTATAAGACGTACAAGCTGAAAATAACAGCGGGAGCAACAGTAACAGAAGAATTCTTCTAATATTCATATACTTGTTTTGTTTAATGTTTCGTTTGATTCGGCCTACTTACCCCAAGAGTCGTTTTATAAAACTTTTGGGTTTGGGATGCTCTGCCGAACGGCAGGCTTCCCGATATATATCTTCATAGTTCAGTTTTTCGTGTATCATACGGTAGATAAGTCCCCAATCGGGCAATCCGCCCACATTACGGTCGTCGATAAAGAGGTCGGCTTTCAGCTTACGGGAGAAGTTCTCATGGTTCTTGTTCTCTTCCGGATAGTTACTGTTGACAGCATAGAACTTCAGCCCCCGGTCGCTACAAAAACTGACAGCCTCTTCCAGCAGTTTGCCCTCGCGAACGCTCCACAGAATGAGCCGGTGGCGCTCCTCGGAAAGGCGCTTCAACGTTTCGATGGCAAAAGGAATTTCGTTGCCTATAGCCGGATAGCGATGCTCGACGATAGTTCCGTCAAAATCGACAGCAATAATCATATATTCCTATTTATCTTTAAAGATATTATAGCTCAGCAAGGCAGCCTCTTGTTCGGGCTTATTGTATAAAGTAAATGTCGGGATACTTCCTGCAATCTGTGCAAGCGTACCGCTGATAACGGCAAAGCTCAAACTATCCCGCCCGATAAGGGAAGTGGAACTCAGCAGCATGCGGAAAGCTTCTATCCCGTCCATGCGAATCGCACGGTTTTCTTCGGCCTGCTCCATACGGAAAATGGTTTCCAGTCTGACACCTTCATTGATATAGCAGGAAGTCTTTCCACTCCAGGGAGAGCCGAACAGCATTACTTCTCCCCCCGGCATCAGGCGCAGTATAGGTTGGTCATCGTTCAACAAACGCGCGCCGGGTATATGTTTCAGCCATAACTGCGAGTGGGTACTTTTGCCAATGCCCGATGGTCCCACAAAAGCCACTCCCTTATCATCGACGGCTATGCAAGACGCGTGTATCAATGCTCCCCCATGAAACGCTGCGCTATAAATAAAAGAAATCATGATAAAATCATTCAGGAGCGCATAATCCTCGGAAGTTTCCGGAAGCAAATCGGTTTGTACATTTCTCCACCGGCGGTCGGTACGCAGCCAATAGGTATGAGGGCTCCCGTAAGGAGTTAATGAAATATAGCAATAATCGGCGGTAAGCCATATATGTATTGTCCGTCCATCCGGATGGTTCACTACATCGGGAGCAGTTTCTTTAATGGGAAACTTGCAACCCAACTCCAACCGGCATATATGGGAACGGGAGCATACGGGCATCTCCGGCAGGAGAAACGGCTTCAGGTTCTGTAATCTGTCTGCGACTTCATTGCCACACGATACCTCCATCAGCCAATCTGCTATTTGTAATATCATATAAACTTAGTATATAAAAATCAACATCAAGATACTCCGTGAAGAGACTCTTTATATTCAGCCGGAGTCATTCCATACTTCTGCTGGAAAAGCCGGTAAAACGTACGTGAACTATTGAAACCGGAATCTATGGCAACAGCCTTGATAGGTATGTCCGGTTGAGTCTGTATCAGCTTCGAGGCATATTCCAAACGCAGGCTGTTGATATAGCCGTTGAGATTGGTATTGGCGTATTGCTGAAGCAACTGCGCCACTTTATTCTTATTGATGAGTCCGAGCCTGATAAACTTCTCCCTTGAGAATTCCGGGTCGAGAAATAATTGTTCTTCAATAATAGTGCGGTTTATCCGTTCAAAGAGTTTTTTGTCCTTTGTAGAATCCATTACTTTAGTTTCACCATCGGCTTTCGGTTCTGCACTCTTATTCTCCGGTTCCGTCTCTTGGATAACAGGTAGAGGAGTATCCAAAGTTTCTTTTAGATTCGGTTTATCCGGTGAAGAACTCCGGAGTTGCTTCTTCAAGCGATCCATCTTACGTATGATACGAATATTGTATACCGCCAAATAAATAATAATAACCGCTTCTAACAAAGTAATGAATGTCATGGTTTCATTTCTTTAAAACAACAGTCATCAGCCAATGACTTCTATAAGATCAGGTTTCACTTCCGCAACGACAACAGCAAGAATACCTTGTATGAGTATGACAACACGTTTGCTCCTGCAGCCTCTTACCTTTACAAACACTCCTTCTACACCGTCAAACGGACCGCCCAACACACGAACCCGCGTACCTTTAGCCAAATTAATTTCTTCCGGAGTTAGATAGATTAAACGTTCATTATGCAGTCGGGATACGGAAATAAACTGCTGCATTTGTATATCCGGCACAATTATAGGAGAGTTTTTACCGGCATCCGGCATCGTGATGTATTGCAGAAACGGAATAGTTCTTTTGGTTTCCCTGATAATCCGCCGGGTGGTACGAACGAATATCAAATTGTGAACGGCGGGAACCAGTTCTTTCCTTTTCTTGTTATTCTTCTCAAATACTTTATAGCACATGGGAACAAAGTTTTCTATAGCCTGTTTATCCAACAGCCGCTTTGCCTCCAGCTCCTTGCAAAAAGGAGCGCGCATAGCAAACCACACTATATTTTCTTCATCATTATTCATGTAAAGTATTTATCAAAACAAGAAAAGCGGATATACTCTTGGCTCCTCAATATCAAACTAACACTTTATATATCAATTGATTATGAGATACTTTTATTCAATACATCCGTTATACCATTTCTATACAAGAAATAGCACATGTCAATAAATTACTAATAATCAATCTTATACAAAACGTGTAGATGTATTTTGTACTATTAATAAATGATAATTCCGCATGCTTTGTACACAGAAGTCAAAGAATAAGACATAGATTGGCTAAGCAGTTATAACCCTCTTCCCGAAAATCATAAAACAGGAGTGTTTTACTTAACGCTTTCAGCTCGCCTCTGCCAGCTAAATCTCTATTAATCAATAATAATCAGCCCTATAAATTTTGTCCAAAAATCACTTACAACAAATTATCAAGCAATCTTGTTTGTTAATGTATCAAAAAATACCTTTCAATTACTCTCATCTTTATCAGAAAAGGTTTACTTTTGCCGATAAATCTGTAACGTCTCTTGTATAGAAACGATATAGATTTATACATTATATCGAACAATACAATGTATGGCCGCAAGCCTATACCAAAGCTGATAATATGCTTTGATTAGCCTGATCGATAACGGAACTTTCCAAACTGGCTAAATAGATTTGTGTTGTTTTCTCCGTAGTATGTCCCATTCCTGCACTAATAACCGAAATCGGCACATTATGATTGCGTGCCGCCGTAGCCCATGAATGGCGCGCGGTGTAGGAAGACAGCGATATATCGAGATCAAGAATCTTGGAAATCCTCTTCAACAGCTTATTGTAATACCCCAGCGCCGTCTGATACTGGGAAAACGCTATCACCGGATCTTCCGAGGAAATGATGGGAAGAAGGTATTGCGAACGCTTCGTTTGTCCGGCATACCGGCTGATGATTTTCTGGATAAGAGGCTCGACACGGATGACAAGTTGCTGCCCGGTCTTTTTACGGGTATAGCAGATATAGCCGTTGTGTATATTCTTTTTACACAGGAACGCCATATCGACAAAAGCCATTCCCCGTGTACAATAACTGAAAAGAAAAAGGTCGCGGGCCAAGGCCAATGGAGATAATGCCGGTAAACTCAACTTACACAAGTCCAGTATGTGCTGTTCGTCTATCGCCCGTTTACGGGTTTTATCCACTCCCGTATATACATTTTGAAAAGGGAAAGTCTGCTTGACCAGCCGCTTTGTAACCGCCTTATTATATACGGAACGCAAAACCCTCATATAAAATGAAGAGCTGTTACGTAAAACACCTCTCGACCGGAGCCAGCTTTCATACCGGATAACCAGCGGCTCATCGAGCAGCCTGAAAGGAATATCCCTGCCTTCCAGAAACAGGGAAAAGCTACTGAGGGTGCGACGGTAATTCCTTGCCGTACCCAATTTATTGCTCGATTCGAGCAGTGTAATCTGTTCTTTAAAAAACGAAAGAACATTCGTACTTTTTATTCTTGCCATACTTCTACTTAATTTGTTAGTTACATAAATGTAACAAATCTCTCGAATATCGGCAAGATGAGTGAAAGTACTAATGTTGCATGGCCGTGGTTTCCGAACTCTGCTGCAAGCGCTTATGTTCTTCCAGCAGCTGCATGTTTTGTTTGGCTTTGGAAAGGAAATCTTTTACAAAAGCGTTTTCCTTAAAAATCAGGGGAGCGGTTCTCATTATATCTTCAATCTGGGGTGTCATTATAGGATACGGCAGTGTACTGCACATCATCATAAACACTCCCGGACCAAGCACATTCTCATAATTTTTCAATGATGAAGTCTTTCACATAATCATTCATCTCTTTGGCTAATGTTTCTTCCTCCTTAGCCAATTGTTCGTGTACATCTTCCAAGTTGGCGCCATCCAACACCATACGCGCTTCTTTTCGCTCCAGTTCTCCCATTTCAACTTCCATTGCATTACGCTTCTCTATAAACTCATACAACGCGTTGTTCAACAAGGTTCCCTTAGCCGACAGCTGTGAATTGGAAATGATTATCTCAATCCTGCCATCTTCCAGAATCAAAGGCATAATACCCTCGTCATCCATATACAGCGTCACCATCATTACCGAATCTACGGGGCCTTTCATCGAAAATAGTCCATGAACCACCTCGGACGAGTCAATTGTTACCCACTGCCCGTTTTGCAGTGTTTTAAGAAATAACATTTTACCATCGAGACTGGTTACCGAAGAATTTCCTTCAATCTTATATTTGCGACTACAAGAAGAGAAAGACACAAGTAACAACAAAAAAGGCAAGATATAGTTTACATTCATTCTAATCATGCAGGAAACGATTTATGAATTACACGCGGCAAAGGTATTAATATTCCTTATAAACCGAATAGAAAGAAAGGATTTTTCATTCGGTTTACGTATTTTTGCACAATCATAAATCATAAAACCGGAGAAATATACATGTCAACCTATGCTCCTTTCGCCAAACCTCTTTATGTAATGCTCAAACCCGTAGGGGCTGTATGCAACCTGGCATGCGATTATTGCTATTATCTGGAGAAGTCCAAACTGTATGTAAACAATCCCAAACATGTGATGAGCGATGAACTGCTGGAAAGGTTCATTGAAGAATATATCAATTCGCAAACGATGCCGCAAGTATTATTCACCTGGCATGGCGGAGAAACCCTGATGCGCCCGTTGGCCTTCTACAAAAAGGCTATGGAACTGCAAAAAAAGTACGCCAACGGCCGGACGATTGATAACTGCATACAGACAAACGGTACGTTGCTTACCGACGAATGGTGCGAGTTCTTCAAAGAGAACAATTGGCTGGTAGGCGTGTCCATCGACGGTCCGCAGGAGTTTCACGACGAGTACCGCAAAAACAGGCTTGGAAAGCCTTCTTTCGTCAAAGTGATGCAAGGCATCAACCTGCTGAAAAAACATGGGGTGGAATGGAACGCGATGGCGGTAGTGAACGACTTCAACGCCGACTATCCCCTTGAGTTCTATAATTTCTTTAAAGAGATAGGTTCCCGCTATATCCAGTTCGCTCCTATCGTAGAACGGATTACACCGCATCAAGACGGACGTCATCTGGCTTCACTGGCCGACAAGGAGAAGGCTGCCGAACTGGCTGATTTCTCCGTCAGTCCGGAACAATGGGGAAACTTCCTCTGCGCCCTGTTCGATGAATGGGTGAAACAAGATGTGGGGACTTATTATATCCAGCTCTTCGACTCCACCCTTGCCAACTGGGTGGGTGAGCAACCGGGCGTATGCTCTATGGCAAAGACCTGCGGTCATGCCGGCGTAATGGAGTTCAACGGTGATGTATATGCCTGCGACCACTTTGTATTTCCGGAATATAAATTAGGAAACATCTATCAGAAAACACTGGTTGAAATGATGTACAGCGAGCAACAGCAGGCTTTCGGACTGATGAAACAAAAATCACTCCCTACCCAGTGCCGGGAGTGCGAATGGCTGTTCGCCTGCAACGGCGAATGTCCTAAAAACCGCTTTGCACATACCGCAAACGGTGAGCCCGGACTGAACTACCTTTGTGCCGGTTACCGGAAATTCTTCAAGCATGTAGCTCCTTACATGGACTTTATGAAACAGGAATTGCTGAATCAGCGTCCGCCTGCCAATATCATGGACGCCATCCGGGAAGGAAAATTCAAATAACATATAGTAAATTAATTAATAACAATAACAAGGATGAAATTAACGAAGTATTTGATTGCGGCTATTGCCGTGCTGACAGTCTGCTCCGTACGCGCAGACGAAGGAATGTGGTTACTGCAACTCATGAAGCAGCAGAACTCCACCGACATGATGAAGAAACAGGGATTAAAACTCGAAGCCGATGATTTATATAACCCGAACGGTGTATCACTGAAAGATGCCGTCGGTATCTTTGGCGGCGGTTGTACCGGTGAAATCATCTCACCGGAAGGATTAATCCTTACCAATCACCACTGCGGTTACGGAGCAATCCAGCAACATAGCTCGGTAGAACACGATTACCTGACAGACGGTTTCTGGGCTAAAAACCGCAGTGAAGAGTTGCCTACTCCGGGATTGAAATTCCGTTTCGTACATCGTATCGTAGACATCACCGACCTCGTAAACGAGAAAGTCAAAGCCGGAGAAGTGACGGAAGTCAATGCGCTGACAGCTCCGTTTCTCAACAAACTCGCCAAAGAAGAACTGGAAAAGAGCGATTTGAACGGCAAACCGGGTATCGAGGTAAAAGCATTACCCTTCTATGCAGGAAATAAATTCTACCTGTTCTACTATAAGGTATATAGCGATGTACGGATGGTAGCCGCTCCCCCCTCCTCAGTAGGAAAGTTCGGCGGTGAAACAGACAACTGGATGTGGCCTCGCCATACGGGCGATTTCTCCATGTTCCGCATCTATGCCGACAAGAACGGAGAACCTGCCGAATATTCCAAGGACAACGTACCTTTGCAAACTCCTAAATATCTGCCGATTTCCATCAAAGGCCTGCAAGAGAACGACTATGCCATGATTATGGGTTTCCCCGGCAGAACCAGCCGTTACCTCACCCAATCGGAAGTGAAAGAACGCATGGAAGCAGACAACCAGGCCATGATTGACATGCGCGGCGTCCGCCTCGATGTGTTGCGCAAATATATGGATGCCAGCGATAAAACCCCGTATCCAGTATGCCAATAAGTTTGCCGGAAGCAGCAACTACTGGAAGAACTCCATCGGCATGAACAAGGCAATCATCGACAACGACGTATTGGGTACCAAAGCGGAACAGGAAAAGAAATTCGCCGAATTTGCCAAAGGCAAACCTGAATACGAAGGCGTGGGTAGACAAGATGGACGGTATCATCGCCAAAAGAATGCCCGTTACCCGCCAGCTCAATTACCTGTACGAAGCATTGAGCGGCGCCATTGAATTTGGCAGCCCGTACATGATTATGGACAAGATTAAACCGCGCTGGAAGAGAAAAACGATTCACTGCTCACCGCAAGCACGGCGCAACTGGAAGAAGTATTCAACGACATCCACAACAAAGACTACGACCATGAAGTAGACCGCGCCGTAGCCAAAGCCATTTTGCCGGCTCTCGCCCAAAAGCTGAAACCGGAAGAGCTTCCCGCTTTCTATCTGACCGTTCAGAACAAATACAAAGGCGACTACAACGCTTTTATAGATGATATATACGACAACTCCATCCTCTCCAACCGTGCCAACTTTGACAAGTTCATGAAAAAGCCAACCATAAAGGCTATCGAGAAAGACCCCGCCACAGCTTATTCCCGTTCAAAAGTAGAAAAGTTAAGAGCTGTCGCCATGGAAGAAAAAGCGCTGAGTGAAGGCCTTGACCTGCTGCACAAAGCATACATCCGCGGTTTAGGTGAAATGAAGCTGCCCGTACCGTCTTATCCGGACGCTAACTTCACCATCCGTCTGACTTACGGTAACGTGAAATCATACAGCCCGCGTGATGCAGTGCACTACAATTACTATACCACCACAGACGGTATTCTTGAAAAAGAGAACCCCGAAGACCGTGAGTTCGTAGTACCTGCCAAGCTGAAAGAGCTTATCCTTAATAAAGATTTCGGACGGTATGCCATGGCGGACGGCACAATGCCCGTTTGCTTCCTGACGACCAACGATATTACCGGCGGTAACTCCGGCAGCCCGGTCATCAATGGTGAAGGCCAACTTATAGGCTGCGCGTTCGACGGCAACTGGGAATCCCTGAGCGGTGACATCAATTTCGATAACAACCTGCAACGTTGCATCGCACTGGATATCCGCTACGTACTCTTTATTCTGGAAAAACTGGGAGACTGCGGACACCTGATAAAAGAAATGAACATAGTCGAGTAACCGTTATTTTCCCGGCCACACACAATACGACTGAGGTACCCTAAGTATACGACTGAGATACCCTCAGTCGTATACTTAGGGTACCTCAGTCGTACACAGAGACTCCCCCCTCTCATAATACCTTCTAACGCACATTTATTATGAAACATTTAAGACTATCAATACTATCATTATTCCTTACATCGGGAGTTCTTTCCACCTATGCCGATGAAGGGATGTGGATGCTGACCGACCTCAAACAACAAAATGAAGTCGCCATGACGGAGCTCGGTCTGCTGATTCCTGCCGAGCAGATATACAATCCCGGCGGTATAGCCCTGAAAGATGCGGTAGTACACTTCGGTGGCGGCTGCACAGGCGAGGTTATCTCGGCAGAAGGACTGGTACTGACCAATCATCACTGCGGTTACGGAGCTATCCAGCAACACAGCAGTGTGGAGCACGACTATCTGACCGATGGTTTTTGGGCAATGTCACGCAACGAAGAACTTCCCTGCAAAGGACTTACCGTAACCTACATCGATGAAATAATGGACGTAACGGATTACGTCAACGACCAATTGCAGATAGATTCCGATCCGAACGGCACGAATTATCTGTCGCCCAAATACCTCACCATGATAGCCGACCGCTTTCTTTCCGAACAAGGCATCACACTGACATCCGGCCGTAAAGCGGAACTGAAAGCGTTCTATGGCGGAAATAAATACTACCTGTTTCTCAAGACTACTTACAGTGACATCCGTATGGTGGGCGCTCCCCCTTCTTCCATCGGCAAATTCGGCGCCGATACGGACAATTGGATGTGGCCCCGCCACACAGGAGATTTCTCTTTGTTCCGCATCTACGCCGACAAAGACGGACAACCGGCAGCTTACAACCCGGACAATGTGCCCCTGCGGGTAAAAAAGCACCTTACTATCAGCCTTGCCGGCTATCGTGAAGGCGACTTTACATTCGTCATGGGATTCCCCGGACGCAACTGGCGCTACATGATTTCCGACGAAGTGGAAGAACGTATGCAGACCACCAACTTTATGCGCCACCACGTGCGAGATGTCCGTCAGAAAGCCCTTATGGAACAAATGCTGAAGGATGATGCCGTACGCATTCACTACGCAAGCAAGTATGCCTCATCCGCCAATTACTGGAAGAATGCCATCGGCATGAACGAAGGACTTGTACGCCTGAAAGTACTGGATACGAAACGCGCGCAACAGGAACAACTCCTCGCACGCGGTCGCGCCTTAAACGACAGTTCCTATCAGAAAGCTTTCGACCAAATACGCAGTATCGTGAAGCATCGCCGTAATGCTCTCTATCACCAGCAAGCCATCCAGGAAGCATTGATTACGGGTCTTGACTTTATGAAGATTCCGAATACCACCGCATTGGTCACAGCCTTACAGAGCAAGGACAAAGCCAGGATAAAAGCCGCTTCCGACAGCCTGCAAATTGCAGCCGATAAATATTTCGCATCCGTCCCCTTCCCCGAAGTAGAGCGGATTGTAGGAAAGAAGATGTTGCAAACCTACATGAAATATATTCCCCGCCGAACAACGCATAGGTATCTTCAAGGTTATCGACAAGCGTTTCAAGGGTGATAGTGATGCCTTTATCGATGCCTGCTTCAAATATTCTATCTTCGGCAGCAAGGAAAACTTTGCCAAGTTTATCCGTAAACCTAGTTTGTATAAGCTCGGTAACGACTGGATGACATTGTTCAAGTACTCCGTTACCGACGGTCTGCTACAAACCACCATCGCCATGATGGATGCCAACCGTAACTATAACGCCGCCCATAAAGTATGGGTCAAAGGAATGATGGATATGAAACAGGAAGCCGGCACCCCCATCTACCCGGATGCCAACTCCACCCTGCGCCTGACCTACGGACGCGTATTGCCTTATAAGCCCGCCGACGGTGTGGAGTACGGCTGTTACACCACTCTGAAAGGAGCGATGGAGAAGGAAGATCCCAACAATTGGGAGTTTGTAGTTCCGGCTAAATTAAAACAATTATATCAGGCCAAGGACTTCGGACGATATGCGATGCCCGATGGAGAAATGCCCGTCTGCTTCATCGTAAATACGGACAATACGGGTGGTAATTCCGGCAGTCCGGTGTTCAATGCCAAGGGTGAATTGATAGGTACGGCTTTTGACCGTAACTATGAAGGGCTGACAGGTGACATCGCTTTCCGTCCCTCTTCACAGCGTGCAGCTTGTGTAGACATTCGTTATACCTTGTTCATCATAGACAAATATGCCGGCGCTTCGCACATTATCAAAGAGCTGACGATTAGTGATTAGTACATAGCAATGAGTAATTAGTTATTACTAATTTACAATCGAGCGTGAACAAATCTCCCGTTTATCTGTTATACACTCATAAACTATTATAAAAACAAAGATTATGGAAAAGTTTGAAGAATTAATACAATCAGAAAAACCTGTCTTGGTGGATTTCTTTGCTACCTGGTGCGGACCTTGTAAAGCCATGCATCCTGTATTGGAAGCATTGAAAAGTGAGATTGGCGACAGAGCGCGTATCGCAAAAATCGATGTAGACCAACATGAAGCATTAGCTGCAAGCTATCGTATACAGATGGTTCCGACTTTCATCCTGTTCAGAAAAGGTGAAGCCGTATGGCGTCATTCGGGTGTAATCAGCGGTAAGGAGCTTAAAGCCATTATCGAACAAAACTCATAATTAAGAAAATGAAGAAAATTATAGCTATGACCGCTCTCATCTTTTCAAGCATACTGACTTATGCCTGTACCGATGGAGCCAAACAAAAACAAGCGGAAACGCAAGAAACTACTCAAGACGGCAGCGTAATCGTAATGAACAAAGATATGTTTATCAAGGACGTATTCGATTACGAGAAATCCAAAGAGTGGAAATATAAGGGTGACAAACCTGCCATCATCGACTTGTACGCCGACTGGTGCGGACCCTGCCGAATGACGGCTCCTATCATGAAGGAACTGGCGAAAGAATATGCCGGGAAAATCGTGATATATAAAGTCAATGTGGATAAGGAGAAAGAACTGGCCGCTTTGTTCAATGCCACCAGTATTCCTTTATTTGTCTTTATTCCGATGCAGGGCGAACCTCAGTTGTTCCGCGGAGCTGCCGATAAGGCAACTTACAAGAAAGCGATTGATGAGTTTTTATTGAAGAAATAATTAGCATCAACAAGAAGTTAACTGTATTATAAGCAATAAATTAATATAATTGCTTCCTATAAGTTAACATTATCAAAAGAGCAAGTTAACATCATCACAATAATAATGTTAACTTGCTCTTTTGATAAAGATTCTATAAGATTATCGGCATCTCTTGCCATGCGCCGTCATACATTTCCATTACGGTGTTATAACCGGCTTTCTTCAATGCCTGTAATGCTTCCGGACGACCGCTATTAATCCGTTCCGGATAGTGAGAGTCACTATTTACTTGAACACGGATCCCCAAACTGTGCAATAACGGGAAATAGCGTTCATTGGGATAGAAAGTACCCAGTTCATGATAAGACTTGGTATTGATTTCCACCTGATAACCACGCGCGGCAATGTCCTCAAAATACTCTTTTACAAGCATATCATACCAAGGTTCATCCAGCAAACCGGGGCGATAACAAGACGCGTTATAATGCATCTTATCCGCATGCCCTACTATATCGAAACCTCCTAACTCCAACATACGCCTCAATCGTCCGTAGTACAAACGCACTACATGTTCCAAGTCACCACCAAACTGTTCATCCACTATTTGTTTGAAAATATCAGCCGGAACATCCACATCTACAACCTCCGATTTCTCATTGTACAACATATGTACGGAACCGATACGATAATCCAATGGCAACTCCCGGAAGCGGAGAATAGACGGATTACTCTCTTCATTCAGGTAATCTATTTCCAAACCGAGATAAAGTTCTATCCTCCGAGCATATTTCTGTTTCATCCGATGAAATTCTGCCAGATAGTCGTTCATACGGTCCCACTCCATGGTCCATGCCGTAGAAAAAGGCAGTGGGGCATGGGATGAAAAGCCATACGAAGTAAATCCCTCGCTCAAGGCAAACCGTACAAAGTCTTCCATACCGGCACGTCCGTCACAATACAGACTGTGACTATGATAATTCGTCAGATTTTTACTCCTGCTCATCTGCTTATTCTTTAATTAAATTATTAAATAGGTGTTGAAAATTAGATTGTATCAGTAAAGCTGAGTTTATACCAGTAATAATCAGTTTATATCAGTAACGATGAATA